>Ga0209282_1000124_pt1 | contig 49209 bp, 45 predicted proteins | sample Mtrugardesep15_FD_187529 | JGI IMG/M metagenome (GOLD analysis project Ga0209282, IMG submission 187529) | Root nodule microbial communities of legume samples collected from California, USA - M. trunc garden sep15 (SPAdes) (version 2) | ecosystem: Host-associated > Plants > Roots > Nodule...
GCGCCCACTCAACGTCTTGTCCACTTTGGTGTCCGCAATAATTTGGTGGGCACCAAATTACCCAAGACCTCAATCAGTGCGCCAGAACGGTCTTCGTGAGGCGCTTACATTCTCGACGCCGCAAAGCAGACAGAACCTCGGGGCCATAAGGTGGTGCCTTAGCTAGGAGCAACTGTCAGTAGTTCTCGCATCCTGACGGCGAACCCCTCCGCGGCCGACACTCGCCAGGCGAGCGTCATTGTGGTACCCCCGCGGACCAACAGGATCTGGATGTCGCCGCCGGGAACGGCTGCCGCTTGCGGGGGGCTGCGCCACGGCCACGAACTCCGAACTCGCGGGCTTGTTCTTGACTCGGCCCTTGCGAGTAGGCTGACGGCAGCTGTGCACAACGGTGGCATTGATGCCGTGCGCCATCGCGACCTTCGCCACCGATGCGCTAGTGCTCCTCGCACTTTGTCAGCCCCCGAACCTGCAAGTCAACGCCATCCCGGAGGTACAAACGACCGTCAAGCTTCAGCGAAAAGCGCCCCGGTAGCCAAAGTCTCGCCGAAGCGGTCGTAAGTGCCCGTACGGCGAAGCGTGCGCACCTGCCAGAGATAGAAGGTTCGAGGTGCGGCGGGAAGTGCCGTACAAGACACGAGTGCTGTGCCGCAGTTCCCACCGAGCCTTGCAGGGCGCGCTGGTCCCCAGCCCGCGTTCCAGTACGAGAACTTGGCTACCACCTGATCCTTCACTTTGACGTCGAGTCCGCCGTCTCGCGGCTGAATGTCGGCGGTGTCGACGTCGGGCAGCGTCGGCAGATTGATTCGCGAGGGGTACAGGTCAAGTTGGAGATAACCGAGCCGCTCGAGGTCGAGCGGCGCAGCCAGAGGCCACGCTTTGGCCTCGTCGTCCAAAAGTTCGTCGAGCGGAAGAGGAGCCAAGACAGTGGTCGTATAGAGCGGCTCTTCCGCTTCGCTGTCGACCGTCCAATCGCCATTCCAGAAGTCGCTTAAGAAGTCTGCGAGTTCTGAGTCGTTCACTTCAGAACCGGGAGCCTGGGACCAACGGACCAACGACACCTCGACGCAGCGCTCCATTGACATCAAGACGGGCGAGCTGAACGCAAGCAATTCGCAACCTGGATGCGCCGTCCTGACGCGCGCAAGTAGGGCTTGAATGGAAGCCTCGATCGCCGCCGCGTCACCGTCGAAGGCTGCCTTGTCAGGAAACCAATCTGGGCGCCGAGGCTTCAAGAAGGCCAATGTCGGATGGACGGGTAGCGCCAGAACTGCCTCCATGTACGCTATTTCGGGTGGCATCTGCCAGAACTTCTCGGCAACCGCGAGTGTACGCAAGTAGGCTGAGATGGACCTCAGCGCCGACCGCGCTGACGTTTGGCCGCTGAATCCGTCACCGAGCGGGCGAATGAAGTGCCAAGGGTCGCCTTGGTAAGGAGCGTCAGGGTAGGCGGCCCGGTTTTGCGTCCACTCGTAGGCCATCTGGCGCAAGAACGGTAGCCCGGTGAGCTTCACAAGGCCGTTCAGCCTCGTCCGGAATATGCGAGGCAGGTCAATGCCTTGTACCCCTTCAAAATCATCAGGGATCTCGAAGTCACTTGGCGCTTCCTTGAGGGCGGCATCGATTTGACCAGCCGGCAGCCCGAGCTCGTCGAGGAACATGTCTGACAGCAAGGACGGCTTCGGGACGCTTCCGGCCAGCTCAGTGGCGGGTGTGTAGCCGTGCTCCTGCGCAGCCATCCAGAAGATGCAAAGCGTCTCTGCCACCTCCGCTTCCAGCTTGCGCGAGCCGAGGTGGTGGAGTAAGGCAGCCTCCGTGGGCCCCTTCTTGGCGGAGTCACCCAGACGGTTTGCAAGCTCCTGTATGGTCCACCACCGAGAAGAGACGGTGGGCCAGCCTAGGCGAGCAATAAGAATGGGTAGGTCGTCCATCATGCGGCCGGCGTGACGGAAGCTGCCAATTCGGCTGCCCACAGAGGCGGGGCAAGAGGCAATGTCCGCGTGTCTTCGATGACGCAGTCGACCATGGCTTCCGCGAACTCAACGGCCTCAGGGATGCGTCCTTGCTGGACGTAGAAGTACACCATCGGTTCACCAGGTGCGAGGCGTTCAGGTGGGTCGCGGAACATGCTGTAAGCCGTCGCGGTGACGAATTCATCGCAACGCGTAGGGTAGTATTTGGCGACCAAGTCGAGCCTGGCACGCGTCTTCTCGGGCCGCTCGGCGAAGTGGCCGATCCAGCCGCCGCGGTGGATCTGCGCGTTGACTAGATACTTCCAGGCCGCCTTGGTGCCGCTCAGCTTGCGCCTCGTGTCGAACGCCAGGTCTGACAGCACCAAGACGTCCCGTTGCCGCCCCGCTTCTGACAGCAGGGGGCCATCCAGCGCGTCGAGGAGTCGCTTGCCGTGCCCAGCGGCCTCCCAGTACAGATACCACTCGCGAAGCAGCTGGTCGCGTTCTCGATAGCTTGCTGACAGGTCGTCCAGCAACGCTTGCAGTTTCTCGGGTTCGAACGTCCTAACTTCGCCCGCGTACGGTTTGCTATCGACGCTGCTCGACTTGGGTGATTCCTTCTGGAGCAGCCCCATGTCCCATCCGTTGTGGCCTTCAAGCGTCTGGAGCGTCTCGACAGCGCGCGCGTTACCGCTTTGGGCAAGGCGGACGAGCGCGTCCCGAATCTCGCCTTCCATGCCCGTGCGCATCAGCGCGTCAAGCGGCCAAGCGTCACTCACGCCTTGCTCGACATAGGCCTTCAGGCTGTCTTCGGCTAGCGACCAATCGCCGGCGTCGGTGTGCTCCGCGTACTTGACCACCAACGCTGAGGGGCGCAGCTTGGCCAGCAGCTTGTCGGCCTCCGACAGTACCCACCGCGTGCCCTTGCCATCGGTATAGTCAAGCACGCGGTGGACTTGAGGAGCGATTCGCACCAGGAGCCTGCGTGCATCATCTGGTGCCGCTTCGACTAAAAACCGGATGGCCTCCACTGTGTTGCCAAGCGACGGATCCTTGCGGTGTGAGTATCCCGTCGTGAGCTCCCACGTCTGTCGGCACAGTTCGCGCGCAGCCGACAAGTGGCGGTGTACGACGGCGATCCCGCACAGTTGGAGCGGCGTCTGGAGGTGGACGCTGGTTTCTTGCTCCACGTTGGCGTCAAACTGCGCGCGCTGGGCATCGACGAACGCCTGCGCCGCGTCATCGGCCATTGGCGTTAGGTAGCCCTCGACGTATCGCTCACGGAACAATGCGCTGTCGAACCAGGTGCACTTCGCGGCCTCGGCCATCGTGTGGGCTGATAGCGAGACGTCTTGGAAGTGGTTCAGGAGGATGCTGCCCACCCGAATATCGCAGGCGATGCGATGTAGGCCAGCGCGAAAGTCTTCAGAAGACGATGTCCATTCATAGCTCTGCCGGAACCGGAAAGTCGGCACAGGCTGGAGCAGTTCGTAGAGCTCATGGAAGTCCACGAAGTCGCCGCGCCACCAGCGCTGGGCGATTCGAGCGGCGACGGTAGTCAAGGCGTCGAGGAAAGTGGTGATGTTGCCCCTTTCCTTGAAGGGTGGCGCCTTGGGCAAGTCGACTTCCGACTTGCCTTCGGCAGCTCCCGATAGTCCCAGGTGCACGGCGCGGAAGAACCAGCGGTGCATGAGCGCGGCAAGGTTCGACTTGCGTTGGTAGTAGTCGCTGTCAAGCCAGTCTGTTGGGATCTCAACCGTCAGGGGCTTCGATTTGCGAGTTTGAGCCGCCTCGACCGCAGCTACGAAGGGGGTGCGGGCCAGCGTCCCGAAGTCAGGCCGAGCTGCGATATTCACGCCAGCCGTCGCGGCCGCGCGGACGCAGGAATTGCTGATACTGTCCTTGCGCTTGCCATCAGGTAGCGACGCAACAACCGTCATCAGGTCGTCGAGATTGCCTTCGTTGACGAGCATCTGGACGCGAGGCCGCCACGCGGCCGGTGAGTTGTGGGTCACCAACTTGACGAGTTCCTTTGCGGTTTCGGCGAGGACACCCAACTGAGCGAACGTCGTGGCCAAGAACCTGAATCCGCCCGTGCCGAATCCCCTGGAGAAGCGACTCTGACCTTGGTATCTCCGGAATGCCTCATCGCCGCACATCTCGGCTTCGACGCGGTGCCCTCGAGCATTCAGGGCAAGCCCTAACGCTGCGACCTTCAGAGTGTCTGTCTCGTGCCGCGAGGCGATGGCCTCTTTCACGACCCCCTCATCCGCTGTCAGTGTCAGCGTGAACGTGACCAGCCTGGCCATGTCTTCGCTTTCCATTTGGAAGCTGCTGCCGCCCACCATCCTCGTTCCGAGGTGGCCCAGACGGTAGGCATCGGCGAACGCGCCAGTGTCCAGGGCAGCAGCGAGGGCGTCTGTGAACAGCGTCTCGAACAGTGACTCTGGGTACCCCTCCTCAAGGCGTTGCATGACCCAGTCGCGAGTCAGGCCCGTGATGAGGTTCTGCGGTGCGCCCAGCCTCGCCTGAACTGTCCACAGCCAGTTCACGCGCAGGGCATTCGGCGCCGAGGTCTCGAGCCACTTGGCGACCTCCGGGGTCAGTTGCTTGATGCGTTCGTCGTAGCCATCAGTCTCGCGCACGTAAACCGCCAGGCTTTCGTGGAAGACCTTCAGGCCGGCCGCTGATGTGTGCAGCAGATGCTGGATCTTCTGTACTTCGGGCACAGCGCTCCTGATCGCTTCCGCGATCTCGACGAACGCCGCGGCGGGCCAGAAGAATGGGAATGCGCAGACCAGCCGCAGCGCATCTTTGAGGCTCTCTGGCAGTTGAACCCACAGCGAGCCGTAGTAGTTTCGCGCGTCCCCCGTGAGGTCGCCCCTGAGCTTCTCGACGTTCCAGTGTGAGAGCACGCGGTCCCCATTCTCGAGCTCAGCGGTCGCGTAGATGACGTGCAGCGGATGGCCATTGGTGCGGGTGCGGAGCGCCGTGGCGGCGCGTTGGACTTCTTCGTCGCCGCCGGCGGCCGAGTGCGCGCCGTTGGTCAGGAGCCGCCCCTGGTCGATGGACTTGCAAAGATAGTTCAGGACGGCGTCCTCAGACATGGCCGGCAGTTCGCGCCACTCGCCTTTCGGGGCGGCGACAAGCAAGTCGTTGGGCAACTGAGCGTCATCGACGGGTTGGGTGCCCACCAGCAGTACCAGGTTGTTTGGGCAGGGGAGCAATTGGGAGAACAGGTCGTCGAGCGGTCGCTTATCCCCCGCGTTGACGCGCCAGACGTGGTCAAGACCGTCGATGATGAGAACAAAAGGCTTGTCGCGCTCCTTGTAGTGGGTGGCGCAGGCTTGAAGCAAATCGCGCAGCCCGCCGCTGACGGGCCGAACCTCCGGATGGAGGTCCTTGACCTGCGCCTGGATGGACTGCTCGACGGCGCTGCTATGGACACGGTCACGTCCCCGTTCCGTCGTCGACAAGAAGTAGTGGTGGCGAACGGTCGGGATGTCGCGCTCTGCCAAGTTCTCACGCAGAGCGCTCAGGTACGTGCTCTTGCCACGGCCAGGTGGGCCTTTGAGAACAAGTGGCTTGCCCGTGGAGGCAATGACGTCTGCGAGGAAGTCTTTGTGGAACGCCGCATCGGGCACCTCGTATCCAGCCGGGACGTCGAAGTCTTCGAGCAGCGGAGTTGGCGGCACTGCCTGCAGGATTGCTCGGACCGCTCCGAGTGTGATCCAACCGTCCGGAACAGGAAGGTTCTTCTGGATTGCCCAGTTGATAGCCATGCTCTTCAGGGTCGCAATGCCCTCAGTCGTGCCATGCCCGCGCAGACGTGCGTCGACTTCGTACTCCAGACCCTCGAAGCCCTTGTCGCTGTGGCGGATGTTGAGCCGGCCGAAGAATTGGACGCAGTCTTGCTCAGTGCCGAGCTCAGCTATGACCTTTTCACGGCTAGGGCTGGCAACCTTTGCGAACGAAATCTTGCCTGCCACCAGGCAGGCCTCGATGTCGGCGTCCGGGCGGCGATTGGTGACAAGCGAGATGTCGCCAATGCGGGTCGGGTCGAGCTCCTTGTAGGCATCGAACCACTTGCGCAGCATCGACCGCGAACGCGCTGTCTTGCCGGACTTCTCGAGCAGCCACTCCCAGCACAGCGGGTAGGCATCCGGGTTGGGGGTGAACTTCACCTGCATTAGGTCAACGAGGGCGTCGCTTCGCTCGATGACGATATCGTCCAGGCCGGTGGGCGCTTCGGCCTCGTCGTCGCATTCGAATTTCACGCGCGCGAAGCGGGTGGGCGCATCGAGCCAATCGCACAGAGCGAGCAAGCCCTGGCGGGTCTGGTAGATGTAGCCGGCCGCGGGGATTGCAGGGCTCTTGATGTCTTCGGTCATGAGAATTGGTGATGTCAGACGTGAGATTGCTTCAAGGCGTCCGCGCGGTTCGCGAACTCAGGCGCCGCCGCCAAGTGACGGCTTATGGCCGGACTCGGCCGCCGGGCTAGCTGGGACGGGGCTCGCCGGCGCCAGCGGCGACTTCCGACCCTTAGCCGCCCTTCGCTTCGCTTAGAAGGAGACATTCCCGCGTTGGTCTCAAATGTGAAGCCCTGGCTCCACGGCGGTAGAACATCTAGCTGCCGCCCGGCGCAATACTCCGAATCTCGTCGCTCAATGCAATGTCGTAGGCTTTTGCAAGGCCAGCAATCTGCAGCCCAATGGTCTTCCTAAGCGTTGCTAGGGCGTCATTGAAATGCAGCCACTCTGGATCGGTTGAACTGCATCGTAACGTTCTGAGGTCGATGGCTTCGACGGCGTTGAAGAAGTTCAGAATCGTCTTAGCCAACGACAGCAGAATTCCATCAAGCGGTGTTCCATCGACGAGATCTCCTCGAATGTTCGTAAATCGGTTGCGAAGTTCGCTAAGCGATTCACGGACGCGATCGGGGAATTCAGCATCAAAGGTGACCCACAATGACCGACGATCAGTCATTGCGGAGATAATCTTCTTCGCTATTTGCGGCTCAACGCGTCCAGCCTGGAGCAATGCGAGGCTGCGCGAGTACCCGTCGGTCCGAACCTCGGAAACCATCGATTCGTGGTCCGCCTTCCACTTTCGCAACTGCTCGGCGGTATGGGCGGACTCGTCACCATCAACTATGACGCCGCACTCTCTGCAAAGCCAAATTCCATTGGCGATGGCCTTTCTCTCTTCGGGGGTCTGAGAAGGATCGTAGCGCGGTCCCCCGGGGGCTGCGGCATGTATATGTGCTGCGTGGCCGGATGTCAGCGCTTTGGTCGGATCTGAACTCGGCCCGACGGTGAGCTTGAGGCAATGCGGATGGGAGCAAAAGTGTGCCGCCCGGCGGGCTAGAGCTGTTTTCGTCGCTGCTTTGAAATCGTCCCTCGTGGTCACTGTCAACTTCCCTGTTAGACGTAGCTTGTTTTTCCCGATGTCCACTCGGGGCGGTGGTCAAGATTCCGTGAAAATTGCACATCGATCATTTTCTACTGACCGACTTGGCCCCTACAGCTAACCACTCATGAAACAACCCACGAAGTGGGCGTGTCCGCCAGCGCTTTTGAGCGGGATTTTTAGCAAAGACTGTCGGTCTGTCATAAAGTCCGCAGAGGTTCTCTCTGTTCTGGTACCGCCCCCCCGACTCGGTCGCAGATCGCGAGGCAGTCGGCAATGGCCAAAGTAGGTTCATGTACGTGTGCGGAAGAGGCTCAACTTGCCAAGAGTGTTAGGGCCGGAAGAGCCTGATTCGAACAGCTTTTGGGTCGACGGAGACAACCTATGCCCATAAATAGCGGTAGAGTCCCAACGGGACGGGCCTATCCAACGCCGAGTGTCCTGGCGCGGATTAACGAGATGTCGGTTTCATTGAGATCGAACCATTCGCCATTGATGCGCTTGCTGGCAAATAGCTTGTGGTAGTAGCGTTCGGCCGAATGGCAGTCGTCGAACCAAGCGCATAGCTGAATCGAATAGGCAAATGGCAACTGCACGCCAAATGCTCGCATGCGTTGCGGGATGTTGCGGGTCCTTCCAACCTTGTAACCGTAGGCCGACTTGAGGACATAGACGACGCCTGCACGCGAACCTTCGGTTGGGCTGCCGACGACCTCGATGGGGTCGAGACGGTCCGCTGCAATTCGACTCGCGCTCCGCTTGCCGACTGTGGGACGGGCTTCCATCGCGGTGGTGCTGCGTAGTTGTAAGTCCTCAAAATGTGCCTGCCATAGTTCGTGCAGTCCGTAGTCGGCGATCTTGGTTTTTGCGAAACCGAACGCACCTTGCTGCCAGTAATCGCGACCTTTTTGCGTGTCGATCCAAATTTGTGCTGCAACGGGTTGCCAACTGATTTCCCGCACTGCACCCGTACCTCCCCGGACAATTCCGAGCCAACGGAACAATCCCATTTCCTCTGCGCTGTCGTAGGCAGCGATGGCGATACCGTGTTCGCGCGTCGGCGGTTGTACCCGTTTGGCCAAGGCCGGCGGCAATGTGTACTGCGATGCGGGCTCGGGGCACTCGCTATCGAGCGGGCAGGGGACACACCAGTATTTTGCGGGAGTTAACACGGAATAGGGCTTTACGGGCAGTATGGCTCAAGTAGTTGTTCTCGGCGGAACCCTTCCAATTTTTACCCCCGTCACGTAGGGGATCTTAGGGCCCCCTTTAGCGCGGCAGTGGCACCGAAGTGCATTTATAGCCGGCCGTGCCTTACAACTCGACGCATTTGCGAGTGAAACCGACGCTCGCCTAGTATCTAGGACTTATTAGCGAAGGGCTGGGGGGTCTAACATTACGGGCCACCCTGCCCTGTTGGGCAGTCCGGATAAACGGATCCCGCTACCTCGGAGCGAGGAATAATCCGTTCACTTCTTTCGCCTCGGAGCATGCCTGGCGCCAACTGCCGCCTACTGCCTCCACCTCCACGATACGCGCTACAGTGTGCAGACTACCAATTTCGATGACTGTCGTGCCGCTCACGACGGGGGGTATGTTGTCGCGGGCCAACGATGATTGTTTTAGGAGCGGTGGTCAGCGCGATGGCGTTCAAAAAATGAGATTAAGCGCCGTCCGGGGTTGTCCGTTCTCCGAGTCACGGCAGCCTTTAAGACGGCCACGGGCAATGGCGCATTCGGGCCCGTCGGGAGACCGGGTATCGAACGGTGAGCGCCGATATCCAAGGGAAGCGGCCCAGCCGGTGTTACGAGGCCCTGGATTCGAAGCTGGTAGGAAACTGGCTTGCCTTCTTTCGAAGGCAAGCAGGATGTCATATTTTGGATGCTGACGCCCAAACGGGCGTGACAACAAACAAGAATCTGATCAGAATTACGTCCGAACTCCCTCTTGACTGCAATGAAATCCCACTATCTATTGATTCCGGTTCTGCTATTAAGTGCCTGCGCCACACGCATCCATTACCAAGCCGCCGCGGTGAACAGTCCCCAGGCCATCGTGGAGCGCGTTTTGTATGAACAACCAGACAAGAAGCGTCCGGAGTCAGTGAACGTGACGGAACGATACGTTGAGTTTGGGAGCGGTTCTAATGCAGTGACCACGCCAGGCTTTAACTCAGTGACTACCACAGCTATTCGGAAGGGCACGAGGCTTTATTACCGTTCAATTGCGGAAACGCGCCTCTACCAAAAGAACAGGTGGTTCGTGGTGGAGCCGAGATCTTCTGGCAGCCGGACACTAGCCCAGATCTACGTCGAGGACGAACAAAATGCGAAGCGGCTGATAGATGCCCTTGCCACCCTCAAAGAACGGGCGCCGGAGGGTGAGTAGGGCATCGGATACCGTTGTGAGCAGGAGTTCCGAATGAAGGCGATGTGCCACAGTGCCAAATTTTGGCCACTGAAACGACCGTCGGCAATTGGCCGGATCCCGACGCCGGATCTTCAATGACCGTTGTAAGGCTTTTGACCGGCAACACGCTGCTCAAAAGTCTGGCGCTTCAGGCCAGCACCACCGCCCTACAGGGGTATCCGTCAATGCTGTGCCGCACAATGAGTGCAGGAACATTGGCTTGGCTCTTTGCAAGTTTCGGCCGCCCCAAACGTGCAAATTTCGATTGGCGTTGACAGTAGCGGACGCCCGGTGGGATCTTCGCCTTTGGCACCATGCTGAAGGAGCCCATCACAGCCTCCCGCTTGCCATTTTCATCTGCCCGGACAATCGGGGCCAGATAGTCTGGCCAAGCTTCGGCCCGCCATTCCGCGGGGGGTGGCTCGACGCCGAATACATCTCGCAATACCTGGCGTTGCACAGGGGCGTAGTTCACGCACATAGCTTCTCCCGTTGTCCTATTCCTGCCGCTTCGATCGTCCTCGAGCCACATCCGCCTCAATCGGCGTATCCATTTCCGCCGGCGAGATCAATCGCAGCAGCCATGCTTGGCGGTATTCCTTCTCCAGGATCGCGTCGCGCTCGAACCCGCTGATGACAAGATCATCTGCCGATAGCTTTACCAGCCGCGCGTCGTAAAGTACACCGAGTTCATTCACGTCCTGGTGTTTGCTGTAGGCCATGAAGGCATGCGGCAAGACGCGGTGAGCGCGCGTGTCCATGCGATCCTCAATAAGGACCTGTCCGCGATACAGGCGCTGGCCGCCCCACCAGCCGCGGTGAAGACGTCGCCCTTCGAGACAGAGCTTCATGACTTCAAAAAGCATGGATGCCTCGCGGTCACGGCTTGGCGCGCTTGGCAGGCACGACGCGAAGACCTTCTCGGACCAATTCGATCTGTGGCGTGTGTCCGAACGAGCTGAGCCGGCGGATGTCCTGCCTTGCCGAAAGCGGCACGGCGCGACATGCGAGTGCCGGCCGCGTTATAGCGAAGACGCCACAAGCAGGGCATGTGAAGTAATAGACGCGCGAAGTCGGGCGGCCGGTCCGTTCTGCCATCGCGCTGCAAATCGGACACTCGGACAAGTCAAAAGGCATGATGCGTCGCAGATACTGTATGGATATACAGTAGTATAGCGCCGCGAAAGGCTTGTTGGCGACTCCATTAGCCGAGTGCCTTTATCGCCGTGGTGAGCGTCTGCCGTACCGTCCAGTAGCCCGCCCACGGATCCACCCGCTCGAAACTGAGGTATTCCCGGGCGTTTCTGACGTTCCAGTTGGCGCCACTCTTCAATTCCGAAAGAGCGTCCCATGAAACCGGTATCGAGACACCCATGCCGGGCCGCGCGCGCGCTGAAAACGCGGCCGCCGTGGTCTGCGCGTGGCCGTTTCGCAGGTAGTCGACGAAAATCTTCCCTTTGCGATTTGCCGGTCCGGACTTGGCGCTGAATCGTTGGGGCAGGGTGGTGGCCAAGTGCTGGACCGCCGCACGGGTGAAGTCTTTGACGACGTCGTAGCCGTGCCGGCCAGTGAGCGGAACAACGACGTGCAGGCCCTTGCCACCACTGGTCTTGAGCCAGGATTGCAGGCCGAGTTCGTCCAGCAGCGTTTTCACCAGGAGGGCCGCCTCCTGCATCGTTTGCCAGCTGACACCTTCGCCCGGGTCGAGATCCAGGATGAACCGGTCGGGAGTATCGATCTTTCGCGCCACCGAATTCCAGGTGTGAAATTCGACCACGTTCATCTGCGCGGCGGCCACAATGGCCTCAGCGGAGTTAGCTGCGAGGAGGGCCGCGTGGCCTGGCCAAAGGGGGGCCGGCAGTTCGGTAAGCCCCGGAATGGCAGTTTCCGTGTGCTTCTGGAAAAACTGAGGCTTCCCGATGCCTTCAGGCGCCCGCACGAGCGACAGCGGGCGATCTTTCAGGTGCGGCAGCATCCGTTCCGCGATGCTCTCGTAGTAGCGCACAAGTTCAAGCTTGGTAATGCCGCTGCTGTCGTCGATGACTCGTCCTGGGTTGGTGACCCTGACGGAAGTGACGCCTTGGGGGGCAACAGAGGTCTGCAAAGCCTCGCGGCGAATTTGCTTGGCCGGCTTGTCGGCGCGCATGCCCTTGAACGAAGCGTGACGAACATGCCCTTCAGGCGTCCATTCGGAAAATTCCGCCTCCACAACGAGCTTCGGCTGTACCCAGTGAACCGGCCCATCGCTACTGCGCCCCCAACGCTTCGCTTTCGTGAAGACGTCGAACGGCATGGCATCGACTACCTGGGAGCCGAGCCGTCGCCGCAAATCGGCGGCCGTCGCGCTGTCCCAGCCGGTTCCGACGCCGCCTACGTAGCGTAGCTGGTTGCATTCATACACCCCGAGATATAACTTGCCAACCTCGTTCCCTCCGCCTCCACGATCGGAGAAGCCTCCCACAACGAATTCCTGCCTCAGCTTGCACTTTGCTTTCAGCCACGTCGGCGTGCGAGCCGATACGTAGGGTGCATCGGCGCGCTTGAACATGAGCCCTTCTAGTTGCAAGTCGCACGCAGCTCTGAATAGCTGGGGCCCAGGCGCGTCGAAGGCGTCGCTGAAACGCAGGCGCGCCGACGACTCGGACAGGATTTGTGCGAGGTGCGCGCGCCGAGTGTCGAGCCGCAGCTGTCGCAGGTCTCTCCCGTTCCAATATGGGATGTCGAAAAGGAAGAAGGTAATCTCGTCGTTCCGGTGGGCGGATATCGCGTTCTGCAAGGCGTTGAAGTCCGGAAGATCGTCACGAAGCACGACAATCTCGCCATCGAGCCACGCCTCGCGGATGTCGAGCTCGCCAATATCGCGGGCGAGAGTCCGGAACTTGCTCGTCCAATCGTGACCGTTTCGCGTGAACAGTCGGACCTCGCCGTCTTGGATCCGCGCGAGCAGGCGGTAGCCATCGAACTTTGTCTCGATGATCCATTCTGGCCCGATGGGCACGGTAGGGGAGAGGGTCGCCAGCTGAGGCGCGAGCTTGGCCGGCAGGGCGGCAAGCGGGGCGTCTTCCACGGACTGTGCCGCTGGGGCTTTGTGGCTTTGGTCCGGTGCGGGCCCGGCTGGCGGGTCTCCTTTGCCTGAGACGCTATCGGGCATCGCGGTAAGCACGTCGAAATCCGAAAGGGGCCGCGCCCAGGCGTCGCGCTTCTTGAAGAGAATCCACTGCTCGGATTTATCACCAGGCCTAGCAATACGGACTAGTTCCCACCGGCCTGCGAGCTTGTGGCCGTGAAGGTCGAACAGGATTTTTCCGTCGATCAGGCCCTTCCTTGGATCTCCTATCGGCGTCCACGTACCACGGTCCCACACGATCACGGATCCGGCACCGTATTGGCCACGAGGTATCTCGCCTTCGAATGACGCGTAGTCTAGAGGATGGTCTTCGACATGGACGGCAATGCGTTTTTCGGCCGGGTCGAAGCTTGGACCCTTTGGCACGGCCCAACTGAGCAGCACGCTATCCAGTTCAAGGCGGAAATCGTAGTGCAGCCGTCGGGCCCAATGCTTCTGTATGACGAAGGACAGCGCGCGGGAGGCGCCTCGGGCGCGTTTCTTGCGCGCCGCCGGCTCGGGCGTAATTGAGAAGTCCCGCTTCGCATCGTAGCGGTCCAGGGCGTGGGTTGGCGACGTCATGCCATGAAAGGGTTTAGCTGGTTATCATCCGATACTGGTTGTAATGTCTCAGCGCATCCTGCGGCCGTCCGGCGCAGTCGTAGAGCCGGCCCAAGTTGAAATGAGCGTCGGCATTCCTTGGATCCAGCGCCAAGCAATCGTGATAGGCATGTTGTGCGCCGATACAGTCTCCGAGGTCTTCAAGCGCCAGCGCCTCATTGAAGAGCAGGGCGGTGCTATGGGGAAACCGAATGCGCGCTTCTGCCAGGACACGCAGAGCCTCACCGCAGTTTCCGTGGTCACAGAGCAGAGCGCTTAGATCTACCCACGCCGCATGCAGAGCCGGATCGAGCTTCAACGCCCGGCGGTAGGCGTCCTCCGCCTCGACATTGCGTGCCTGTCGCTCGTACTGCCGACCTGCTTCATAAAGACGGTAGCCATCGGTGCTATCGCTCTTTCTGTGTGCGACGACATCTCCGACATCGTAGGGCTCAGAAAGCTGGAACCGCATCTGCCCCGTGTCCGCCTGCCATTCGCGGCCATTGGCGCGGGCGACGATGTTCTTACCTTCGGCGCGCAACGATGTGGTCGCTGCGTCTGCGGCGATGGCTTTGGTGCGGAGCAGCGATTCCTTTATACGCCCGGCAGAGATATGGGAGTGGCGCAGCGCAGCGGCCATGCGCAGCACCACCAGGTCGCGGAAGCCGAAAAGGTATTCGCCATGGTGGCCGCGTGCCGGTGCCACAACGCCTGCCGCGACCAGCCCCATGACTGCACTGCGAGGAATGCCGATGATGTCGAGGACATCTCGGATGGTGTAGGTGCGCATCACGCTTGCTTCCTCGTCTTCTTAGCGGGGCCGGCAGCGGCTTCGGCGCGCTTGGCGCCGCGCCGAGCGGGCGCCTTCGCATCCTTCATGGCCGGCTTCGCGAGGGCGGGCGCCTTAGCGGAGCCAATGCTCTTTCGGAGCGCTTCCATCAGATCGATGACTTCAGCGCCCGATGCCGCCCCCGAAGTCTCAGGCGCCACGGTAATGTCCTGGCCCGCAATCTTCTTGTCGATCTGCGCCAGGATCCGCTGCTTCTCTTCATCGGTGTACTCGGCGGGATCGTAGCCTTCAACCGAGTTCTGCTCGATCAACTGCTCGGCCAGCGACAGCTCGGCGCCGGAAACCGCAACGGTCTCAACGTGCAGGTCAGCCATTGACCGGACCTCGTCGGCATACAGCAGTTGCTGCAGGATCAACCCGTCCTCGGCCACACGTATTTGCACCATGTACTGCTTGCCCTTCCAGTTCCATTTGGCCAACGCGCATTTCCCTGTCGCGCGTAGCGCTTCAGCGAGCAAGCTGTAAGGCTTGCCGCCTCGTTTGTCTGGGCCCAGGAAGTACGCCTTGTCGTAGTAGATAGGGTCGATGGCTGCCAGTGGCATGAAGGCCACAATGTCGATAGTGTGTTGCGTTGCCTCCTCAAGGGCCTTCAACTCGTCTGGCTCGAAGATCACATACTGGTCCTTCTCGAACTCGTAGCCTTTGACCATATCGGCCCGGTCCACCACGACACCTTCCCGCTGGCAGATGTACTGCTGTCGCAGGCGGGAGCCGCAGCCTTTGTGGAGAAGATTGAAGCCGATGGCCGCCTTGCTTTCTGTGGCGGAAAAGACCTTTACGGGGATCGAGACCAAGCCGAAGCTGATCGAAAGCGAGGCGATAGAGCGCGCAGCCATCATGCACTCCTGGGAATTTCGAGGAGATGAGATGAGCGTAGTAGATGAGCTGCCGGTGCGCCGTAGGCAAAAGGCGGAAACAGTGATCGGCCAGTTGCCGACATGCGAGAAAAGGCCCGCTTGGGAAGCGGGCTGCCTCAATGGACTGGTGCGTCGCGCCTGCGGGCGGCGACACCGATATTTTAGTGAACTGACGGCAAAACGTCAGCCTTTCACGTTGCGCGGGTCGTGCCCGAAGGAGTTGCGCTCGCGGATCTGTCCGTCGCGACCGTGGATGAGCAGCTCTACCTTGTCGCGCTGCGCGCGCTCGGTGCCGGCCTGGATCGCTTCATCTTGAGTGGAGTAGAGGGTGCGCCGGCCGCCTCCAGCGGCCTCGACAGCCCAGCCGTCGCCGGCGGGCACTACGTGGATATTGGCGGCCATGGTCGTCTCCTGTATCGGGCTATGGCGCCAGTGTTCCGCGCGCCCGACCGGCTCGGTATCGGCTCGCGTCCTACAGCATCTATACTGTACGGATATACAGGTATCGAGCCATGTCATCGGGATTTCGCAAGCCGGCGGAGCCGCCGCCTCCCGGTGACCTGTTCCGATTGATGAATAGAGCCCAGCAGCAGGCGCTGTTCGACAACACTGCACGGGCGATGGCGGACGCGCGGGAGGAAGTAAAGCGCCGACACGTCGAACACTGTGGCCGGGCCGACCCTGCGTATGGTGCCGGCGTTGCCAAAGCGCTTGGACTATAGCGAGCGGTGAGCTTGCGCTTCTGCGGGGCCGCCGTCGTCACGGCGCGGCCCCGGGTCGGATGTTGATTCGATACTGCGCTGGAGTCACGCCGAGGCGTTCTGAGAAGACGATTCGCATACGGTCTGCTGACCCAAATCCGCAGCAATGAGCAACCCATTTGAGCGGACGGTCCGTGGTCTCGAGCAGCGTACGGGCGGCATCTGTCCGTGCCTGCTGTACGAACTCGTATGGGGTTAGCCCCGTCTCCTGGACGAAATGCCGGGTCAGATTTCTGCTGCTCATTCCCGCTTTCCCGGCGAGAGAGTCTAGAGAGTGACGGTTAGCGATATGGGCCCTAACGAACGTTTTGACCCGTTCCACGGGCGAAGCGACGTCAGCCGTGCCTGGCCCAGCTGCGCGGGGTACCTGTATGCGGTCGTGACGCTGTGCGACCACAAGCAGTCGCGTCGCAACCGCAAGCGCAACCCGCGCTCCGTGATACTCCTCGATCAATGCAAGGGCTAAGTCAATGCCGGCCGTAACGCCCGCTGAGGTCACCACGGAACCATCACGGACATAAACGGCCTTGCGGTCTACTCGTGCGTCGGGGAACTGCGCGGCAAGCTTCTCCGAGCACTGCCAATGTGTTGTGACGCGACACTGCTTGAGCAATCCGGCATGACCAAGCGCGAACGCACCCGTGCAGATAGAGCCGTATAGCCCTGCATTCATCGCCGCCGCTGCCAGCCATTCCGTCAGACCGTGACCCGGCGGAGCATCGGGTAGGGTCGGACTGCCCGCCACCAACAGAATATCGAAACTCCGGGTCGCTTCGGCGAAACTCAGATCGGGAATTAGCCGCATCTGATTGGACGCCCTGACCGGGTCGCGAGTACAGGCGACGAGGATTGTCTCGTATCGCCTGTCTTCATCGAGAAAGCTGTTGGCCTCATGAAATGCGTCGATGGGCCCTGCGACATCGAGCGCTTGTACGCCCTCATGAATGACCATGCCCACCCTTTGCGCGGCCATCAGAAACTCACAAGCTCCGTGCCGAATAGGTCCTTTGACACCGCCGGTAGGCGCTTTGCCGTAGTGTCAGTATCGAAGAAGTCAGTACCGGAGAAGACGGAGGGAACCCAGTCGAGAAACTGTCGTAGTGGTTGTCCCATCAGCCTTTTCTCATGGTAAAGGACCGATATTTGCCTGGGCGGCACGGTGTAGTCGGGCAGTACCGCAACAAGAGAGCCATCGTCGAGGTGTTGCTGAACACTGGTGCGAAGGACCTGGACGATGCCAAGGCCCGCGACGGCGGCTTGAACTAGTGCCACGGAGTCGTTAAGTAAGAGTCCGCTTGGGACGTGGATTGACTCTATACCGTCCTCTGTTTCGAAGTTCCACTCCATGACTCTCCGGGATGTGCCGAAGAAATAGGAGACGGACTTATGCTGCGCCAAACCTCGCAGCGACGATGGTGCGCCATGCTGTGCCAGGTACGCCGGCGAGGCGCAGGTCACCATCGGTGCCATCGTCAGTGGACGGCCCACCATATTGGAATCCTTCAACTCACCAACTCGGATGACACAATCGATGCCCTCGGAGACGAGATTCGCCGTTGTGTCGCTTACCCCTATAACGAGATCGATGGCCGGGTACCGCAGAACGAAGCCCTTCAAGCGTGGGATGAGTAAGGTGGACGCCAGCGCCGCTGGTACGTCGATGCGCAGCTTTCCCTTAACCGCGCTGTCGTTGCTACACGGCCGAAATAGCGAGCGAGCGTCAGCCACTTCCTGCAGTAGTGATAGGGCTCGCTCGTAGAAGACCTCTCCTTGCGGGGTTAGACTAAGGCTACGCGTTGTGCGGTTCAAAAGACGCACGCCCAGAGTCGTCTCCAGCGCCTTAACCGCGTTGGTGACCGTTGGCCGATTACTTGTGATGTTGTCTGCGGCTTTGGCAAAACTTCGCGCTTCTACGACCGCCACGAAAACCCGAACGGTTTGCAAGAAATCCATGTCATTTTTCCTCCTCTGTACTGCTATCTTTGATGCGATGGTCGGGAACGCGGCGCCAGATGGCACGCGTTTGGGCCTCCGTTTGGCGTCAGCCGCGGACGGGTCTTGCTCCCGAATGCGGTCTCGCTTGATCCGGCCATCCCGCGTTGGACTACGTTGGTGAATCCACACCACGCCGCACCACTGCATGGCGTGCGGTGCTGGTATTCACGATGGCTTCTTTCGGAACCTAACCAGGCTGCTGCGCAGCCAGCGGTCACGTGGCAAGGTAGCCGCCATCCACCGCCAGCACGTGGCCGGTGACCATCTTGGATGCCGGGGCGGCGAGGTACAGCACCGCCGCTGCGACATCGGTTGGGTCCGCAAATTGGCGCAGTGGCATCAGCTGGAGCAGCCGCGACGCTACCTCTTCGCTGTCCAGCAGCGCCTTTGTGAACTTGGTTTTGACCCAAGTCGGTGCGACCGCGTTGACTCGGATACCCAGTTCTGCCCACTCTACAGCCAACCCCCGAGTGAGATTGATCAGCCCGCCTTTGCTGGCATGGTATGAGGCGATGGGGTAAGCCCCTCCGCCAGAGATCCCCATGATCGACGCAAGATTAATAATCGCCCCGCCTTGGGACATCGCCCGTGCCGCTTCGCAGGAACAGTGGAACGCCGCATTAAGATTTACATCCATGACCTCACGCCAACTCTCTACAGTCGTCTGCAATGCGGGTGTACGTCTTACCAACGCTGCATTGTTGACGAGGACGTCGACGGTGCCATACGTCTCGAGCACCCGTGCGAATGCAATCTTCACCTCGTTCGGACACGTAATGTCGCATCCGATGGCCATAGCCTCTATCCCCTGAGCAGTGAGACTGCGCTGCACTTCGATCGCGCCGTCGATGTTCAGATCCAGGAGTGCGAGACTGGCTCCCGCCTGCCCGAGCATTGCTGCTGTCGCCTGGCCGATGCCACCGGCAGCGCCAGTAACAATGGCTACTTTGCCATGCAGCGAGAATAGGGTTTCGATGGAAGTCATGTCTTATGTCGTTCAGCGAGGGCCCACGGCGTTGGAGGGATTGCTTTCAATGAAGCTACAGGCAATGTAGCCGGACGCGCGCGATCGGTGAAATCGATAATACGTATTACTGGTATGTTGCGCAGGTATGGCGCAATCTCCGGGTCCCGTCGGCGTGAGGGTCGGTGATGCGAGGACGCGCTGTTCGCGGCATCCCGCCTGCCAGTCCGGGCAAGCCGGACCTCGGCGATAACTGATGACCGGCGTGCATTGACGATCGCACTGGGCGCCTGGCCTGAAAGAGCGCGGTGTCTCGGCGACGCTAGCTATTCGCGACCGATAGCCGGAACAGGGCGAAGCGCATGGTGAGTGGGGAACTCGGGAAGGATGAACTCAGCGACTTCATCAATGATCTCTACCGCAGGACGGCGTGCCTGCTTGAGGTTAAAGACGGTATGGCTTACACCGTCGTTCCGAAGGCCATGCAAGTAACGTCGTAGCACGTTCCGCCCACACCGAATGCCTTGATGGATCAGGACCAACCCTGCATCCGGATTGGGATCCAGGTCCAGAAACAGCCCTTGGATAAATGGCTTGAAACAGCCCGGCCCCATCTGACGGGACACCGCATCGTGCCACGAACGTGTCAGTCCACCGATTTTCTCAGGGTGCACGAAATAATAGAGCCAACCGTCAGCATGGAGCGCTATCCAATCCAGGTCCTGTCGGCTGTGACCCGTCACGAATATGGGAAGCCGGCCTGCAAAAGGAGCCGGCAGCGTCCCGAGGTCACCGGAAAGATCGCCGTACCGGGGAAAACTCCCGGACGGGAATCGTTGCTCAGTCACGAGCCGAATATAACTGAGCGCCTCGCGAAAGCGTTCGGCTCGTGTCGCATAGTCCCCCGCAATCCCCACGGCGTTGTACTCGCGTGGCCTGTCACCGGAGGCAACGCCAAGAAGCAGCCGGCCGGATGACAGTCGATCCACCGAGGAGGCCTGTTTGGCCACGTGAAGCGGGTGTCGCAGGGTAACGATACTGCTTCCGGTACCGAGCGCGATTCGTCTTGTCGTCGCGGCCAGGAATGCAAGATATGTGAACGGATCGAAGATTTGTCCTACATCACCAAAGGTCGGATCGTAGGTGGGAACGTCCCGGGCCCAAAGAGCGGCGAACCCCAACTCGTCGGCGAGCCTCTCCGCCCGCCCTGGAGACGACATCAGGGGTGCCGGCGAGTCCGGATATGCCTCGAGAGGAAGCAAGAATCCGAGCGTCATCGTGCCGGCTTTGAAGGCGCCAACAAAGCCTGGAGGCGGAAAAGATTCGACCTGGCGAAAGTTCGGGTTGGAGAGCATGGCAATTACTCTTGCGTGAGAGCCGAGGCCGGAGGCCGGCATTCAGAGACAGACGACACCGGCGATGCGGTAGAGGCGTATTGATACTAATCGACCGTACGCTGACGATTGATATTGGATTCATTAACAATGATTTATGCGGCGCCGTATCGAATTCGCCGTTGATGCCGGATACCGTTTGTCGCGGCAAACGTGCCGACTCAATTAGTGGAGAGTGATATGGAGCTTGGTCTGAATGGAAAGACGGCTTTGGTGACGGGGGCTAGCATGGGGCTCGGCCGCGCAATCGCCAAGTCGCTGGCGTCGGAAGGCGTTAGGGTGCTTGCCGTGTCTCGCACTGAGGAGATGCTGCTGACGCTACAGCGCGAGGTGGCTGCGGACGGTGGTGAGCGTCTCGAATATTTGGTGCAGGATTTCGTCGCGGTGGACGGCCCGCAGGCGATCTATCGCGGGGCAAGGGCAGCACTCGGCCAGATTGACATTCTTGTAAAATGCTGGCGGGAGCCGTCCGCTGTCAATTTTTGCAACCGACGATGAATGGGAGGAGGCATACACGCTGAACTTCGAACGTCATCGCCAGCTAACCCAACTCGTCCTGCCTGGGATGATCGAACGCCGGGCGGGTCGGGTGATCAGCATTTCCGGTACACAAGAGCCAGACCATGTAAATGCCGCGGCTGTAGCAAAGGCCGGACTGGTGGTCTGGTCAAAAGGCCTGTCTCACCAAGTCGGAAAATATGGCATTACCGTGAACTGCATCGAGCCTGGGCTGCTCGATACGCAACAGATTCGTCGCCTCTTCCCGGGCGAAGAGCGTCGCCGCTTTGCCGAACGCGAGATCTCCCTTGGAGATTTCGGCGAGCCGATCCATGTTGCCAAAGCGGCGACGTTCCTTGCGTCATCGGCGGCCAGCTACATCACCGGCATTGTTCTGCCTGTCGATGGGGGAATGCGAAACGCGGCGTTCTAGCATTGCGGTCCGGCGCCTATCATCCGGAAACGATGGGCGCTAAAGAACATCGGGGACCGATGCGAGGTTGGCTGTCGGCCAGTCCCCGTCGAGGACGAGGCTTCTCGCTTCCGCCGTAATGATCTTCAAAAGGTATTGCGCTGCCACGGAAAGTGCTCGCTCTTTCGAATGGGCGGCGACCCAGGAGATGCGCAGGTCCCGGATCGGCGCCGCGGAGATTAGTCCGCTCTTCACAGGCAAGACAGCTGCGCAAGCGGGCAACACAGCGTACCCAAGCCCCCGGGTGGCCAGATCAATCATAAGGGCGGACATGTCCACCTCCATGCTGACGTCGATCGCAAGCCCCGCCTTGGCGGCGGCGCGGTCCACAATCTGACGCAGGCTGTTCGGGTAGGTGGTCAATATCAAGGGATTCTTACAGAGGCGCTTGACCGATATCGGTCTGTCCATCGAAAGGTCGTCCGAGGGGCCGCCTATCGCCACCAACTGCTCGGATAGCAAAGGCACCGCGGTGAACGGATGCGAGGGTTCCTCGGTTGAGAAGATAGCAATGTCGGTATCGCCAGACGCAACCCCATCTCGAATCCCACGGGAGGTGCCCTCATGGATCCGAAGCAGAGCCTTGGGGCAAAGCTCGGAGAACCGGCAAGCGATCTTGGCGGTCAGCAAAGAGCGCAGCGCGGAAGGGACCCCAAGGTTCACAATGCCCAAGGGTTCCGCCCCCCTCGCGCTCAATGTCTCTTTGATCGACTCGATATCCTTGAGCACGACCGTCGCTCTCTGCTGAAGCAGCACGCCGGCTTCAGTGAGTGCTACGCCCCGGGCCTTGCGTTCGAAGAGCGTTACATTCAGCTCCTGCTCCAGCAGTTGGAGTTGCCGCGACAGCGCCGGCTGAGAAATCCATACCCGTGTGGCGGCACGACTCACGTTCTGAGTCTCGGCGACTGCAAGAAAGTAGTAGAGCTGTCGCAAATCCATACTTGTCTCCTTTGAAAGCCACCGCCGGCGTGTGGTCGCTTGTGACGAAGCCTGAGTGTGCAGAGCTAGCACGCAAGCCATGTCCGGCAGGTATGCCTGTCATACGTACTATATATTTTTCCTTTTGGGCAAGCCATCCTAATGTGTCCTTCCATGGGCAGCCATATGGCGGTGAAATGGGTGCGCCCGGGCCTGCGCTTGCTCGGCGGCTGTGCCGACAGACATTGCGACAAAGGAACCATTCGTGGCCATTACAGTGGAGGACGACGCCGGGCCGCCGGCGCCTGCAGAAACAGCATCCGCGAGGTGGCTTGCCGCGGCCTCGCTGGTGGATCGCCAACGGGCCATGTAGCTCATGCCCTCGCTCCATCGGGATATCAAACGTCGGGTCGACATTGTCGAGGCCGAAGCCGTCGCTGGCCGCATGACGATCGGCGCTGCGGAGTGGAGATGGCTGGACACGGGGGGCGATGGCCCTCCGATCGTGCTCCTCCCCGGGTGGGTCGGTGACGCCGCGATGTACTTCAGGATTCTGGAGCGGAAGTCGTCGCTTCCACGGCTCATCGCCGTAACCTACCCGGGTATTGCAGATGGGATTGCGCTGAGTTCCCAGTTCGCTGAGCTGCTCGAAAGATGGAAGGTGGACAAGCCACTGGTTGTAGGGTCGTCGTTTTCTTCCTATTGGCTCCAGCACCTAACGACTAGACACCATGCCAGGGTGAGCGGGTACATTCTTGGAAATGGCTTTTCGGACGCTGCAGATCTGGTCGGAGTTTCACTGGGTGTTCCCGATTCGGCTGCTGACGCCAGTGCAGAAGCGGTTCACTCTGCATGGATCGACAGGCTTTCGAAGCTCCAGCAGACGGAGTTGGTCGCGCTGCAAGCGCTGATGCTGCGCGAGCGCCAGTCGGCGCGAGACTTGAATGACCGACTGTCGGGCGTCAGGCTCGCTGTAGAGGCAGCGAAGAGGGACGCCTCCAACAAAGTGTTTCTGCTGGAGTGCCCGGACGATCCACTGATTTCTTTGGAAGCGCAGTCGCGTATGCGGCGACGCTATCCCGAGGCGCAAGCGATCGTCATTTCCGGTGGCGGACACTATCCATATGTTCTACGCCCGGATACGTATTCCCAGGTGCTTCGCGAAGTATGGACATCCGTGCATCAGCGGTGACGGTGTTGCCGCATTGCGCAGTCCGGAATGCGATTGCGGGTGCCGGTCGAATGGTACATGAGCCGACACGGCAACATACGCATCTACCGTCGCAAACCATGTACGCATACCCGCCGCAAATCGACAATCCCGCTAACGAAAAAGATGCGGATGCTTTGGTGTTACGGGACGTGCTTTAGCGACAGCGAGACGCCAAAACAACGGTGATGGGCGAAGGGTGCCCGCTGTTACCTCATGTCAAACGCATTGTTAGGAAATTCGGCATTTCTGAGTGCGCTAATCAACCGTATTGTGGAGACTCCAACCATCACCGAAGGTAAATGCTATGTCGACGGAATCGGATGTCCGCTATCTCCTCGATCGAATCGAAATTCAGGATAAGGTCGCATTGTATGGGCTTGGTCAGGATCTGCATCAAGCCGGAAGTAGCAACAAGAACGTCTTGGAGCAGTGGTCGCAACTCTTCACGGAGGATGCGACAATCGATCTGAGCAGCCTGGGGTTGAAGGTCTTCCATCTGCCTGAGTACGCCGAGCTGATGCGCGGGAAAGGGATGAGAGGCGGCGGTCTCGAGGACCAGTATGACGCTTGGCAACACCTCGAGGGACATGCCACCGTCAAAATTGATGGCGACACGGCGACTTCTCTTGCGCTCCATTGGCATTCCCATCAGACCCGCGATGGTAAGGCAAATCTGATCGATGCCGGCTACTGGCACGATCAGTGGGTCCGAACTGCTGCGGGATGGCGGATCAAGGCACGCCGACACCAGTCGCTCTATACAAATACGTTCCCTCGCGTTGAGAACCCGCCTTTTTTGCCCGCGGAGTAAATGCTCCGGCCTTGACCAACGCTAGCTGTTGGGATCCACCTCTCCGCCTGAGGCGCTGGGCGGAGAGGGAGAACCGGGCGTTGCGGCGAAGCCGGCGGGTACTGGCCGTTACGTTTCACCAGAAACCGTTGCTTCGGCGCCTCCCCGCTCTCATCGATTGTCGGGGTCAAGATGGCGGCCGTGAGGGTCCCTGTTGTTGCATATGCACTGCCTTGGCCCTGCCGGGGACCGGAGAGGGAGGCCATGGCCTGACGCTCCGCCAAAGCGGCTTTCGCCGCCTGCGCTCACTGCACCCCGGCAGCCTTATCACTGCAGCTGCACCAGTAGCTGACGGGCGCATACCATATCGCCTGGCTGAACGTTGACGGCCTTCACAGTGCCGCCGACGTCCGCCACTACGCTTGTCTCCATCTTCATCGCCTCGATGGTCGCTACGACATGGCCCTTGGCTATCGGCTGCCCGGGTCTGACATTGACGGCAATCACGGACCCTTGCATCGGTGAGCCGATTTGTAGGGGGTCCGCCTGGTCGGCAATAGGCACTGCGGGGGATACGTTATCCGCCCTGCGCACCGCGGCACGGATAGGCCTAGGCCGCCCGTTCACGTCAAAGTGCATGTCGACGACGCCGTGCTCGTCGGCTTGGGCGCGTGCGTTCAGAGCGATGTACAGGGTCTTGCCTTTCTCTAGTTCGACCGACACCTCTTGACCGACCTGTAGTCCGTAGAAGAAGATCGGCGTGGGCAGGATCGATACATCGCCGTACCTCGCCTGGTGAGCACTGAACTCCTTGAAGACGTTCGGGTACATCAGGTAGGACGCCAACTCGTTGTCGGAAATGCTACGGCCGCTTTCGCGTTCCGCATCATCGCGCATGGCCGAGAGGTCGGCCAGAGGAATGTGTGCGCCGGCGCGACCTTGGATGGGTTGGCTACCACGGAGAATTTTTTGCTGAAGTGCCGGTGGAAATCCGTCCGACGGATAACCCATTTCCCCACGGAGCATCGACATCACCGAGTGCGGCACCGTAGCTTCGGTCGTGGGGTCGAGGAGGTCAGCAGTCGACAGACCGTTGGCTACGAGGTGCAGAGCGAGGTCACCGACAACCTTCGACGACGGCGTCACCTTGACGATGTCTCCGAATAGGACGTTCACATCCGAGTAGGCTTGGGCGACCTGAGGCCACTGCGCGTCCAGCCCAAGGGATCGCGCCTGTTCCCTTAGGTTGGTGTATTGCCCGCCGGGCATTTCGTGGCGGTAGACGTCGGATGTGCCCGCGCGCATATCGGGCTCAAAGGGCTGGTAGTTGCGGCGAACCGATTCCCAGTACGCGCAGAATGGTTGGAGGTCATGGTAAGGCACCGCCGGTGCCCTTTCACTGTGTTCAAGCGCTGCGCATATCGCTCCGAGGGCCGGCTGCGACGTCAGACCGCTCATCGAGTCCATCGCGCCATCCACAGCGTCTACACCAGCCCCGATTGCGGCTAGTACTGATGCTGCTGCGGCACCGCTGGTATCGTGGGTGTGGAAGTGAATCGGCAATCCGACCTCGGACTTCAGCGCGCGAATGAGGGCGTCGGCGGCATCCGGCCGGCATACCCCCGCCATGTCTTTGATACCCAGTATGTGCACCCCGGTTCGTTCAAGTGACTTGGCGAGGTCGACGTAGTATCCGATGCCGTACTTGCCGCGCCGCTGGTCAAGGACGTCTCCGGTATAGCAGATCGTTCCCTCACACAGTGCCCCGGCATCCAGTACCGCATCGATAGACACTTTCATGTTGTCTATCCAATTGAAGGTGTCGAAAACGCGGAACAAGTCAATGCCGCTTGCAGCCGCCCGTTTCACGAAGTACTGCACGACGTTGTCCGGATAGTTGGTGTAGCCAACCGCATTGGAGCCACGGAGCAACATCTGGAACAGGATGTTGGGTATATCGGCGCGCAACTGTTCGAGCCGCCTCCAGGGGTCCTCCTTCAGAAAGCGCATTGCGACGTCAAAGGTTGCGCCGCCCCAGCATTCGATGGAGAACAGGCCCGATAGCCGGCGGGCGTAGTACGGTGCGATTGGCCGCATGTCAGCCGTTCGCATACGCGTGGCGAGCAATGATTGATGTGCGTCGCGCATCGTTGTGTCAGTCAGCAGCACCTGCCTGCTGCCCTTCATCCACTGAGCAAAGCCAAGGGGTCCAAGCGACTGCAGCATTGTTCGCGTGCCGGCGGGGATCGGCTCGTCGCCATCCATCGGCGGCGGAAGAGGATGAGCCAGAACCAGCGACGTCGGGACAGGGCGGCCTTTGACGTCCGCGTTCCCATTGACGTTCACGTCCGACACGAAGTTCAGTAGTTTCGTTGCGCGATCTCGCGCCCCGCGGATGGCGAATAGCTCAGGCGTGGTGTCGATGAAGCGGGTGGTGCAAGTTCCAGACAGGAACTCGGGGTGCCCGATGACCAGCTCCAGGAAGGGGAGATTGGTTGCGACCCCGCGCACCCGGAATTCGCGTAGTGCCCGGATCATCCGCCCGTTCGCCTCGTCGGCATCTCGGCCCTTGCAGGTGAGCTTCACTAACAGTGAGTCAAAGTAGGGCGAAACCACTGCACTCGTGTAAGCGGTCCCCGCGTCCAAGCGGATGCCGAAGCCGGCTGGGCTCCGATAGGCGGTCAGTTTGCCGTGATCCGGCGCGAAACCGTTTTCCGGGTCTTCTGTCGTGACGCGACACTGTACCGCGTGGCCGCGCAGCTTGATGTCTGCCTGTGTGGGGACAAAGGTATCACTGCTGCCAATCGCCTCGCCTTCGGTGATGCGAATCTGGGCCTTGACGATGTCGATACCGGTCACCTCTTCCGTGACGGTGTGTTCAACTTGAATGCGGGGGTTAACCTCGATGAAGTAGAACTCGCCGGTGTCTACATCCATGAGGAACTCCACGGTGCCGGCGTGGGTGTACGCGACCTCGCGCGCCAGCTTCAGCGCTTGCTCACAGAGTGTTGTCCGTTGCGACTGGCTTAGATAGGGGGCCGGCGCACGTTCGACAACCTTCTGGTTGCGTCGTTGCACGGAACAATCCCGCTCGAACAGATGCACGATGTTGCCGTACCTGTCGCCTAGTACTTGAACTTCGACGTGCTTGGCACGCGCTATGAGCTTTTCGAGGTAGAGCTCGTCGTTGCCAAACGCCGCCGTCGCTTCTCGTCGAGCCGCGGTGACGGCCTCCGGTAGATCAGCCTCCGTATGGATCGCCCGCATCCCCCGGCCTCCGCCACCCCAGCTAGCCTTGAGCATGAGCGGATACCCGATGTCCGCGGCCAGCGCCCGGATACGCTCGAGGTCGGTCGGTAAGGTCGTGGTGGCAGGCACCACCGGCACGCCGACCCGCTGTGCCAACGTGCGTGCGGCCACCTTGTTTCCGAGCTGTTGCATGACTTCAGGGCTCGGCCCGACGAATTCGATTCCCTCCTGCGCACAGCGCGCGGCGAAATCCGGATTCTCGGAAAGGAACCCATATCCTGGATGAATAGCGTCCACGCCAGCTTCCTTCGCGACACCCAAAATTGCCTCAATATCCAGGTACGCTTCTACCGGCTTCTTACCTTGACCGACGAGGTAACTCTCATCCGCTTTGAAACGGTGCTCCGAGAACCGGTCCTCGAACGCATAGATCGCGACTGTCCGGATGCCGAGCTCGGTGGCGGCACGCATGATGCGAATGGCGATTTCGCTTCGGTTCGCGATAAGAAGGCTACGGATTTTTTTCATGGAGGAAGCTTGTCTCATTGGAGCAGCATGCGAAGAGGCGGGCAGACCGCCTTACGATCGAGAGCCGAAGACGTTACGCGACAGTTGGGGCACGCCAGCCGTTGATATTGATGCTGTGGCGCGCAAAGGGGGGCTGCGAAGGGGGTAGAGCGCCAGGTCGTGCGAGGTGAGCACGGCCATTGGTCGGCAATCAAATTAGGCAACGGCGGCAGGCGGATTGCGCCTATACCTGCGCAAGGTGCGAAGTTGACGCAGGGCACCCCAGCGATGATGCGGGCCCGACGCAAGACCTCCAAGACGCCGACGAGATGTCGGGGGGCCGCCGCAGACTCAATCCGCCGCCTGGAGCTCGGCGAGCCGGCTCCGGACGGCGCCCAACCGTTATTTCTTGGCGCTCAAGAAGCTGAACCCGATTGTTTCGAGCTTCTCCGCAACCGAGTCGCCGAAGCGCGCCTTGAACTCGGTGGACTCGCTTGGCGAAAAACCGATATCGTTGTAGTCCTCCTGGCTGCTGCCCGTAATAAGGACCAACAGATACGCCGTTTCATCCGTGATGTTGGTGAAGTCACGGCAGACCGCCTTGGGGACACGGATCATGTCAAAGGGGTTCAGTACTGTTTCGTGTTCCCCTTCATCGCCCCAACGAATCCGAAACCGACCCTTCAAGCAAAAGAAGTGCTCCACCGTGTGGAAGTGCGCGTGCAGCATCGGCTTGTCGCCCGGCGGGCATTCGGCAATGATGACGGACAGATTCTCGTCCGCGGTGACAAGGGGCCGCGCCGACATCGGGCCCGCGTTCTGCGATGGCGCCATCAGCGTGTACAGGGTACGTGCTGTCACAGCACGATACGCTTCGTCCGGAATGCCCTGGTCTTTCGAATAGAACTCGCTTTGCGGCCTGACGTCGCTGAATCGCGCGATGAATCGCTCCATTTCTTCCGGGGAAAGGGTGCGAGTAGGCGGGAGAGATGCCCGATTTGTCATGTGTTCCTCTTAGGGGTGGCGTGCTAGCACGGGATCTGGCGGCGGGGCGCCGACCAAGTTTCTTCACTTCACAGGCGAGATGCCGATCGGCAGCATCAGGGTTGACTCAGTCCTGATGAACGTAGCGCCAAAATCTCGCCACCAGCGTTGCTGGTCCGTCTGTTGGCTCGCGTCGGCCAAGCGCGCCTCGAACGACGGATACGCGATGATTTCGCAGACCTCGTTGGGTTGGGGCGTCTCACAGCGCCAGAGGCCCACCCGCGTTGCCCCTGGGGCAAGCGGCCGCGCGTTGACCGCGTCCGCGCCTTCCTTGTATTTGCCGACCACCGTTCTGTAGATTCGCGCCTCGTAGAGCTGATGGGTGCCGGTGACAAACTCATAGGGATTCACAGGGTTCATGAAGCGCACGTCCTGGATCTGCATGGTCGGCCAAGCATGCGCAATGAAGTCGCCCATCCAGTCGGACCGCTCAAACAACTCCTTCCGATCGGCTTGGCGTCTGTCGAGCGACGGGTATTCCCATACATGGTGGACTTGGTGCAACGTTCCGAACTCGCTGTACCAGAAGCCCACCAGTCGGCCATACCGGTCTTGACGAATCGGCTGCACGACCGTTTCTGCTAGCTCGATATACCGCTCGAGTTGGCCAGGGTGAATGGTGTAGGTGCGATATTCGTGTATCACGGTGTCTCCTCTTCGTTGTTGATACCTCAGTGCGGAATGTAAACAACCCTAAGCGATTCGTGAAATCGATATTTGGTATCGATGCTATGTCGTGGCTGTATGGGCGACGTTGCGTGGAATGGGCGGCCGCTGGGGCCGAACCGGAGTTGGGCAACGATCCACAGTAGGTCGAGAATGCACTCATCGGCCCGCGCCGTAGCGATGCGACGCAAGCATGACTGACATAAGAACTATGTATTTTTCGGATCGTCTTCACCCTCTTATAGTCTAGGCGGAGGCCCTTGAACAGGAACACTCTCGACCAATGGGGAGACGATGAAAGCTGCCTTTTACAGCCGATTTGGCGCAGCGGAGGAAGTGCTGCATGTCGGCGACTTGCCCGTGCAAGCGCCTGCGCCTGGCGAATTGCTTGTCCGCGTGATCGCCTCTGGCGTCAATCCGTCCGATGTGAAGAACCGGGCCGGTGCCGTTCTTGCGGAGATGCCATACCCTCGCATCGTCCCGCACAATGATGGTGCAGGGATCGTCGAGTCGGTAGGCCACGGTGTCGCCCGCAGCCGCGTTGGCGAGCGCGTGTGGCTCTGGAACGCGCAATTCGGTCGGGCCGACGGTACTGCCGCGGAGTTCGTCACGTTGCCGCAGGAACGGGCTGTTCCATTGCCGGAGAACGTTTCATTTCTCGAAGGCGCCTGTGTCGGTGTGCCACTTCAGACAGCGTATCGATCGGTAACGTGCGGCACGTCGATCGAAGGCCAAGTCGTGTTGATCTCCGGCGCCGCGGGCGCGGTCGGCCGCTACGCGGTCCAGGCTGCAAAGGCGAAAGGCGCGCGGCGCGTGATAGCGACCGTGGGATCGAGTGATCGCGCCGAATCGGTACGCGCAGCCGGCGCGGACGTCGTTCTCAACTATCGCCAAGTTGCGTCGCTTTCTGACGAGATCCTGGAGGCCAATCGCGGCCAACCCGTGGATCGCATCGTCGAAGTGGAGTGGGGCGCCAACTACGCCTCTGACCTTGCCGTCATTCGTCAAGGGGGAGAAATCTACGCGTATGGATCGGCCGAGAACATGAGCCCAGCCATTGCAGTTCAACGGCTGCTTGTCGCTGGCGTGACTGTGCATTTCAGATCGGTGTACCTGCTCAATACCGAGGACAGGCGCACGGGAATTCGGGATATCACCGGGTGGCTCGAACGGGGGCTTCTCAGCCATGAGGTTGGGGCTACGTATCCGCTTGAAAGGATCGCCGCCGCACACGAGGCCGTCGAATCGAAAACGCATGTGGGGAAAGTCATCATCGAGATCGCGTAGTCCGGCACGCACGTCGGCGCCGGCAAGAATTCCGCAGAATCGCCGCAGAGCGACTGCCAAAACGTTACTCAACGAGGCTCATGGCGCCGCAATGGTGCCGCAATGCCAAATGCAACACTAGGAGACAGACGATGAAGCGCACAACTGTGGGAGCCGCCGTGGTTGCCCTGTTCGGGATTTGCGGTATGGCCCATGCAGAATGGCCGGGAAACAAGCCGATCAGAATTGTTGTCCCGTTTCCCCCGGGTATGTCGGTCGATGCAGCGGCCCGTACGCTGGCGCATCAGCTAACGGAGCAGATGAAGATCTCGGTGATCGTGGAGAACCGCCCCGGGGGCAGCGGCCATATTGGCGCGTCTTACGTGGCTAAGTCGAAGCCCGATGGCTACACGTTGCTGCTTGGGGCGAGCGCGATCCATGTTGTGAGTCCGCATGTATTGCCACCGCTGAACTACGACCCCATCAACGATTTCGTTCCGATCGCGCTGGTCGCGAAAATCCCCAACGTCCTGGTCGTTCACCCGTCTGTTCCGGCGAAGACGGTTCCGGAGTTTCTTGCCTACGCCAAGGCGAATCCCGACAAGCTGACCTTTGGCAGCTGGGGACAAGGCGGCAACCTCCACCTGGCTGCGGAGTTGCTTAACCTCCGTCTTGGTACACACATGGAGCACGTGCCGTACAGCTCGCCTTCGCTGGTAAGCGATTTCGTCTCCGGGCGCATCCAGTGGATGTTCGACAACGCTTCCGCGGCGATGCCATTGGTGAACTCTGGCAAGCTTCGCGCGCTCGCGGTGGCCAGCGAGGACAAGCTGGAGAGCCTGGGGACCTTGCCATCGATCTCGCAGTACGTACCCGGCTTCTCGGTGAACGCTTGGACGCTTCTCTCGGCGCCAAAGGGCACCCCCCCGGAAGTGGTTACCCGCCTGACGCAGGAGGTCGGCAAAGCCATGCAATCAGAACGGGTTCAACATGTTCTGAAGGAACAGTTTATGGCACCGGGCATGCTCACCGGACCGGACGCCAAGGCATTCCTGCTGGCAGAGAATGGCAAGTGGAAAAAGATCGTGGCCGAGACGGGTGTCACGGTCAAAAACTGAGCGCTTCTCTGTTGGTTCCGAGGCGGCCGAAGCCCTCCTGGACCGATACCGGTCAAGGGGTGGCTTCGTGGGCTCATCGCGCGCTCACATCGCTGTCGCCAACCGGACAGGGCTGTCAGGTTGGCGCTGGAGGTTCGGCCTATATCGTCGAGTATGCTAACTGCCGACCTTGCAGTGCCATGCAGCTCTTGCTGGTGGCACCACGGAGCAGCGGGCCCGCTCCGGCAGCGTGCTGCACCGCGTCACGCCGCGGACGACAGCCTGCGCTGCGTGGTCGACGGGCCCTGCGGCCGCTTGCGCTACGGCAAGCCGTTTGTGGCCGGGGCCGCCGCCGCGCCCCACGAGACTGAGAAGTGCCGACGTCGAGACCAGGTTGCGCCGGCATCAGCTCGGCGAAATAAACCCGCCTATAAGGCGGGAATACTTCATACGGTCAGTTCGTCCACTACTTCAGCCACGCTTTTGACGCGGCGAATACTTCCGATGCCGGTACCGAGTGAGATATATCCATCGTCTGTGTTGCCTTCCAACATGCCGATTCGCAAGCCGCGCAAACCACCCATGGCCTTGCCCAGGTCGTTGTTACTGGCACCGGCCTTATCCATGTCCACCAGCTTTTGCGCGAGCTTCCCCGGTAGAGCCCGATAGTAATCCGGCATTGTTCGAAAAAGCAGCAGATCCAGCCCATTGGAGGTCACGATCTTATCTTTCACAGACTGCGGCACCCGGCTTTCAACCGTGCTGATAAATGCAGAACCTACAGACACCCCGCTCGCGCCGAGTGCGTGCGCTGCTCTTGCAGTGCGATTGTCGGTGATTCCTCCGGCAGCGAGAACCGGGATGTTTCGCACAGAGTCCACAATCAGGGGTACGATCGAGAAGGTTCCCAAAGCCGTGCCCGGCAGCGTACCGCCTTCATCGAAGCCGGTCGCCACGATGATATCTGCGCCAGCGTTTTCGGCGAGTCGCGTGTTCTCTGGGGTAGGATTGAGGTCACGGTAGATGATTTTGATACCTGATTCTTTTAGGTCGTCAAATAGCGACCGAATCACGGCGCCTTCGCCGTAGCCTGTGTAGAGCACGGCCTCGACGCCCTCTTCTTTTATCACTTGCAGGATGGGGGGTGTCCATACGTCGTTATCAGGCGTCGGAATAAGATTAACGCCAAACGGCTTATCTGTAAGTGCTTTGGTTTTCCGAATTTCTTCGCGCATTTTTTGCGCTGTTTCTTCGGGGGTTGAGACTGCAGTTTCTGCGGTCAGCCCAGCATTCGGACCGAGGAACCCCAGACCCCCAGCGTTACCGACTGCAGCAACCAAACGTGCATCAGTCAGCCAGGATAGCGGAGCTTGAATAACGGGTTTTTCAATTTCCAGAATTTGGCATACACGATTAATGCTCATGGCGAGTTTCCGTTGTAAAAATATTTTGCGTTATACGAGGATATGAACGCTTTCCGCAACGGATTCTACGGCTCGCCATCGTCCGCAAAAATAGGTCGTTAGTTACCAGACAATTATCGTTATCTCGAACAATCGCCGATTACCCCATCGTTTGTTGGTGGGAGGGTAGGTGAAGGTGGAGAAGGTCTGGAGTAAAGAGGCTCTACCAAGTTGGTGGGCGCCGTGGTGACTTTGCTATACGCGTGTGGTCGCGCTAGGACCCTCGTGGAGTGCGCAATAGGATCGCCTCGAGCGAGGCGACTTCGTGCAGCGCGAGCTAGGTCAAGGCTGCGGCGATCTGGGAACCGGAGTGTCCTCTTGCCGCTTGGCGGATTCCTCCAGACCTGAAAGCCAGCTCGGGCCCTTCGGACACTCCGATCGAAAAGCTAGCGAAGGGAACGGCCAACAGAGTTACTCGCGTTGGCACAACCCCGGGCCAGAGATTGTTGGCACAGCCGTCGCCCGTCCCGTTCAGGCTTTCATACCATCGTCGCGCCCGGAGTAGCCTGATGCCAGCACAACAGCGAGCATGGCCGCCGAAATCAAAAATAGAACGCGGTGATTTCCGCCCGTTGCGTTGAACAGCCCTGAAAAAGCATAGGCAGCGATCGCGAGACCGGCAGCTGAGATGACGCTTGCTCTGGTCCAGGCGACGTTCTGCCGCGTTGCATTGTGCGGCACAAGTTCATGAACGCGCGCTAGTGCCAATGGCACCATGCCCGGGGCAAACGTGCCGACGACGATGGTCAACACACCCAACGCCAGCAGGTCCTCCACTGCGTAAAGTCCGATGAAGGCTGCTCCCATGGCAACCGTCACCAGACGGGTCGATTTCTTCGCGCCTACGCGATCCGCCAGGTTGCCGTAGAGCGGGGGGCCGGCAATAGCCCCAAGGCCGTAGAGTGCCCAATACACCGAACCCAAATGCGTACCTTTCCCCAGGCCGCGCGCAATGAAATCGACCAAGAAGACCATTGGCGGCACGGCAGCGCCGGCCATCAACGCATACTGGCTGTAGAGCAGCTTGACATCCATACCAAAGTGGGTCGCATGACCCCGACCTGCTGCAGGAGCAGTCGCCGGCGAAAGCTTCGTCGAAGGCCAGGCAAACCAGCTTACCGCTGTCAGAAGCAGGGATATGAATCCGAGCCCCAACCAAGTTTGTGCCAAGCCATACTGCAGCAGAATCGGAATGATCGTGCCCGACCCCGCGATGCCGAGCCCGAGGCCGAGGAAAACCGCTCCCCCAGCCGCTCCCTTTTTGGCAGGCGGTACGTGAGGGAGGATGGTCGCTGCGACAAGCACCATCACCACCCCTCCAGCAATGCCCGACACGAAGCGCCATCCGAAGTACCAGGCAAACGACAATGGCCAGGCGCATGCGAAGAACGCGACGCAGATCAGCACCATCATCAGGCGCAAGACATGTTCATTGGCGACCCGCGAAGCGATGGGTCGGCCGATAAGGGCACCGAACACGTATCCGGCGAGATTTGCCGCCCCCAGATACACCACGGCAGACGGTGTGAACCACTGTGCGCCGATCAATTCAGGAATGAGGGGGGTGAACGCAAACCGTGCAAGGCCAATACTCTCCAGGCTGGCACAGAGCCCGGCGAAGATGTATCGCCATAGGAGGAGTCGGTCAATCTTGGCTAACGTCAGGGTGTTCGGAGGAGCGGCCATGGCAATCTTGCTATCGAAATTGAGGGTTGTCCGTGCATGCTGCGAGCAAACGCACAGTCGCTTGACATAAGTGTCAAAGATCGAACCTTAGCCATCCTTGACGTGCGTGTCAAGAATATGTTCCAATCTGGTGCCGCAAGGGGACCGATATGGAGGAGACATGGCCGGCGTTCGTCAATTCAATGAGGACATGGCGTTGGAAGCCGCCCTTACGATGTTCTGGCAACAGGGCTATTCCCATACGACGATGCAGGAGTTGGCCGCAGCGACGGGCATCCAGCGCGGCTCGCTGTACAACGCCTATGGGGACAAAGAAAAGCTCTTTCTTCGCGTGTTTGCGATATATAAGGAGCGCTATGTCACGCAGATGCGCCAAGCGCTAAAAAACTCAGACATCAAAGCGGCACTGCGCGATTTCTTTAGCCTTGCCATCAAATCGATGACCAAAGGAATGCCCACGCGCGGGTGCTTAAGTACGAAAACCGCCGTCGGCACGGAGGATCTCGACGACACCATGCGCTCAGCCCTGCGTGAGATGCTGGATGAGATAGAGGCCGCGCTCTACGACAGACTGTCACAGCCGGACGCTCATAAGCGCTTGCGGCTGGAGCCCCGTCAAGCAGCCCGCATGATTCTGACCATGACGCGGGGACTGGTCGTAATTGAACGGGTCTACCAGGATGAAAAGCGCATGCGGTCGACGGCGGAGCATCTCGTCGGCCTCGTCCTGGAGTCGCGCTAGCGCCAACGCCGCCCTGCAGGCGCTGTCCGGCGCGGCGTATGGTGGCCACTGTCGTTGCACGCCCAAGGTACTACTTGCCGTTACCCCGCACAAAATCCAACCGCCGACTGAGCACCTGCGCCCGCGGGCAGGCGCTAGCTTGCACGCAGCGTTGTTGCTGACGGGCGCTGATCGACGGTACGGGACATTCCCACAAGTCCCTTGTTATGCCGTCCGCATCGTGTCGCGAAGGTGTTCGAGCCGTGGCCGGTTGCCGCCACGCACCCCCGGCCCTGCGAACGGCCCCGGGGAGAGTTGCGAATAAGTTCCTAAGGACGCGTTCCTGAGCGGCTTAGGACAGCGGGGAGGGCGGGGCACCGGGTCAGGGCTGCACCTTGACGATGTGGGCACCCCTCATGACCGGCACCTCAAGATCCATCTGCACCAGGGAGGGTTCAGGGATGTCGACGAGCCGGAAGAACATCAGCGTCGTCTCGGCTAGCGGCCGGCGCGGGTTGCTGTGCGCAAAGTTGGCTACGGCGAGGTATCGACCCGACCCGTCGAACGCGATGCCTTCGGGAAGGGTGCCCTCAAACGGAATGGTGCGTCTGGCGGAGAGTTGCTCCCGCTCCGGGTCCCAGTTCATGAGTGTCAGCGACGCGTGATATGTCAGCCGCGCATCTTTGGGCGTGAGAAAGGAACGTTCCATGTTGAGGGTCACAATGGTTCGACCATCTGGCGAAATCGCAAAGTTCTCCGCTGACGCCCCTCCTGCCGCCGCCGACACGACGACGTGCTTGCCTGCTCCCCGGTCCACACGCACGGCAGTCAGGGTAGAGACGTTCGATCCTACATACAGGTCCGCCGCACCCCCAAACCAGTAGGGATTCGTCACAAAGAAATGCCGGCCATCCGGTGACCACTGGCCGACGCCAGCGAACTTTCCGGTGATGACCGGCTCGCCTACCTGCTCGAGTGTTGGTGCGCCCCCGTCCCAACGCACGCGATAAAAAGCGCGCGGCATTGTCAGCAGGAAACGTCGCGGCCAGCAAATCCCCGTCAGGGCTCCAAGCGACGTCCCGGGGCGGGCCCGAAACGTTTCCGGGCAGATCCACAGCCCTGAACTCACCAAGTCGACCGTCCCGTTGGACACGCAGAAAGCCGACCTGGTGTCGCGGGGTATTGATCACGTTGACCGCCAACACGTCACCCTGCGGTCGGAGCGACAGTCCTTGGGCGCGGCCGGCTGTTTCGATTTCTTGTACGACGCGGCCGTTCAGATCCGGGGCGAGAGACACCACCCGGACGATAGGACTCGGGCGCAGTGCGTCACGCCGCCTGGCTCCATCCGTTGGTGGGCGATCAGTCTCCGCGACATAGGCGAACTGCCCATCCTTGGACAGCGCCAGGATGGAGGGCCAGGACGTCACCGCGTTCGACACAGGAATGCGCCGCGGGGTACCCGGCAATCCGCCCTCGAGCGGCACGATAGAAAGCTCGTCTCTCAGTTGCGGGGACGGCGCGCCAAGATCATTGTCAAGATAGGCCGACGCAACAATATCGGCATCCGACAAAACTGCGAGGTAGCGGCCCTTGAAGTCCATATACCCCTAAAATCGCTGGCCGGCCGCGGCCTGCGCCGTAGCCTCTCCTGCAAGAGTCAGCATCATCGATAGGACGCAATAAGCCGCACCTTTAACACACGCTTTCTTTGTATGCATATCGTCGCAGTCTCTTCAATGATCCCATTCGTTCACAACATTGGATAGCACTGGCGCCGTGGCGCACGAACACACTGCGCATAGACGTTGGACGGTCTGTCGGACGTCCTAACCGTGCAAGGGCATCCGTCCGTCCCAATCGCGGGCCTGTGACTATGACATGCGGCCGCAGACACGTTTGTTATCGTGTCTCGAATTGTGTTTTTAAGGCAGGCAACGGGCACTCGTGGCAACATCCCCTGGCCTGACAACCACAACGAGAGGGCCCTCGATGAATCCTTTCGGCAGTGACGGCGGTGCACCGCTATCTCCCATCCGGACCCCGGGAACCCTTTTGATTGTGTTTCTGGCACCCCCGCAAAGCGGCGACCGGAGCAATTGGAAGTCATGCGGCCATCGGATAGCGACCATACGAAATAGGAATTTCTCGCAAAACGGCTCTCGCTATATAGTGTTCCAAAATTACTCTCGATGAATCTTCCGCGCACCAAGGAGATACGGAACATGTCAGTCCTAGTCGATCTAAATGGCCAGCATGCGATTGTCACCGGGGGATCGACCGGCCTCGGGCTTGCGACGACCGAGCGCCTGCTCGCCAGCGGTGCGCGCGTGTCGACCTGGGACGTGAGCGGAGGCATCAGCGACGAATTGCAGCGACGCTACAGCGGCAGGGTTCGTAGCCTGGACGTCGATGTGACGTGTACAGATGCGGTCCGCGCCGGGCTCGCCGAGGCGGTCGAATCGTTCGGCCCCCCGCAGATACTGATCAACAACGCAGGGGTATCAGGGCCAAACGCTCCAACCTGGGAGTACGACGAAGAGGCTTGGCGGCGCACCTTGGAAGTGAACCTCACCGGACCGTTCCTTTGCGCAAAGGCAGTGATTCCGTACATGCTCAACACCAATTACGGGCGCATAGTCAATATTTCCTCGGTCTCGGGGAAGGATGGCAATGCAATGATCTGCGCTTACGCGGCATCCAAGGCCGGGCTGATCAGTCTGACTAAGTCGCTAGGTAAAGAGCTCGCCACCACGGGTGTACGCGTGAACTGCGTGACGCCTGGCGCCATTCGAACCGCCATCTTTGATCGTTGGCCCCAGGACTATGTCGACTCATTGGTGGCGAAAATTCCGATGGGACGGTTCGGCTTGCCTGAAGAGCTCGCGGCCATGGTTGCCTGGCTATGTTCCAGCGACGCCTCATTTTCCACCGGCGCAGTCTTCGACCTATCAGGCGGCCGGGCTGTGTATTAGCGGCAGTGGGAACGTGAAACGCCCCGGATCTCTGTCCGAGTGACAGGTCCTTCCGAAGGATGAACGGCATGGGATTGTCTGCGACAGGCACCTGTCCGGGCGAAAGTTCCAAGCCCAACTGCGCCGCCCCAGCGGAAAGGCTTATCACGGGCTAGCTGTGCACCACGGGACGAGCATGCCACCGGCGCGGCCGCCGATTGTTTAGCCGGCGTGCATAGCCTGTTAAGCCCCATGCGCATTGTCGCGACCCCGGCCGCTGCCTAGCATCCGGGGCAGCGGCAGGGCATGCGGCTTCGGGCCGTCGCCATGATCGTATCCATCCAACGCAGCCACCATGGACGCACCGATGAGCACCTCCCTTCCCCGCGACAGCGCCGGCACGGCGCCAGCCTCCAAGGCCTTCAGCCGTCCGCACGGGCGCTTCGAGCCCGCCGCCTACGCATTGCTGCGCACGGTATTTGGCATCGTGATGATGACTCATGGCATGCCCAAGGTACTGCGCATCGGGCACGGGTCCATGGCGGACCCGCTCGGCGGCGCCACCCGTCTGATCGCCGACGTGCTTCATCTGCCTTTCGCACCGCAGATCGCCTACGCGGTGGGACTGTTCGAGACGGTTGGCGGACTGCTGCTGGCGCTCGGTATGCTGACGCGGCCCGTGGCGCTGCTGATGGCCGTGCAGATGCTGGTGATCTGCTACATCCATCGCGCGCATTTCGCATGGATAGACCGCGGCATGGAATACCCGCTGGTGCTGCTATTCGTCGCCACGCTGATCGCGGTGCGCGGCGGCGACAACGGCGCAGGGGACTATTCGCTAGGCCGGCTACTACGCGCGCGCCGCTGAGGTGCCGCCGCGGCGCCGCCCGGCACGCAGGCCCATCGACCCCGCCGGCAAGCCGGCGACCAATCTGGTAACACCGATGACCAAGCCCTCCGACAAGCGGGCACAGGGTGAGCCCGCCCTGTCGCGCCGCTCTTTCCTTAAAGGCAGTATCGCCATGGCGGGCGCGACGTCGCTGCCAGACGCCGGGGTAGCAGCCGCGCGGGGGGCCGCAGATTCCCCACCGCCCGCTACCGCCGTGACCGAGGCGCCGATCGCGCTGAAACATGGTGGGCTTTCATGTTTTCGATAGCGGCCTTTTCGACCCAATCAAGATGTGCATTCATAGCAGCATTCTGGCATACCGGCCTCCGCTTAGCTCAGATGCAGGAGGGCCGGTTCGGCTTTGTCTCATGTCGCACGGAAGAGAGGATCGGCGGGACCCCGCTTTCCCGGAGCGTGTGCCAATATGCGCTGTATCCTGACGGAATAGTGCGCACTCAGCGCACTAGTTCATCGACTAGATGAGATGGGCACATTGAGAAGGAGCGCTGCGCAAGGTACCTGCGCGGTCGGCCTGACAAAAGTGCACAGATTCACGTTCGAGCACCAACAAGATCACATGAATGCGTGGAGGTTAGCTTTTGCGTCATGTAGAGCGTGATGCCGGCCACCGTGCTCTGCATAGTACGCGTCGGCGCGCTCAAGGTTGATCTTCTGCGAGACGTTCTGGTGTCCCCATCCGGGCGGTAGCTTGCCACCGAGCAAACTGAGGACCAGGTCGAGATCGCCTTGATAGTCAAAGCAGAGGACGGGTTTCGGCTTTCGCGGTGCTTGGGATAGCCACGCCAAGAGTTCGCCTCGAAGTTGCACTCGTGACATCGAGTGGCCGGGATGCGTGCCGAGTTGCGGTAGCACGTATTTGCGCACGAACCCGCTACACGCAGCCTCGTTGAAGTCGGTTAGTTCGGCGTAAAACTCACGGCCGTCATCGCTGACGATTGCAATGCTGATAAGTTCGCTGTCGACGAAATCGGTGAACTCTGTGTCAAGAAAGTAGCGCATCTTCCGTTGGGTATGCGCGGCAACACCGATATTGAAGCAGCATGCAGGGTCATCAGTCATAGTGCCGCCTGGGATCTCCATACAGATGGACAGAATGGCGTGGTTGCCTTAGGTCAGGCTCCGCGGAAGGGCCCGGTCAATTTTAACGTTTCCGGACCACGCGGGCTCCCTAGTGAGCGACATCAGAAGGCGGCGCTTGAGCATCGTGAGGGCCCAGGAGCCGCGGCCTGGTCGACGCTCTCCAGCGCCGTCTATGCGACTCGCGACGCGGAGGAGGAAGACGCGCCACGGCGGACCCGATCGAGACATGCAACACCCGGGTGTAGCTACTCGATCGACGCCAGACAGTCATAGACCAAAAGGCAAGCAGAGAATGCCGGACCTGTGCTCATGACAGGACCATCTGCACAAGGTGTCAAAATGCCACCTGACGCACTGAGCGGCGCATTTTTGCCGCCGGGGTGTCGAGCTTAACGTACGAGCACTACGCATGCGATCGACCACGCTCAGCATAACAAACCATTTAACATAAGGCGTATTATGTATCTTTTACGTCACTTTGGGCCTCGGTGGCTGCTTTCTTGCAGGATTCACCCTTTGGAGCGATCCGGTGTTGAGGAGGCTCCCATCTATTAGGAGGGGGAGCGTGAAACGCAGATTGGTCCGAACACTCGTGGACTGGCTAGGTTAGTGGAGTGGGCCGGTGCTGGAACCCGACCTTGCGGATCTCATACGGCAAACGCCATGCCGATAATTCCAGTTATCGGCATGGACGCAAGTCATGAAAAAGCCGCACAAGGCGGCATAGATTAGTACAGGCTGATGCTCGCTTGTGCCGCTGCCAGCACCATGAACTGCCGCAGCATCTCGCTGGTCACCCACGTCTTTTCGCTCATATGTTTAGTCCAGCGCAGAATGCCGTGCGAGTCTTGGCACTCATTGAGCGGAACCGGATACTGCTGGCCATTCGTCGGCATCGGGAAGATGATGTTCTGGCCTTGCACCACAACCTGCTGACTCATTATGAAGCTCCTGGCTGAAAAACCGCTCCGATGAGCGGCCCATCAACGTATGGGCAACTTCCGGCACTTCAAGGGGCGTTTTGCTTGAAACTCCGCTCAGCGGGGATCGCGTAGGATGACATAGCCCGTATCGCAATGATCTTGCGCCGCCAGCTCGGCTTCCTCGCGCGACTCGAACGCGCCGGCCTCGTTCAGGTCATTGGTGAAGCCCACGTCGCCCGCTGCCGGGTACAAGTAGGCATTTCCATCGCGCACAATCCAACCACGGTTCTGGTCCATCGATCTCGTTTCTCCTCGGCAGCCGGCCGATGCGTCGACACCTGGGGCGCCGGGTCTACCCACGGGGGGCTTTTTTCATCGTTATCGGCGTGGGCGGCAGCGACGAAAAAGCCGCCCGGAGGCGGCGGAGTGTTATTTGGCCTCGCGGATGGCAACCCGAAGCGGCTGGCCTTTTGGTCCAGACGCAGAACGGGCGTCAGCGTAGTTGCCGTACAGGCCCTCAAAATTGTCTACGTCCATTGACCGATCGTAGGTCTGCGCGACATACAGCGTTTTCTGCGGTTGCTCTCAGAGCCCTTTATTCGCTCTGGCCGTCGGCGCGCATCGTCTCCCAACGCCTGAGCGGATCAAGGCGGCTCACATCTATCTGGGTGTGCTCTAGCGCCGTCAGTTCCAACCAGCCGAAATACACGCCAAGCGCGTAATCGAGGTAGCTCGCTTCGCCGGCTGTCGCCTTGTCAAGCAGTTCCCCAATCTTCGCTTCCGCCCTGCTAGTCACCTCGTCATACGAATAGCGCGGCGTTGTACGTGCCTTGTTATCGCGATCTGCAGAGACTTCGCCGGGCGTGCGCAGCGTCGTATGGACTTCCTTCTGCATCCGTTTCTCCATTTCAGGGGCGTCTTCTCATAGAACAAACTGAAACCGGCCCGCGAAACGTTTCGCGCGCGAAACGTTTAAATCAGTCAAGGACGGCGATTGTCTTTCACGCCTGCCGCGACGAGTCGCGACGCATCCTGCTCCGTCAACACGGCGCGAGCAGCGCCGTAAGCGAAGACGGGGCCCATATTGTGTCCTGGCTCGACGGTCACTTGATTGAAGTCAACGAGGAAAGTCACGCTGTCCAGAATCAATGTGTTGGGCGGATAAATTTGCAGGTCTTTGACCATCTGTAAATCCCTTCGCTTTAGTAGAGCTGATTTATATGCCCCATGATACAGCTTGATAATGTTCTCGGACTGATCGTTCTTCTTCAAGACGCCCGACACAATGTAGCGCGTCGGTTCATTGGCGCGCCAAGCGGATTCCGCTTTCGCCCCACTGGCCGCGGTCCACAGTGACACAAAAAAGAAAGCCAGTTGTCGGCATGGCCGGCAGCGACGAAAAAAGCCGCCCGCAGGCGGCCGTGGATTGGCGCTTAAAGGCTCTCCATTGCCTGCTTCCTGGCGTAGGCCTCGCTTCGTCACGGGTGCCGAACGCACTTCCCAGCGGAAACTCGCGCTGCGGAGTTTATGCGCCAAGTCGGATGAACGTCCTGGCGCATGGCACGGGCGCCGTGCCCAAGGGGCGACGCGGGCCCGTCGCCGGCGGCGGCCCCGTCGATGAGAAACAAGCTAGTGGGAGCGCGTTGAAGTAGCTAGTAGCTATCAGCTACTAAGCTTGCCCAGTGCGACGGATTACTGTATATCTATACAGCTATGACGAGGACTATCAGTAGACTCCCCAAGGCGACGCGGGCCCAGCTGAGCCTCCTTCCGGATCTGCAAGAAGCGGATGGCCGGGCCTCGCCTGCTCCAATCGCGGCGGCAAAGCCAGCACCGCAGGAAACCTCATCCGCCGCAACGGTGAAGACGGACCCAGTTGTCCACCCCCTTGAAGACCCGGCGTCGATTCACCCTTCCCTTTGGAGGGCCAGCCAGCTTGCTCGCCCGGTAGGCAAGGTTGTGCCGAGCCTGATCGAGGCGCTGGACGAGGAACTGCCGGGCAGAGGCTGGGCGGCGGGTTCAGTCGCGGAGCTGATCGTCAAGCAGCCCGGCATCGGCGAACTATCAATAGTGCGGGGCGCCCTTCGTGCTGTGGCCGACCGCGGCCGCCCTATTTGGTTGGTGGGGTGCCCCTTCGCTCCCAACGGTGTCGAGCTATCCCGCGATGGCCTGGCCGAGCATGTCCGCTGGGTCAAGACTGAAACGCCTTTGGACACGCAGTGGGCGTGCGAAACCATCCTCCGATCCAACGCTCTGGGCGCAGTCATCGCGTGGCTGCCGCGCGCCCGTTCGGAGAACATCCGCCGCCTGCAGGGCCTCGCAGCCGCAACGGAGGCGCTGGTCTTCGCGGTACGCACGCCTGCGGCGGCCAACGATTCTTCTGCTGCGCCTTTGCGTCTCGCGATAGAGCCGGCGCCAGGCGGTATGGTCAGCGTACACATTCTGAAGCGCCGGGGGCCAGTTGCCGCAGCCCCCTTGTTGTTGTCGTTGCAACGGCCTGCATATCTCGACGAAATCCGTTCGGCGAACGCGGGGCAGTCCGCCACGTCGCAGCCGCCTATCGTTTCTAACCCGCAGATCTTCGCCACGGACGCCCGCCGCGCGCGAGAAAAGACTGGCGAGCACGCCACATAAGCTTGGCAGTCACGTCGAGCAGGCCAGATATGGCCCTGCCCTTGACTTTGGATCCAGCGGGGTAGGCTGAAGGAGCGATCATCCTTATCTAAAGCTCCATGCCGCTTCAGTTGGACCTGTTTCCGCGCAACACATCGATTGCATTCGATCCATCAGCAGCGCCTCTTCTGCTTCTCGCGTGTTCCGGACGGAAGGCGGAGCGCCGCGCGCCGGCGCTGCAGCTCTACCAAGGCGTCATGTACCAGACGCTTCGGGTCCATGTTCGGGCCGAGGCGGAGCCGGAGATTGTCATCCTGTCAGCCCGGCACGGTTTCATCGCACCGGATGAAGCGCTCGAGCCGTATGACCAGCGAATGTCTGCTGCCCGTGCCGACGAGCTGCTCGCTGCCATGCACAGGGGCATCACGCAGGTTTCATGGCCGCGGCGGGCCTGCGGCGTGTTCCTGGTGGGTGGACACGAATACCGACGCGTGATGCGCGCCGCAGTGGCGCTGGTAGGCGCTAGAGATCTCCCTGTCGAGGAAGTCTGTGGAGGGATCGGCCATCATCGTGCTCAACTCGCGCGCTTTCTTGATCGGCAACGCCCAGCCTTTCAGGATCAGATTGGTTCCCATCCCAACGGCCGCCCGCTGTTTCGGCGCTACGGCACGGTGTCGGTTGGCGACAGCGTCCTGTTCACGGAACCAGGCCCGCGCAACTGTGGGCCAAAACGCGCTGTCCTGAGCGAGTTGTTTGCTGGACCGGCGGGTGCTACCGCCAGTGCGGACGTCGAGGATGTTGTTGCTGGCCAGCCAAAAGTGGTCTCGCGATGGATCTCGCTGGCCGGAGTACGGTCCGCCGCCCCGTCGGAGCCCCCCGTAGTTGCAAGCGATGGCCGCATCGGAGATGCGGTAGGGTTGTCGGGGAGAGCAAACTTCAGTATATAAATGCCTATGGATACACTCTGGCTCTCCGACCCCGCCCGTGCCTATGCCGATTGGCAGGCACGCGAGGCTGCCGGCGCCGATAGGCGGCCGTTCGCCCAACGCTCCATCGTCCAACACAGGGCAATGTTCGACCGATTCCACCGGCATATCGTGGGCCACAACGCCACGCTGGCCAGCTTCGGCTCTGACCACATCAATGCCTTCTGGCTGGATCCCGAATCGGCGAGCTATACGCCGGCGACACGGATGCGCTACCTGAAGCTGATCGACCGGCTGTGCCGCCACCTGGTCAATGCCGGCGTTCGCGCTTCCAACCCTGCCGCGGATCTGGTTCGGGATGGACGGTGGCCAACGGACGAGCCGCCTCCCCTATTTTTGGCCGAAGACGTCGACGCGCGGCTGCAAGACTATGTGCAGCCGCTCCCGGCCGACGATCTGACGCAACTTCGCCGCCGTGCCATCGTTGCGCTGTTCCTCGGAACCGGTGTGACGGCCAGCGAGGGGCGCAATGCCACGCTGCACGACCTGCATCCCGAGGCGCAACCACCCTACCTCCACGTTCCAGGAAAAGGTCCGAAGATGCCACGGACGATCCACCTAGAGGCCTTCGCCGCCGCGCCGCTGGAAGCATGGCTGAAGGCCCGGCCCCAGATGAGCGCCAACGGGGACAGATTGTTCACCCTGACAAGCGCCGGGACGCCGATCACCGACATGAGCTTTGGAATCATCGTCCGGGCAGCCTTAGAAGCCATTGCTTACCGAGCACCCGATATGAGCCCTCGGATCCTGCGCAACACCTACTGCCGGCGTGCGCTGCGGCAGGGTATGGCGGCAGACGACGTTAGCCGCCGCCTAGGGCTGGCGAGCAATCGCACTGTCGACCGCATGCGCTCGACCATCGTGGACTGACGACGCGGCTGATGGGACGCCCCTCCAGTAACAGTCTCTCGCGCTCGGAACGCGCCTTGGCCAAAATGGTCGCCGCTTCCGCCGCCCAAGGATTGGTATGCCTGTCCACCGAGTGGCAAGGCGTAGGCGCAAAGTACCGGTTTCAGTGTAGACAGGGCCATCAGTTCGAACGCGCCGCCTATGGAGTCCTTTACAAAGCTTGTGCATGCCCGGAATGCTCTCGTGGCAGCACGGCGTCGAAATTCGACAAGATTGTTGCGGAACGCGGTGGCCAGTGCCTAAGCGGTGGATACCAGGGCGGCGCCGTGCCGCACCGGCTCCGGTGTGGCCACGGACACGAGTGGAGCACCCTTGGGAGCAGCATCCTGCAGGGCAATTGGTGTCCCGATTGCGCAGGTAAACGAGGCCGGCCTGCAAAAGGACCGCCGAGGAAATACGGACTGGCAGACCTACAGGCAAAGGCGGCCGAGTATGGTGGCAAATGCTTGGCAACCTGGTTCAGTACCGCTCGGGCCCAATACCCTTTCGAATGCGCATCCGGTCATCAGTGGGACGCCATTGGCTACAAGGTGCTACGGGCGGGCAACTGGTGCCGAGTTTGCACAGATGCGCGACTGGCCGCGAAGAGAACGGACGCCGACGGCCTGAATCGCCTCAAATCCGTTGCCCAAGGACGTGGTGGCGTTTGCCTGAGCGACAGCTACCGCGGCGCGAACCAGCGATACCAATTTCGCTGCGCGGTCGGACACCAATGGGAGGCGCTGGCCACTAACATCCTGCAAGGCAGGTGGTGCCGGACTTGCCATAACGAATCGCTGAAGACTGGCATCGAGGCAATGCATGCACTCGCCAGCGAGCGTGGCGGCCGATGTCTCTCCGATACATACGACAACGGGAAAGCAAAGCTCACGTGGGAATGCCACCATGGCCACGTCTGGCAGGCCAGGTCCGAGAGCATCCGGGCAGGACACTGGTGCCCATCGTGCGCAATACAGAGCACCATACGCGCCAAGAACGCGTGGAAGCACAAGAGATACGAGGCCAACAACGGCTCGCCGACGGTTGGCGCGCGCGTCCCGTCCTCCGATGGAAACAAATAGGCACGAAAATGCGGGCATTCACCTTGCAAGGATCGGCAGGATTTAGATATGCTCGCCGCATCCGGCAATGGTGCCGGTTCTCGCATAGGAATGAGCATGGCAACGAAGAAGACGGCCGCACCGAAGACCGCGGCAAAGAAGTCGGCCCCCCCCGCCAAGAAGGCCGCAACGGCCCCGGTGGCGAAGCCCCTGAAGGAGACCTTTAACAAGTCGAGCTTGCTGGCCCACCTGGTTGCACAGACCGAACTGGACAAAAAGACCGTGCAGACGGTGCTTGCCCACCTCGAGAACACGATCGTCGGCGCCGTGCACAAGAAAGGCGCTGGCGAATTCACCCTTCCCGGCCTGTTCAAGGTTTCGGCCATTCAGGTGCCGGCCACGAAGAAGCGCTTTGGGAAGAATCCCTTTACTGGGCTTGACCAGTGGTTCGCTGCCAAGCCGGCCTCCGTAAAGGTGAAGGTGCGGCCATTGAAAAAGCTGAAGGACGCCGCGCTGTGATTCTCTCAGTTCGCTAAGCGCAAGGGAGCCTCGGGGCTCCCTTTCCGTTTTCAATGCCCGAGAGCGGCAATAAGCGGTCGGCCGTTATGGCCTGATGTCGGGCTCGTCTGTTCCTCGCTAGTTCGGCCGTATGCGGTGTCAAGCCACGAGGATTGCAGATCGTTTGAAGAGGCTTCTGCAGATGAATATTTTCTATGCGCTGTCAGAAGGTCGAGGCCGACTGACGGAAACGAACTTGAGTGCGTTTCTCGCTTTCCTCTTGACGCCACAAGCCGCACACGGTTTTGGAGACATTTTTCTCCGAACATTTCTTTCGGAAGTCGCCAGAGAATGCGGAGACCCAGGGAGGTTCCAAGCCGTGCTGGCCAAACGGCAGATCACCGTTCAGGTGGGCCTGGAAGTTCGGTATCAAGGCGCGGTCTCGCGTACCGTCGACGTCGACGTCCAGGTCTTTGACGCGGCAACGGCGCAACGTAAGCTTCACCACCTGATCATAGAGAACAAGATCAATGCCGGGGCGGCGCAGGCGGAACAACTGAAAGATCAGTTCAATTGCGTTCGGCAAACGCTGGGCGAAGAGGATCCTTGCCCTATCACCGCAATCTTTCTAACGCCGCCGGGCGACGCACGAACTTTGGCACTTGAGTTTGACAGCCTGCAATTGGGTGAATCGAGCGAACATAAGAAAGCTTGGCTCCGATGGAGGGGCGCATCGGGGTCGACAGCTTCACGCACTATCGTTGACCTTATTCGCGAGCTACTTCGTCGGGAGGCTGTTGCTGAAATAGAGCCGATAGGCGACTACACCCGCCATACGCTCAAGGCCTTTGTTCAATTTCTAGAACGCGTGATAGTACCGCCTACGCTGGTGCGCACACGGGCCTCGACGGATGCTGACTCAGTGGTTGCTCAACGGGAAGTTAGCGTTGATGGCACTAGGTTTTTTATCGTCCGATACGCGTCCGATACGATCAAGCTGTTCGATGCCGAGACAGAACAAGAGTTCGCAGCACATCCACTACTACGGAAGATCAACGCTCAGTATGGTCTCAATATCCCCCTGGACCGCATTCAGGGAAGCCCATTGAACACGCGACAGTTGGGCCGAAAAGTACTAGACGCACTCGAACAGTCCACCATATCGAGGCTCTAGCTACGCAACAGTCCGCGGCGGAAGTGTATAAAGAAAAAGCCCGCTCCCTTTCGGGAAGCGGGCTTGAAAAAAGGCGTTCATGCTATTGCCGTGCCAGCGCGACAACGTCGATCACTGCATCGGCTTCGTCGACCAGGTCGGCGGTCTGGGAGATGAAAAATTCCCTCTCGTAGCCGCCGAGACGCAGTACCTCGCGCTTCATCTGCATGAAGGCACGCTTGCGCTCCGGGTCCAG
>Ga0209282_1000125_pt1 | contig 49073 bp, 57 predicted proteins | sample Mtrugardesep15_FD_187529 | JGI IMG/M metagenome (GOLD analysis project Ga0209282, IMG submission 187529) | Root nodule microbial communities of legume samples collected from California, USA - M. trunc garden sep15 (SPAdes) (version 2) | ecosystem: Host-associated > Plants > Roots > Nodule...
TTGCCCGGGCGTGCAATAGCCGCATTGAAAACCGTCATGCTCGATGAAGGCTTTTTGCAGGGGATGAAGGTTGCCATTTGCTGCAAGGCCTTCGACAGTTGTAATACTGCGGCCCTGATATTGAACCGCGAGGGCCAGACAGGAATTGATACGCTCGCCGTCCACCAGCACGGTGCAGGCGCCGCAAGCGCCCTGATCGCACCCCTTCTTCGTACCCGTAAATCCCAGATAGTTTCGCATGAGATCGAGCAGCGAGGTACGGATATCCGCTTCTACCTCCACTGCCGTGCCGTTAATTGTAAATTGCATTGGACATCTCCCTCATCTGAAAGTACGCGCCAGACACCTGCGAGCGGCACTTGTGGAACTTCTGGTGATGGTTTGCCTCTGGCTATCCGTCGAATCTGTCGATGCAACGGCTATTTCTGTTCTTGATCTAGCTGTGCATCACGCAAGACTGGCGTGATGCCGCAATGTCAGCGACGACCGAAAAGGCCAGAGACTGCGCGTCTCTCGCCCGCCCGAAAAGTCCGATCGGTGCCTTGATGCGAGCGATTGCTTCTTCCGAATGACCAATTTGCCGCAGGCGCTCGACGCGCTTTTCATGCGTGCGGGAACTGCCGAGAGCCCCAATATAAAAGGGCGTCGCAACAAGTGCGGCGCCGAGGATCGGCATTTCCAGATCCAGGTCATGTAGCAGAAGCGCAACGGCTGTATCAGCATCAATCAGGGAGCTATCGAAGCTGTCGCCGGTCGTGTGATCGAAAAAGATGACCTCGTATCCTCCGGCTTTCGCAACATTTACGGCTGTTTCCACCTCGAGTGAGCGCCCCGAAAAAATGACGCGCGGTTTTGGCCGATATGACGTGAGAAAAATATCCCCATCCCAGCCAGTTCGCGCACCTGGGGAACCGAGTGAAAGCTCCTCCAGGCCGGGTGAATAGCAAAGCGTTGCACTCCGGCGCCCATCTACCAGCATGTTGACGGAACAGAGAGGGTCCACGTCTTTCAGAAGATGAATGGCAACTGTTATGCCGCCTCCGCACGGAAGGACGATATCGAAGAAGGGCGAACCTTCACCCAGCAACACGAAACGATCATGGCCATTTTTCATAGCCTGCAAGGCTTCGGCGGCGACAGCCGCTTCCGTGCATCCACCAGACACATAGCCGCAATAACGTCCATCTTGGGCGACAGCCATATGGGCACCGAGCGGACGCGACGAGCCGCCACGTATCTCCACCAACGTGCATAGGCCCACCTGAAGCCCAGCCTTTATATTCGCGATGGCGAAGCTCAGGATGTCGCCGGCGGTATCGGTCGAAAAAGCCTTTTGCGGCACAGCCACCATTGGAATGTCGGCATCGCGAGGCAACCAACGTGGTGCACCGCCGTTATGTCGGGTGATATCGGCCGATTGCGTCATAAGCGCCTCCCGTGTGAGGTCAGAATGAGCGGCAGGCCGTTAAGTTCCTTGAGAACCCTTAACTTGCCAGGGCTCGCCAGCGTCATTCTTTGATTTCGGCATGACATTCGCCTCTCATATGATTTAAAGAAACGAAGGGCGCACCGATAAACGGAGGCTCCTCCGTTTAACTTAATGACTTGCGATCATTCGTCAAGCAATTTCTCATGGAGTGCCCTTCACGTGCCCAAGGAGCGAACGCAGCCACCGCTTTCAGAGGCCCCGTTGCGTGCGGACGCCCGGCGAAATCGAGAAAAGTTGATAGAAGTTGCGTCGCTGGCATTTTCAGAGCAGGGCGCGGCCGCCTCACTCGAGGATATTGCCAGACGAGCTGGCGTTGGTATCGGCACGCTGTATAGGCATTTTCCGACACGTGAGCATCTGGTCGAAAGCGTGTATCGCCGCGAACTGGAACTGTTGGCAACTGCTGCGCGCGACCTGATCGCGGAGGAGGAGCCAGCAGAGGCCATTGAAGAATGGATGAACCGCTTCGTCAACTACATGGCGGCAAAGCGGGGTATGGCCAATAGCCTGAAACTGCTGTTCACATCCAATTCCACCCTCTTTGCCGAGGGCTCGAAACTACTGCATACCGCATTTGAAGGGCTGCTGGACAACGCCGTCAAGGCTGATGCAGTCAAGGGAGACATCGAGGCTGCAGACGTACTCAACGCACTTTTCGGTATATACTCCATACCCGAGGGCCCCGAATGGCGCGATCGTGCGCACAGGATCGTCCGGCTGGTCATGGATGGGCTACGGCGTTAGCATCACCCCAACATGCCTTGAACATGCGAAGGTCGACCAGACCCGAAAAGCGGTGGCCGTGAGACGAGCCTCAACATGGAACGGCGATCGCGTCCATCATTATGCGCGCATTTATATCAAGCTAAGAAGAATGATTTAAGCTCGCGCGCAACCTCCAGGGGAGCTTCTTCGGCCATGTGGTGCCCAGAATCGATCCCCAGACCAGACACTGGTAATTCCGCCCAAGGTTGCCATATTGCCAACACATCGTTGTAGAGGTCTTCAAGATCATCCCGAAGGGACCATAGGACACGAAGAGGACATTGAAGCTTCCTCCCCGAATTTCGATCTTCACGGTCATGAAGGTGGTCTATGCGGACACCCGCTCTGTAATCACCCAGCATGCCCTGAATAGTCGAGTGGTCTTGGACTGCTAAGCGAAAATCGGCATAGTTCTCCTTTCCCATCAAATCTTCCGTTCCGCCGTACCATCTCAACGGATCAGCGGATATCGCCTGCTCGGGTTTGTCGTGCTGGGCGAAAAAAAACCAGTGCCACCATTGAGTGGCGAACCGAGCATTGCAATGCTCCAGCGCCTCCAGGATCGGAACTCCATCGAGGATCGCAAGCTTGGCTACCCTCGCGGGGTGGTCCATTGCTGTGCGGAATGCCGTGTAACTGCCCCGGTCGTGCCCGGCCAATGAGAATTCATTAAAGCCGAAGTGATCCATCAGTGCGACGCAGTCCCGGGCCTTGGCACGCTTGGAGGAAGCTTCATAATCATACGGGTCATCTGGTTTACCCGACTGACCGAAGCCGCGTAGGTCGGGGCAAATCACCGTGAAATGCTCAGCCAGAATTGGAGCTACCTTGTACCAAGTGGTGTGCGTTCTGGGGTGACCATGGAGCAGCAGAAGAGGCGGACCGGAGCCTCCATGGCGCACTCGCAGCTTTGTCTCAGGTAGCTTGACCATCTCCAAACGAAAGTTCTCGAACATGACACTCCTAGGCATACCGAAAGAACGAGCTCTCTGGCGCATTTTTGAGTTTTCTCGATCAAATGCGTCGCGGAGCGCATAGGTAGTCCCGCGCCCAACAAAACCTCCGAAAGAGCTTGCCCTCATCTGACGAATAGGGGCAACTGTGTCATTCGCAACGGGTTCCCGCACGGTCTGGTACACCCACCCGCTTGGGCAGTCGCATTTCATCGGAAACCGCGGCTGGGCGCGAACTGGGCATGGAAAGAATAGGACATTGCAAATATCAAGCGTCGTAGCGCGATGGCATTGCAAACGTCGTTAAGGCCTCATCCAAGGAGTCACTTCTGCCCCCGTTGCTCACCATGATGGTAGGCATGGTTCAGTCTCAGATTAAAACCAACAGTAACGACCAGGGCTAACGTCCAGATCGCCCCATATCAAGGTAAGAATTCGATCGATGTCTGGATCAGACGACGCCAGCGCAAGCGCCGACCTACGCGGCAAATCTGACGCTGTACCATCCATTTTCCAGGCATTTCTCCTATTTCGGCCGACGATAAACCAAGGCGGGGATGGCCTGTGCGAGCCGAGTCAAAAAGAAGGCCGTCAAAGCCGCGGGGGAGGTGGATAAAGCGTACAGCTATTATGAATCCACGACTAGCCCTTTTAAAAATGGCCTCCCCGATCTGGGGAGACCTGCTAAGAAAAACCACACGTCACCTTATGCAGCCTTCTTGGCGGCAGAGGTTTTATTGACGGTCGTCACTGCGAGATTGGTCAACTTGTTGTTCGTCGCTTTTTCCTGATCGAGAATTTCGCTCAGGAGTTTGTGAGCCTCGTCATGGCCAAGATCCTTGGCCCACTCGCGGAGCGAACCATAGCGAGCGATCTCGTAGTGTTCGACGGCTTGGCACGCTGCCAGAAGGCCGGCATCGAGCGCAGTTCCTTCTGCTTCCTCCATGAGACCTTCGGCTTCCTTGATCAAACCTTCAATGGCATCGCACTTTTCGCCGGAAGCCTTTTTACCAATGGATTTGAAGACCTCATCGAGCTTCTTGATCTGATCCTTTGTCTCTGCAAGGTGATCTTCGGCGGCCTTTTTCAGTTCGGCGCTCTTCGCCGACTTCGCAACCTTGGGGAGTGCCTTCGTAATGGCGTTCTCTGCATAATAGACGTCCCGCAGCGTATGCTCGAAAATGTCTGAAAGTGTTTTCATCGGTTCCTCCGGTCGTTGGTTTCCTCGGAGAAAATGCACAGTTGGAGGCTTGGTTCCCTTGCCTTCGCCATCCGGCCGCCGAAACACGAAACACAATGACACTCCAAGCCCGCTTCCAACTTCATTCTCCAAAGGGTTTCCTCGGTGGTCGGAAATGAGGACGGAGCTCATCACAGCGGAAATTTTTCAGGCTCTGAACAATGTCGGCCTCATAATTACGACAAATCTGGGCTGAACGCCCGAAGGACGGTCAATATTCCGGCAGCAAGGCCCTGAGAGCACCACTGCGCGACAAGTGACCTGCGCGAGCGTGTCGTATCCAACGCCGTTTTCGCTCTTCCGGCCACGCACCGTCTGACGTACGTCGGCGATCATCGGGCGAACAGCTTCACCAACCAAAATAATTTTGGGAACTCTCTGCATTTCGGTTTGTTTGAGAGGCGTTCTGCCGGCCCGAGATGGATTTCCTTTCTCGGAAGTCATCTCGCAAATGGGAGCTAGAAATCTATGAAAGCGGAGGAAAAATCCAAATGAAAAAAACTGTTCTCGTTGCGTTGTTCTTCGGCGGCAGTGCGCTGTCGGCTTTCGCCCAACAGGCGCCAGCCGCCAATCCCGGAGGAGACATGCCGGCTATTGCGACACCGGATCTCAAAAATCCGACTGCGCCGGTGGAAGGCGCCAATAGTTTCACCGAGGCACAGGCCAAGGAACGCATTGAGGCGGCCGGTTACACCCAAGTCACGGACCTGAAAAAAGATGACAAAGGCGTGTGGATGGCATCGGGAACAAAGGGCGGAAAAGCTGTGACCATAGCGCTGGATTACCAGGGCAATGTCGTCCCCAAGTGAGGCATTTTTTGTGGGAGAAATCATATGAGAACCGTGACCGGGCTTTTTGACAATTACGATGACGCAAGTGCTGCTGTCAGCGAACTTGAGAGAGCGGGCGTGCCGTCAAACGATATCAGCATTGTGGGCAATAACGTCGACAGACGACACGGAGAAGATTCAAATGCGGCCGAGGGTGCTGGCACCGGCGCAGGAATTGGCGCAGTCGTTGGTGGTGCGGGCGGTTTGCTAACCGGTCTTGGATTAATGGCGATTCCGGGCCTGGGACCGGTTGTTGCCGCCGGCTGGCTTGCTGCAACGGCCGTGGGTGCAGCCGGCGGAGCCGTTGCCGGCGGTGCAGCCGGCGGGGTGATCGGAGCCATGACACGCTCCGGCGTTTCCGAGGAGGACGCCAACGTCTATGCGGAAGGCATAAGAAGGGGTGGCACGATCGTTACGGCCAGAGTGGAAGAAAATCTTGTGCCGGAGGCAGAGGATATCCTCAAACGGTCAAATTATGTCGACTTGCCGGAACGCCGTGCTGCCTATCGTGACCAGGGCTGGACGCGTTTCGACGAGGCGGCGAGACCATACGCGCCTGAAGATGTCCAACAGGAACGGAACCGGTATCGCCGTTCAACGATTTGATTGATACGCCCGTTATCGTTGACCAAGGACATGAGTTCGCCTCGGCCCTTTGGTCAACTCCATGTAGGGAGCTAACATGGCCAGAAAACCAAATTCCACCTCGTCCGTTACCGCCACCATCCATGACCAGCGGCTTATCCGGGGAGCAGGTGGCGAGCTGCACCAGATTGCCACCGGCGACGAACCCGTTTTGACGACCGCTCAAGGGGCTCCAGTTGCAGACGACCAGAATTCGCTTCGGATCGGTCCTCGCGGGCCGCTCGTGGTGGATGACTTCCATTTTCGCGAGAAAATCTTCCATTTCGATCACGAGAGAATTCCCGAGCGCGTCGTCCACGCCCGCGGATATGGCGCGCACGGCTATTTCGAGACTTATGATTCCCTTGCCACCCATACCAAGGCGGATTTGTTTCAACGGGCAGGGGAAAGAACCCCGGCCTTTGTGCGATTCTCGACCGTTGCCGGCAACAAGGGCTCGGCCGATCTCGCACGCGATGTGCGCGGTTTTGCCGTGAAGCTCTATACCAAGGAGGGCAACTGGGATCTCGTCGGCAACAACATCCCGGTATTTTTCATTCAGGATGCGATCAAGTTTCCGGATCTCGTCCATGCGGCCAAGCAGGAGCCCGATCGCGCCTTTCCACAAGCTCAAACGGCACATGACACCTTCTGGGATTTCATCAGTCTCACGCCCGAAAGCATGAACATGGTGATGTGGATCATGTCCGACCGCACCATTCCGCGTTCCTTCCGCTTCATGGAAGGCTTCGGTGTGCACACCTTCCGCTTCATCAATGCGAAGGAGCAATCAACCTTTGTGAAGTTTCACTGGAAGCCAAAACTTGGGTTGCAGTCGGTGGCGTGGAACGAGGCGGTCAAGATCAATGGTGCCGATCCCGATTTTCACCGGCGTGATCTCTGGACCGCAATCCAGTCGGGAAATTTCCCGGAATGGGAGTTGCAGGTCCAGCTCTTCGATCAGGATTTCGCCGACAGCTTCGATTTCGACGTTCTTGATCCTACCAAGATCATTCCTGAAGAGATATTGGCTCCAAAGCCTGTCGGCCGGCTCGTGCTCGACCGTATGCCGGACAATTTCTTCGCCGAGACGGAACAGGTGGCGTTCATGACACAAAACGTCCCGCCAGGCATCGATTTCAGCAATGACCCACTGCTGCAGGGTAGAAATTTTTCCTATCTCGATACGCAGTTGAAGCGTCTTGGCGGTCCCAACTTCACGCATTTGCCGATCAATGCGCCAAAGTGTCCTTTCGCGCATTTCCAGCAGGACGGTCACATGGCGATGCGAAATCCGACAGGACGGGCCAATTATCAGCCGAATTCATTCGGGGAAGGCCCGCGGGAATCGCCGACGCGTGGTTTCCAGCATTTCGCGGCTGAGGAGCAGGGGGTCAAGGCAAGGTTGCGGCCGGAAAGTTTTGCCGATCACTATAGTCAAGCACGGCAGTTCTACATCAGCCAGACGCCACCCGAACAACGTCATATCGCATCGGCCCTGACTTTCGAACTCAGCAAGGTCGAAACGCTGGAGATTCGAGAGAGGATGGTTTCACATCTTCTTAATATCGACGAAACGCTCGCTACGACGGTGGCGCAGAAGCTCGGCCTTCAGACAATGCCGGAGCCGGCGAATACGGCCATTCCTACCCGTCAGGATCTGGAGCCGTCGCCCGCGCTCAGCATCGTTGAACGGGGTCCCAAACGCTTCGAAGGCCGCAAGCTTGGCATTCTCATCACGGATGGCGTGGACGCAAAATTGCTGAAGGGGCTGACCCAAGCAGTAACAGCCGAAAAAGCCGTCTTCGAGTTCATCGCGCCCAAGGTCGGGGGCGTAACGGCGTCGAACGGCACCCTTATCGAGGCACATCACATGATTGATGGAGGCCCTTCGGTGCTTTTCGATGCGGTGGCTCTGCTGACATCGGAGGCTGCCATCGCTGAGCTGACCGAGGAGGCAACTGCCCGGGATTTCGTTGCAGACGCGTTCCAGCACTGCAAATTCATCGGATACGACCGGTCAGCGTTGCCGTTGCTGGAAATCGCCGGAATTGCCGACGCCATGGATGAAGGCGTGCTGCCCTTGCCCGGCGAGGAAGGGCTTGCGGCCTTCGTGGCAGAACTTGGGAAATTGCGTGTCTGGGCTCGGGAACCCTCGCTGAAACTCGGCAAGGCATCCGTTCCAGTCGACAAGGAATAACGAACACTAATCCCCCAACGCTAACCGACAGGAGACCGAAATGGCTGAGAAGACATTGGAAGACCTTTTCCTCGACACGTTGAAGGATATCTATTTCGCCGAACGTCAGATCTTGAAAGCGCTGCCTGCACTCCCAAGTGCATTGGTCGAGCAAATCCAACGACGCCGGTGTGGGTAAGGTACGGAACGTTCGTTCTACGATAGCGAAGCAAGCCGCCAATTGTGTGCGGTCAACATCCCGGACCGCATAATCGAGCAGAGGCATCGCAGTCCCGATCAACGCCCGCAGGCGGATGCCGCAATTGTACGTTGGCGTACAGCAACCAAGCCGACACGTAGGCATTTCCCACTTAGTGAAAGGATGGGAAAATGGCCAAGCACGCTGTGAGTGGAGCGCCTGGGAACACGTTGACCGAAGGGCAGCTTGAGGTTTTGCGGAGCGGCATTGCGGATCTGGCACCAGCCCTGACGGCTTTTGCGCGTCGCTTCGTCAGAAACGAAGATGATGTCAACGATCTTGTGCAGGAGACAATGTTGCGGGGATTTCGATCGTTGCAGGGCTTTACCCCCGGCACGGCACTGAAATCGTGGCTCTTCACCATTTTGCGCAATACTTTCTGCACTCGCTACAAGGTGTCCAGACGGGAATGTGTTGGTTTGCCGGTCGGTATAGAGCAATCAATGTCTATTCCTGCGGACCAGGAATGGCGTCTGCAGCACCAAGAAGTGATGCGAGCCATCCTTGAACTCGACGAAGATCAGAAAAAAGCGTTGCTGCTCATAGCCGGAGGAACAAGTTATTCCGATGCCGCGGCCATTTGTGGCTGCCGCGTGGGCACCATCAAAAGTCGTGTCAACAGGGCAAGGGAGTCGCTACGGCAAAAGCTAGATCGAGTGGGAACACCCCATTGACCTGTGCCTGCGAGGCACCCGAAAACTGGGTAATAAAACCAGAAAAAAGATCGCGCTGTCCCGAAAAAGTAGAAACGCCTTAACGAGAAACCGCCTCTGAGTTGGGCGAGATGGTTGCCTGCCCTCAGCCGACACGTAATTTTGTTCGAAAATAGAGAACTGCGAGCCCTTGAAGTTTCGAGGGGTCAACAACACCACGATCATACATTTTCAGGACATAACGGGCGACATCCGTTGCGGATAAAGCGGAATCTGGCTCGGCGGACAGAACAGTTTCGTACGCAGACTTCACGACATTGATGTCTTCGTTCAGAAAAATTCCGGAACGTTGATAATAGTGATGCTCGTGCATTTCACCTCCTTGAAACGCGCTCGGCGCTTCACAGCGTGAAGGATGATGCATTTATATTATAGAGAAAAAAGTAAAGGTAAATGTACGGAAGCGTACCAATGATGAAAGCGGCGACGGTGCGGTCTATTGACCCTCGCCGTTCTAGGAAGCGGTTAAGTCGCCGAGCGCAACGTCGGACCGGTATTCGCGCAGAAAGTGGGCGAGCATGCGATTATTCTCCTCCTCGGGCAAACCATAGAGATCATGTGCATATATTTCGAGAGTCTCACGGTTCCTAATCGTGATTCTTCCTCTTTCGGAACGGATAAACCCCTGGCTTTCGAGAACGTGCAGGGCATCTGTCACACTCGCGCGTCTCACCGCCAGCATGGTGGATAAAAAGTCGTGGGTCAGGTGCAAGAAATCTCCGTGTACGCGGTCGTGGCACATCAGAAGCCACCGGGCGAGTCGCTCCGTTACAGACTGCGTAGCATTGGAAGAAGCGGTGCATTCCACCTGTGTTCTTGAGGCGTGTACAGCGCAGACCAGGATGTCCGAAAAAATTTTATGTCGTGCGCGAAGTGCGTCAAACGATCCTCTCTCCACGAAAAGCGCTTCGCCCGGGGCCTGCACTACTATTTCGGTCAGATTTGTTTGTGCGCCAGCCAAGGCTCCCGTTGGCACAAACCCCTCTTTTCCAACGAGTCCCGCTTCGGTCTTACGCCCCGATCTGGAAACCACAACAATGGAGGCTATGCCGGATGATGGAAAAAAAACACGCTCGATAGGTGCACCTGCGGAAATCAGCATATCACCCAAGTTTAACTTGACCGGTCTGCACACGCTCATAACGTCATGTCGAACATCATCGGGCAAAAGAGACAGCAAAATATTTGCTTCATTATGGCCGTCAGGTCGTTTCAGCATAACATGCCTCGCTTTAGTGCCGAACGCCTCCGCCTTGCGCGGTTAAGGCGGAAACAATATTCGCGATGTCTTCTGAACGTCCGGATAGGACAAAAGGTCCAGGCTCACTGTCGATAACCGTTTCCGGCACGAAAAAAAGATACGGGATGGCTTCTCCGTCAAGTTGTTCGGTCAGGCGCAGCATGACGTCGGCCTCATAGCGAACGTCGATGATCGCGGCGACGAATTTGAGAACATCTTCACGTTCTATGAAGCTGGCGGAGTAAGGTCCCTCAAGGTCGATCTGGGCGTGACACCAGGCTGTCCTGATCTGCGATGTTAAGGTATCGGCCATGCCGATGATTGCGACGGTGAGGCGTTTGACAGTCTCCACGCTTTGCTCCTCGGATACTACGGCATGCGTGTGCCTGTTACCAACCATAACGCTCGATCGATGAGATTCCAGCTTCTGTCACCCAATTTAATCGAAATAAGTACGAGGGACGACTGTATCAGAAAGTCTATTGCGCCGCGAAGAGTACCAAGTCGCGCAGGTTGGGCGCCGACGATTGAAGGGCTCGATCTGAAATTCTCGCCCCTTCGCCATAGATTATGGCGGTCGAGGCGGCACGACCGCACGTGGAAAACGGTCAGGATCTATAAGTTCCTCATATTTCCCTCCTGCCATCGTGGTGCATTCTGTTTTTCTACGGGAACCCGGACGCCCCTCCCGGCTCTCAGATATGGTCCAGCGATCAACGATGGAACGCTGACTTCTCCGCTTCCGCATCGCAAGGGATATCCACCTGATAAGATACAGCCACCGTCATCTGGCGCGAGATTTGCAACCGGTCGGATGCGACTGCATCAGTTAGGGTCAGATGCGCAATTGCACCCAAGTGCTCCGCTTTTTCCGTCGAAACTACCTCGCTCTCCAACTGCTTTGCAGCCGCAAGAGCAAGGTGTCTGCTGGGGTAAGTGCCCCTTATGACGTCACAGACGACAACGGCCCACCCGTTTTCATGGGCCATGATCTGGTATTCGATGTTCTTTTGCATGGTGTTCGAACCTCCCTGTCCGGTGGTCCCTAACCATGATGGGAACAGCTTGTTCCTTCTGCAGCTCGGCTGGGCTAAGTCGTCTCAGAGGAGTTCGGCGACAAAAGCTATGACGTGCTGACGCTTCCGGACTGGAAGCAGGTGGCAGACGTTGCGGGTTGGCCAAGGCGTTAGGCCCGCTCGTCCGGCCATCAACCAGAATTTCGAGCGGGGCGGGGAGTCCCGACGACAGTTCAGTTGTGATGTTGCGTCGAACATGCGCCTGAGTTTGGAATTTTGGCACGTCTCGTCACTCATAGAATCGAGTTCCCGCGCGTTTGTACGGAAACGTACTCACTGTTTTCATTCGATTTTCCGCTGCTAATATGATTGCAGGTTGATGTTTTCGAGCAGAGGGGCGAACCAGACTAACCGCTATGCTTGAATCAGGTTTTTGCGTTTATAATCGACTATTGCAGATCATCGGCAAAGAAGGGCTCGCGCGGCTTGTATCGCGAATGGAGCCCGTTGATTTGCCCATGGGACATCGGCTCGTCACCTCTGACATGCTTATTTCACATCTCTGTTTTATCGAAAGCGGCTTGGCATCGACCGTTGTCCGTGATGACGGTGGCAAGAGCATTGAGACTGTGCTGGTCGGGCGAGAGGGTATCACGGGCTGGCCCGCTCTGCTGGGCGCGGAAACGACGCCGAGTGAAACCATCATGTGTGTGGGCGGTCGGGGCTTCCTGATCACGACTGTTGAAATAAGACAGGCAATGGACGAGGACACGCGCTTACGCGAGCTCTTGCTGGGCTATATCAATATCTGCCTGCTTCAGGTCGGGCATCTTGTCCTTGCAAATGGGCAATATGGTCTGCGGGAGAGGCTCGCGCGCTGGCTGCTGATGTGTCATGATCGGCTCGATACGGATGATCTACCCATTACCCATGAATTTCTCTCGACAGTTCTTGGGGTAAGGCGGCCGGGCATCACCAACGAATTACATGTTCTAGAAGGCATCCATGCTATTCGTGCCAGACGCGGAAACGTCCGGATCATCAATCGCAGCATTTTGGAAGAGGTCGCCACCATAACCTATGGCGCTCCGGAAAAAGAATATGAGAGGCTAATGGCCCGTATGCAGGCGGATGTTGCCACGCCTTCACTCTTTTCTGCCTAGCGCTTCGGCGAAGCGGACGGTCTTAAGCATCTCCTGTTGCCCGTACTTTTTATTGTCTTACGGTTTATTGCTTCTAGTCGGACTTCGGATAGTGGCGTGCGGCTCCCCTTGCAGCACTAAGATGATTTAACATCAGCTTCGATGCCCTTAACCTGTCGCCCTCTAAGATTGCAGCGATTATATCCAGATGCTCGCGGCACCAGTCCCGGACGCGACGACGGTTGGAATATCCGCCAAATTCGAGAAGTCGCCTCAGCCTGTTCTGTTGCTGGATGGCTTGCAGAAAGAACATGTTGCCGCTGAATGCCGCGATCATTTCATGAAACTGGGCATCCGTTTCAAATAGCTGGCGGGGGTCGACGCCCGCGATCTCGGGATGGCCTTCAAGATAGAGATGCTCGAGGCGGGAGCGTTCCAAAAGGCCGGCGTCGACCTGGAAACTGCCAAGAAGCAGGCCGGCCGGCTCCAGGGTGCTGCGGTAATCATAACTGTCACGCAACGCCATCTCGGAATCGAGGGTCGGTCGAAAAGTCCAGCCGCGTCCGCGATTGCGCGAAAGCAGGCCGTCATTGACCAGATGGGCGAGCGTCCGCTGCAACAGGGCGCGATCAACCATGTAGCGCCTGGTCATTTCAACCTGGGTGATGCTGTCGCCAAGCGCGCCCGAAAGCCTGTCCTCGACGATGCGCGTGTAGAGATCCTGATCCGCGGTGGCGGGTACCTCCACTTCGGTGCGGTGGAGCGCCCCCTGCTGGGCCTTCAGAAAGAATCCCTGGTTTTTCCTCGCCTCGACAATACCGCGTTCGGCCAGCAGGTTGAGTGCCGCTCTGACTGGTGTGCGCGACACACCCAGCATATCGCCGAGCTGCTGTTCGCGCAGGTGATGCCCGATCTCGAATTTCGCGTCGCGGATAAGGTTGAGAATCTGGTTGGCAAGGCGATGTCGACCCTGCTGCGCATTGGTGGTTATGGCTGGCGTCAATTTTGTATCTCTATTCGACATCTTGTACAATCGTGAGGCTCTTTCTGGTGAGGCCAAACTAAAAGCTATTCGTGAGAAAAAGTCCATCACCAATAATCGCCTCAGTGGTGGAGGGCCTGGAATACATGTATAGGTCTAAATTATGCGATTTTGGCGTGATTTTAGCCTTCTGTTCAAAAAATAGGCAAAGTCTAGAATTGCGCAATATTTAACATTATTGCTTGACTCTCGAATTTTCCGAATTGTATTGTTGTTCTCAGAAAATGCAATGTTGATACAACAATAAGGGAACGCGCATGCTCAAGACCATTCTCTCCGCATTGATTGTACCGCTTGGAATTGCCGCTTCGGCATCTGCTGCTGAACTGCCCGGTACCGGGTTGGTGGAAAAGGGCGCCCTGACATATGGCGTCGCCGCAACGTTCGCTCCATTCGAATTCCAGAAGGGCGATCAACTCACCGGCTTCGACATTGATCTCATTTCGGCTCTTTCCAAGAAGCTGAAGGCTGAGACGAAGCCGATGAACATGGAGTTCAAGGGCCTTATTCCCGCGCTGATCGGTGGACGTATCGATCTCATCAATTCGGCCATGTACATCAATCCGGCCCGCTCGGAGCAGGTCGATTTCATTCCCTACCTGAAGATCGGCAATATGGTGCTGGTACAGGCAGGCAATCCGAAGAAGATCACCGGCCGGGATGACAGCCTGTGCGGCAAGACTGTTTCCGTAACGCTCGGCGGCATTCAGGAGAGCCAGGCGCGCGCAGACGATACGCGGTGCAAGGCAAAGGGTCTCGAGGGTGTGAAGGTGCTGACTTTCCCGACAGCCCAGGACTCGGCGCTGACCCTTCGTCAGGGGCGTGCGGATGCCACCTTCGATTCCACCCCCGGCGCCGTTGTCCTGCAGAGTGCCGTTCCCGGTGTATATGAGACCGTCGGCGAGGAGTTTGAATCGAATACCAGCATCGGCATGGCGACGCGAAAGGGTGATGCCGCCGTGCAGAAGGCGATCAAGGATGCGCTGGGCGAGGTCGTCGCAGACGGCACCTACAAGTCCCTGATTGAAAAGTGGAAGCTGCCCGCATCGGTAGCGATCTTCAACTGACCTGTTCGGCAATAAAGAGAAAAGGAGAGCGGGATGTCACTTGATCTGGTCTTCGACTATGTCTTCTCGCCCGCTTTCTTCCATGGCGCATTGCTTACACTGGTCATCACGGTGACGTCGTTGTTCTTCGGAATGATCGCGGGCCTCATCGTGGCGCTTCTGCAGGAATCCCGCATCAGGCCACTGCAGATATTCACGCTCGTTTATCTGTGGTTGTTTCGCGGTACGCCGGTCCTGTTCCAGATCATATTCATTTACAACGTCCTGCCGACCTTCGGTGTGATGTTGTCGGCCTTTGTCAGTGCCGTCATCGCGCTGTCCCTGAATGAAGGTGCCTATATGGCAGAGATCATTCGCTCGGGCCTGCAGGCGGTCAAGAAAGGTCAGCGCACGGCGGGCCTTGCGCTCGGCATGACCCGGTTTGCCGTGATGTGTTACATCGTCATACCGCAGGCCGCCCGCATCGTCTTGCCGCCGACCGGCAACCAGATGATCGGGATGCTGAAGACCAGCGCCCTCGTATCTGTTGTTGCGGTCGAGGAACTGCTGCTTGTCGCCAATCAGACGGCGAGTTCCAACTTCAAGTATTTCGAGGCTCTCACAGCCGCGGGTATCTATTATCTGGCGCTCACCTCCATCTTCATGGGCTTTCAATACCTCCTCGAACGAGCACTCGACCGCAAACGTCCGCGTGGAAAACGCCGTTCTGTTTCATTGATGGCGCGTCTTGCCGCGCTCACCGCAAAGACAGATGCGCGATGAAGGAAACATCCATGAATAGCCTTGAAGAAAAGCCTCTGCTCGAGATCATGGGGATCAACAAGAGCTTTGGCGACCTTAAAATCCTCAAGTCGTGCAGCCTCAACGTGCACAGCCGAGAAACCATGGTCATCATTGGCCCCTCGGGATCCGGCAAGTCGACGCTGCTGCGATGCATCAACCTGCTCGAGCCTGCCGATGACGGTAATATCTTCTTCGAGGGCGATGATATCGCCCGGGAATTGCGCCAGGCTCCGAAAATCCGCCGCCAGATCGGCATGGTGTTCCAGAATTTCGAACTTTTCCAACATCTGACCGCTATCGAAAACATCATGCTCGCACCGATGAAGGTACTCGGCATGAGCCGCAGCGATGCCCATGACATCGCCATGGATCTTCTGAAGAAAGTACGCATTCCCGAACGCGCCGATTTCTTTCCTGACGAACTGTCCGGTGGCCAGCAGCAGCGTATCGCGATTGCAAGGGCCCTCGCCATGAAACCGAAACTGATGCTCTATGACGAACCGACCTCGGCGCTGGACCCGGAAATGATCCGCGAAGTGCTGGATGTGATGGCCGAACTCAGCAGCGAGGGCATGACCAGCATCGTCGTGACCCATGAAATGGGCTTTGCCAAGCGCGCAGCGGACCAAATCGTCTTCATGGAAAATGGCGAGGTGATTGAAAACGCACCGCGCGATTCCTTTTTCGGCGGAACCGTGAACGAACGGGCCACACGCTTCCTCGACCAGATATTGCACTAGGTGAAACGTTATTATGACCATTATGCCAGATATCGCGCGCATGAAACGCGAGCTCGCCGAAATCATCGCGATCCGCAGCGAAAATCCGCCCGGCGGTGAAGCGGATGTTGCCGTCTATGTTGAGCGCCTTTTGAAGGCCGAAGGGTTTTCAGTTTCGCTGACCGAATACAAACCGGGCCGTTTCAACGTGGAGGCGAGGATTGAGAACGGCCCCGGTCCGGTTTTCGCCTTCAACACCCATATGGACACGGTTCCCGCAGGCGACGGCTGGACATCCGACGCTTTCATCCTGCGGGAGGACGATGGCAAGCTCTTCGGTCGCGGCGCCTGTGACTGCAAGGGACCGCTGATCGCGATGATCGAAGCGATGCGGATGCTGGCGGCAGACCGCACGGCATGGTCCGGCACACTTCTCGGCGTTTTTGTCGGGGATGAGGAGATCGCCAGCGAAGGCGCCAAATATTACGCCGCCGCCAGACCGAAGATCGATTTTGCCGTGGTCGGCGAACCTACGTCCAACACGACCTATTCCGCACATAAGGGCAGTCTGCGCCCGGTCGTGCGTGTACACGGTGTCACCGCGCACTCCGGCACGCCGCATCTCGGCGACAACGCGATCTATCGAGCCGGCCAGCTTCTGACACTGGTCGAGGCGTTCCACAACAATGTCGTCCGCAAGCGGACGCACCCGCTCGTCGGCGAGGCGAGCCTGACGGTTACGCGTATTTCCGGTGGTCATGCGGATAACGTTCTTCCCGGCTCCTGCGACCTATTGCTCGACCGGCGTATGGTGCCGGGTGAAAGCGAGGACGCCGTCAAGCAGGAATTTGCCGCGCTTCTGAAGGATGCCTACGACCGGTTTGGCGTGAAGGCGGAAATCGTTGATTACAAGGCGACGACCGGCAGCGCGACGGAAACGGCGGCCGACCAGTCGATCGTGGCCGCAAGTCTGGAGGCCTGTAGGGCGAGCGGCACCTCCGACCCCGGCCCATTCGGGTTTCAGGGTGGCTGCGACCTCGTGCATTTCCGCTCGCTCGGCGCGCAGGGTACCGTCATTGGACCGGGCAGCCTTTCGGTTGCCCACAAGGCTGACGAATTCGTGCCGCTGGATGAGTTCGTCACCTGCAGCGTCATCTACCGCGACGTTGCCAGAAAGATGCTGCGGCCAAACCCATGAGAGCCTCTCTGCACAGGGCCACGCTCCAATATTGCGACGGGCTCCTCCTCCATACGGCTGCCTCCGGCCCAATTGCCGGGCTCGACACGCTTTATCTGCGGCTTGAACATGGTGGCCACATCGGTATCGGCGAGGTTCGTATTAATATCGCCTATCTGAACGGGATCAGCCCGGAGGTCTGTGTCGAGCAGGCATTGCTGACCCTGGGTGATATGGACTGGTCGCAGGAACCGGCGGCGATGCAGGCCGAACTGGCGGCGCGCACGGACGTGATCGCTCCGGTGTCCATGCTGATCGATATCGCCCTTCACGATCTCGTTGCCCGAAGCAACGGCGTTACCGTTTGTGCCATGCTCGGCGGCAAGGCGGGATCGATGGTGCGTTACGCCACCAATCAGACGCTCTTCATATCTTCGACCGAGCGGTTTCTGACTCAGGCGAGAACCTATGTGTCACGCGGTTTCCGCGACCTGAAGGTTCGTGTCGGTGGTGGAGACTTCGCAGCCGACATCGCGCGTCTTGAGGCCCTCCGGCAGAATTTCGGTGACGAGGTCAAGCTTGCAATCGATGCCAACGGGGCATGGAGCGAGACGGAGGCCAGTGAAAACCTGATGGCGCTCGCTCGTTTCGGGCTCGCCTATGTGGAGCAGCCGGTTGCGCCGGGCGACTGGGATATTTTGGGCCGTCTGGCCGAGGCCAGCCCGGTGCCGCTGATGCTGGATGAAAGTGTTGCGACATCGGCCGATATCGATGCGATCGTGGCCTTGAATGGACGTCTCTGGGCGCATCTGAAACTGGTGAAACTGGGGGGTATCGCGGCAAGCCTTGCTGCGGCAAGGCGGCTTTCGAATGCGAATATTCCGTTCATGGTGGGTCAGATGAACGAAGGTGCGGTCGCGACGGCGGCAGCGCTTCACCTCAGCGCGGCGGTCAGTCCCCGCTTTGCCGAGCTTTACGGTGCCGACGGACTTGAAAACGACGCTGCCGACGGACTGGTCTATCGAAATGGCGGCGTCGAGGGACCTGCCACAACGGGTTTGGGTTTGGAATTTGATGCGGCAAGGACGCATCTCGTGAAGGAGTTTGGAGCATGAGCATACCGAGCGATATCGTTCAGGGGCAGGAATCTGCTTTCCCCAAGGAAGAATACGCGCGCCGTCAGGCGCTCGCCCGCGAAGGTCTTTCGGCAGCGGGCCTCGATGCGCTGATCGTGACCGGGCCTGAAAATATCTTCTATTTGTGCGGTCAGCAGACACCGGGTTACTATACGTTTCAGGCGTTGATCCTGCCGGCCGATGGCGATCCGGTTTTCCTCATCCGCCAGCTGGAATATTTCAATTTCATCGCCAATACCTTCATTTCTGATGCGGTCGTGTATCAGGACGGCGAGGATCCGCTTGCTCTCCTGGTGAAGCTTATTGAAAGCCGGGGGCTGGCCTCCAGGCGCATTGCCATAGACAAGCGTGGATGGTTCCTGCCGATCGCCGTCTATGAAGCACTTCAAGCCCGTCTCGGCACAATCGGCGATGGGGCAGGCGTGATCGAAAGGTTCCGTGCCATCAAGTCGCCGCTCGAAGTGGAAAAGCTTGAGAAGGCCGCAGCCTATGTCGACGAGGGCATGCGGGCCGGTCTCGCAGCGGTTCGCGTCGGTGCCACGGAAAACGATCTCGTTTCCGCCATGTTGGGGTCCGCAATTGCGGCCGGGTCGGAATATCTCGGCATGGAGCCGCTCGTTTCCGTGGGTCCGCGCACGGGGGTTCCGCACGGAACCTGGCGCCGCCGTGCCATCACCGACGGTGATCCGGCATTTCTGGAGATGGCCGCGTGCCATGATCGCTATCATGCGGCGCTGATGCGCTCGGCCTGGATCGGCGAACCGCCGACGGAGGCAGCCGAGATGATGAAGGCCTGCCAGGAGGCATTGCAGGTCTCGCTTGATGCGATCCGCCCGGGCGTCGCCTGCGAAGTACCGCATATCGCCTGCCAGAAGGTCATCGACCGCGCGGGCTATACGGAAAACTTCAAGAAACGCCTCGGCTACAGCGTCGGCATATCGTTTGCCCCGGATTGGGGCGAGGGTGCCATTCTAAGCCTCAATGCCGGCGTCAAGACAGAGCTGCAGCCGGGCATGACTTTTCACCTTCCGCCAGCTCTACGCATCTATGGCCGTTTCACGGTTGGCGTCAGCGAGACGATCGTCGTCACGGAGACCGGCTATCGTGCCCTCGGCTCGATAGATCGCAACCTGCTGATCGTCTGACGCCACAGCATCGAAAGGATCTGACGATGGGCTTGATCCTCGTTCACCATGATACTGGCAGTCCGGCACTTTATGGCGCCGCTGCAGCAGCGGTTGCGGTCAGGCGCAATTGCGGGTTCATGCATTTGGCGTCGCGCTTCGATACCAAACGTCATGCGGACGCGGAACAGCATGTGGTCGCGTCCGGCGGGCTTGCCGCAAGCGGGCTTTGCTGGTTCGAGCGGCTTTCGGGAAAACCGATCGAACCTGTCGCACCGATCGAGGCAGTGATCGATGCCGCCCGCCAAGCCGATATCGTGGTTCCGATCCATCCGGCGTTCCTGGCTGACGCCAACGCGATAGCAGGCCTTTTTGCCGCGGCGCAACTGCAAGCGGTATCGGTTGAAACGATCAGGATTGCCGACGGCGTTCACCAGTTTGCGGATGAAGCGACCGGGACAGTAATCACCTGGCGCGATCAGTTCGGCCGCATCACGCTGGACGAACCGAAGGCGGAGCCCGAGACGGCACTGACGATCGCGCTGGTTGGTGCAAGGAGCGACCATGTGGATGTCTACCCGGCGGCCTTGGCAAGCCTTGCCGATGCGGCAGACAGTTTGCGTCTGCCGCTGGCTATAAACTTCGTCGATCCTGTCGGGTTCGATGAGGCCGATGCCGAACAGACGCTTCGACCCTATGCGGGCATTCTGCTGCCAGGTGGCGCCGACATGAAAAACGTGGCCGGGCAGACGGCTGTCGCCGCCTTCGCCCTTGAAAACCAGCTTCCGATCGTCGGCCTCTGCCTCGGCATGCAAACAATGGCGACTGCCGTCGCGTGGAGGGCCTTCGGTCGCCGCAATGCAAATCTGGCGGAGGCAAATCCGGATGTCGGCATCAAGACTTTTCTGGCCATGGCCGGCGGGACGACAGCTGATGGCGGGCCGCTTCCCGAGCATCGCACAGGTGATCAGCAGACCGAGCCCACTGCCGGCACGCGACTGGCTGGTCTGATCCCTCACGGCACCATCGTGCGATACAACCACCGCTACAGGCTCAATCCGGATCTAGTCAGGGATATGGAAACGCACGGCCTTCGGGTTGCGGCACGCGGGGTGAACGGCTCTGTCGTTGATGCAATCGAAGTCGTCGGCCATCCGTTTTATATGGGCATGCAGGGCCATCCCGAACTATCGTCCCGCCCAGATGCGCCGCATCCACTCCTAGTCGCCTTTCTTGAGGCGGCGCTTCGCAGGCAGTCACAGGCTTCGTGAGCCGATATCATTCAACAGAAAAAATGAGAGGAAACATCCATGCGTTCGCTTTTCCACCTTGCATATCACGTCACCGACCTCAACGAGACCCGCCGCTTTTATGGCGGCGTTCTGGGATGTCAGGAGGGACGCAGCACCGACACCTGGGTCGATTTCGATTTCTTCGGCCACCAGATTTCCATGCATCTCGGCAAGCCTTTCGAAACGACGCGCACGGGCAAGGTCGGCAATCACATGGTGATGATGCCGCATCTCGGCGTGGTTCTTGAACTCGAAGCATGGTTTGCCCTTGCAAGACGTCTCGAAGATGCCGGCATTGCCTTCGACATACCGCCGGTCGTTCGTTTTGAAGGCGAGCCGGGCGAGCAGCGCACGATGTTCTTCTTCGATCCAAGCGGCAACCCAATCGAAGTCAAGGGTTTCAGGGATTTCGACAGCGTCTTTGCGCACTGAACTCGAAGGCAGCGAAAGAGGAGATCATTCGATGATTGTGCTGGTGACACGTATGAGCGAGGACGCGGAGAGGCTCTGGCTGACGTCGCTTTCACGGAAAATGCCGGGTGAAACGATCGTGCCGTTCCGGCAACTCGATGAGGCGGCACGGGAAAAGGCCGACATCGCGATCGTCGCCAATCCCGATCCTGCGGATATTGCAAGATTGCCGAACCTGAAATGGATTCACAGCGTCTGGGCGGGTGTCGAACGCCTTGTTGCAGAGCTTGGTGAAAGCCGCCTGCCGATCGTGCGTCTGGTCGATCCGCAGCTGAGCCAAACCATGGCGGAAGCGGTGCTGGCCTGGACATATTATCTGTTTCGCGACATGCCCGCCTATGCAAATTTCCAGCGCCAGCGCGTCTGGCAGCAACTGGCCTATCGCCGGCCGCAGGATGTCACGATCGGCCTGCTCGGATTGGGCGCTCTCGGCGCGGAATCCGCGGCGCGTCTCAGGTATGCCGGTTTCAATGTGATCGGCTGGAGCCGGTCCCACAAGGAGATTGACGGCGTGCAGACCTTCCATGGTGATCGGGGGCTCAAGGAGCTTCTCGGCCGCTCGGAAATTCTGGTCTGTCTCCTTCCTCTCACCGACGAGACCCGTGGGCTTATCGATGCCGTGCGCCTTTCCCTGCTGCCGGAGGGCGCATCTCTGATCAATTTCGCCCGCGGACCCATCGTCGTTGCAGACGATCTGATCAGGGCGCTTGATTCCGGCGCCATGAAACATGCGGTGCTTGATGTCTTCGATGTGGAACCGCTGCCACCGGACAATCAGCTCTGGGATCATCCCGCGATCACCGTGCTACCGCATATCTCAGCGCCGACGGATCGGGAAACGGCGGCCGCTATCGTGGCCGGCAATATCCTGACCTACCGCAGCAGCGGAGCACTTCCCCCGACCGTCGATCTGGCGCGCGGGTACTGATGCACGTAGCGCCAGTACGAACGCCACATCATTACAACGTCACCTCTTTCCCTGGAACTGTATGAACATGAGCTCTCTTGAACGTATCGTCTATGTCAACGGCCAATATTGCCCGGAATCAGAAGGCAAGGTTTCGATCTTCGACCGCGGTTATCTGTTTGCGGATGCCATCTACGAAGTGACCTGCATCATTGGCGGCAAGCTCGTTGATTTCGATGGCCACATGATCCGTCTTGCTCGCTCCCTCAAGGAGCTCGACATGCCCACGCCGATGAGCACGGAAGAACTGCTGGCCGTTCATCGCAAGCTGGTCGCCGACAATAATGTCGAAGAAGGCCTGATCTATATGCAAATCTCGCGCGGTAACGCCGATCGCGACTTCAACTTCCCGTCGAAGGATACGCCGCCCGTCGTGGTGATGTTCACCCAGGCTCGTCCGGTGCTCGAAAGCCCGCTCGCCAAACGTGGTCTCAAGGTTATCTCGCTTCCCGATATCCGCTGGGGCCGCCGTGACATCAAGACGGTCCAGCTTCTCTATCCGTCAATGGCGAAGAATGCGGCCCATGAGGCCGGAGCCGACGATGCCTGGCTGGTGCAGGACGGGCTGGTCACCGAAGCCTCGTCAGCCAATGCCTATATCGTCACTGCCGACGGTAAAATCGTCACGCGCAGCCTGTCGTCCGATATCCTGCATGGCATAACACGCGCCGCCGTCCTGCGCTTCGCGGAGGAGGCTGGTTATGCTCTCGACGAGCGCTCCTTCACGATCGCCGAGGCACTCGAGGCGAGGGAAGCCTTCATCACCTCTGCGACATCCTTCGTCACATCGGTCGTGTCGATCGACGGTCAGATGATCGGCGACGGGACGATCGGTCCCGTCAGCCGGCGGTTGCGAGAGGTCTACCTGGAAAAAGCCGTCGGTGCCCGCATCTAGTGGGCATTCACGTTAAATCGGCGATGCGGCATATGGCAACATTGCCCTGCGGGACATCGCGGAATAAAAGTTCCATAAGATAGATTATGCGATCTAAATAGGGAATTGGGTACATTCTATTTTCAAGTGCGACATGCCAATGATTTCAATGGCTTCACTTTGGAGATTTTGGCATGTCCCGATGCTATACGCAGATCACCCTTGCCGATCGCCGCCGTCTTCATCATCTGGTGGCGGCAAAGGTTCCCGTTAACGAGATGGCGCGTCAGCTTGGCCGTCATCGCTCGACCATTTACCGTGAGATCAAGCGCAACACGTTTCATGACCGTGAACTGCCAGATTATGACGGCTACTACAGCACGGTTGCTCACGACATCTCCAGAGACCGTCGACGCCGATTGATAAAGCTGCGGCGCCATCCGGCTTTGCGCGCCGAGATCATCAACCAGTTGGAGGCCCGCTGGTCTCCGGAACAGATTGCCGGACGTCTGCAGTCGGACGGCTTCGGTCGTATTCGCGTATGCAAGGAGACAATCTACCGCTTCATCTACAGCAAGGAAGATTACGCGCTTGGTCTCTATCAGTATCTGCCTGAGGCTCGCCGCAAACGTCGCCCAATGCGTTCGAGGAAGCCGCGCGACGGTGCGTTTCCCTCTACCCACCGAATATCCGAAAGGCCTGATTCATTGGAAATAGATCGAAGTTTGGACATTGGGAGGGAGACCTCCTCATCTTTGAACGCCCACTCGGCCATGCCAATGTCACCACGCTCGTGGAGCGCAAGAGCCGCTACACCGTTCTTATCAAGAACCCGAGCCGGCACTCGGGGCCAATCATGGATAAGATCGTCAGAGCGTTTTCGCTGTTGCCGGCATTCGCGCGTCAGAGCTTCACATTTGATCGGGGCACCGAGTTTGCCGGGTTCAGGGCTTTGGAGGAAGGGATCGGTGCGTGCAGCTGGTTTTGCGACCCAAGCGCGCCTTGGCAAAAAGGGACCGTCGAGAATACCAACAAGCGAATTCGACGCTTCCTGCCAGGCAGCACAGACCTGGCAGTCGTGTCACAGCGCGACCTTCTCCGCCTCACGCGTCATATCAACGATCAACCGCGCAAATGCCTTAGATACAGGACGCCGGCCGAGGTGTTCATGGCTCATTTGCAAGAAGGAGGGTGATCCCCTACCCTAAAGCGCAGGCATGGTGCACTTGGGTTAGCTTCTCCAATAGATTGCATCTCTGTGGCTGATCGGATGGCACCGATTTGACCATCTGTCGCCAATCACATGGATTAAATGCTTCCCTGCGGTGTTCTTCTGAGTGCGACCACGTACTCACAAAGGAACCTCCGCCGTGAAATACACCTACTCCCTCACTTTCCTGATGGCGGCATTGGCCTGCACTCCGGTGTCCGCCAGCCCGTTCTCGTCCGCTGCCGGACGCTATCGCATCGATCCCACCTCCCATATCGGGTTTTCAATCGACCAGGTTGCCGGTCCGGGAATCAAAGGCGCAATCCTCGACATATCAGGCCGGTTCGACATCGATCCTGACCAGCCGGCCAAGTCTTACGTAGAAATCAGCTTGAATCCGTCCAGCGTCAAGACGGGGCAAGAGCGGGTGGAAAACTTCCTGAAATCAAGCGCGGTTTTTAATATCGCCGCCTATCCGCAGATCGTGTTTCGCTCCAACCGGGTCATTCAGGACGGACCACGCAGCGCGGTTGTCGAAGGAATATTGACAGCCAGAGGCGTCTCTCGACCCGAGACCTTTCACGCGACATTCGTTGAACAGCAAAAGGGATCGGTTACCTTCCATGTGACAGGCAATGTCCCGCGCCTGCCCTATGGCATGGGCGTCGGTGTGCCGCTCTATTCGAATACGGTGGCGTTCGACATCGATCTGAAGGGCGTCAGATAAAAAGCAGCAGACGCATCAAAAAATCAGCGCGGCGGGAATAAATTCCGCTGACCGGTGTTTTATCCAATATCGGGCACGGTGTCCGATCCGTTTCCTCAAAGGACTATCTCATGCGTGCACATCATTTCGTTCTGGCCGGCGCCCTAGCGCTCGCCTCTACCGCCGCCCTCGCCGAGCCCTATGCCGGTGGCGCCGTGGTGGAAAAGGCGACGGCCAAGGGCACTATCCTCACCGACGCCAAAGGCATGACCCTTTATACGTTCGACAATGACGGCGACGCCTCATCGGCCTGCTATGATGGCTGCGCGAAAAAATGGCCACCCCTCGCCGCCCTGAAAACCGACAAGGCGGATGGCGACTATAAACCGATCGCCCGCAAGGACGGCGCGATGCAGTGGTCGTATGACGGAAAGCCACTTTATCGCTGGCAGATGGACAAGAAGCCCGGAGACATTACAGGCGATGGCGTCGGCGGCGTTTGGCACGTTGCCAAGGAGTAACTCCAATGCCGGATTTTCTGGACGAGATGACAAGTTGCATACCAGCGCTCCGACGTTATGCGAATGCACTGACGCATGATCGCGACACGGCTGACGATCTCGTCCAGGACTGTCTGGAAAGAGCGATCCGCAAAAAGGCACTATGGCGACCGCAGGGACCGTTGCGTCCGTGGTTGTACCGGGTGCTTGTCAATGTCTACCGCAACAATCTGCGCGGCAGTAAACGCCGGCCCCAGCAAATCCCGATTGACGATGCTACGGAACAACTCGTCGTCCCGGCGGCGCAGACGGGTCGGGTTGCGCTGGCGGAAATGGCCCGCGCCATCGAAAAACTGTCCGGAGAACACCGTGAGGCCCTGCTCCTCGTCGTTGTCGAGGGCCTGACCTATGCGGAAGCCGCGAATATTCTTGAAATTCCCCTTGGCACACTGATGTCCCGTCTGGGGCGAGCCCGAACGGCGCTTGTCCGCATGACCCAGGAGGACCAGCCAAATCTCAAGGTGATAAAATGACCGGCAGCGAGCCACAGATAACCGAAGCCGATCTGCTCTCTTATGTCGACGGGCAGCTTGAAGACGACAGGCTCGATGCCGTTCGTGCCCACCTCACCTCCAATCCGGCTGACGCACGCAAGGTCAAGGTGTGGCAGCAGCAAAATGCGACGCTGACGGCTCTTTATGGCCCTCTCGACACCAATCTTGTACCCGATCGCCTCGATGTATTCCGAATTGAGCGGCGCATGCGATCTGAACGGGCTGACTGGCGCAACAGGGCGGCGGCAGCCGTCCTTGTTCTTGCCATCGGGCTGACAGGCGGCTGGTTCGGACGCGGGTTTGTCTCCGACGTTGCCCAACCTGCTTCCATCGTGGCGGATGCAGCGCAGGCACACAAGCTTTTTGCGAGCGACGTTCTGCATCCGGTGGAGGTCCGCGCCGATAGCGAGGATGCTCAGAACCTGCCGAAATGGCTTTCGAAGCGGCTTGACCGTAAAATCAACATCCCGGATCTCACCCGTCACGGCCTCTCCCTCGTTGGTGGCCGTGTGCTGCCCGGTTCCGAAGGCCCTGCTGCCCAGCTTATGTACGAAGACAAAGGCGGGCTACGTATCACGCTTTACATCGTTGCTGCGGCCAACTCGAGCGACAGCGCCATGCGGCGCTCCAGCGTCGGTTCGCTGGAAACGGTGTCATGGGACGACGAAATGATCCGCTGCGCCCTGGTCGGCAACCTGCCCACGGACCGCATGGACGCCATCGCCAAAGACACCTATCAACAGCTGAGTTAACCGATGCAAGATTTTGGCGACAATTCCGAAAGGGCCCCGGCTGTTGGACGCAGCTGGCGCAACACGCCCTCCTCCTTTGGGCTGGTGGCAATCGCGTTTCATTGGACGATCGCTGTCCTTTTCGTAGCACAGCTCGCATTGGGATATCTGATGAGCCGCGACAGCATCGATCCGGTGCTTCAGTTTAATCTTTTCCAGTATCACAAGTCGATCGGGTTTCTGGTGCTGGCCCTCGCCGTGCCGCGTTGCATCTGGTCGGTTTTCAGCCGAAAGCCGCGGGCTGTCGATGGCGAAGGTCCGGTTTCGAGGTTCGCCGCGCGGGTCGCTCATGCGGCATTGCTGTTCCTAACCCTGGCCGTTCCCCTCGCAGGCTGGGCGGTGGCGTCGACCTCTCCCTTGCAGATCCCCAGCTACGTCTTTGATCTCGTTGTCGTTCCGGGATTGCCGATGGCAATCTCCGATCAGGCCGAGGCCTTCTGGAGTGACGTTCACGCCACCCTCGCCTATCTCGCGGCCGTTGTCGTCTTTCTTCATGTGATAGCGGCGCTATGGCACCATTTCATCCGCAGAGATCCGACCCTTCGTCGCATGCTTTCCCTTCCGGACAATAGGGAGCCGGTCGAATAGTTGCGTAAAAGCTGCAGGCGCAACCTGTTTCAGCCGCAAGATACGCGGAGGACTCCCTTTCAGGATCATCCTTTGTTATCGTCGCCGGCGAAGAGCATTGGCGCATCGAGGTAGACTTTGCCTAAGTAAATACCGGTCTCAATCCAGTTTCACCCGTATTGCGGATGGCCACAGGCTGTCGGCGTATGATCACGTTCATCGGGTGGTGGCAAGAGACCGGTTTGGCATTGTTAAAATGTGCCTTGCACAGCCCTGCTGTCTCCGCTCTTCACCCACCCAGGACATCGCCACGCCGTACCCGCAAGGGTTTTCTCCTGCACCATCTTGGTGGACTTCCAGACGGAAGACCAAGACACCATGTGCAATCTTCTTCGGGTCCAATGGACCATTACACCACGAACGGCGCCCCAGCCCTGGCTTGCCTGCAACGGATGCGGTGAGCTCAGAGCATTTCAGGCCAGCGACAAGATCCGCCTCAATGCCAACGGCCGTAAACTCGATGCCTGGCTCATCTACAGATGCCTGATCTGTGACAAAAGCTGGAACCGGCCAATCTTCGAGCGGCAGAATGTCCGCGACATAAGCCCGCCTGTTCTGGAGGCGCTGCAGTGCAACGATCCGCAATGGATAAGAGCCGAAACCTTCAACCTCGAGGCGTTGAGACGCAAGTCGCAGCGTATCGACGAGTTTCCGGACTTCGATATCGAGAAAAGGATACGGGACGAACCCACCGACTGGGCCGCGGCCGAGATCGATCTCACGGTTCCGTTTCCGGCAGGCATACGCTTCGATCGCCTGCTGGCCTCCGAACTGGGGCTATCACGCTCGATGCTGCAGAAGCTTCATGATGGCGGCCAGATACGGGCGCAATCCGACCTTTTGCGGCGGCGTCTCAGGAACGGCACACGGATTGTGATCGAGTGCCGTGACGGGCTTGATAGGGAGCGGCTGTGGAAACCGGCGATGACCGGCCTCTGAGGGCAGCGCGAGGGTCTGCAAGTTCAGGCCCTTGCCTGCTCATCGAGGCGGTTCAGCCGTGCGCTGGAAGAGACCTTTTTCTATTTCATCGGGCTTGCGGAACGAAGAGGAATGGTAAAAAAATCGGCCGTCTAACGAGGGTATTCGGCGGAATGAAAAGCTCATCTTATATCGCACGGGTAGCTATTGCGGCGATGTTTGCCTCAACTCAATCAGCCAGTGCGGGGTCTGAAGATCACCATTGGTCGAAGGATCCGGCGAGCCATTGCGCATTCGTCGTGCCGGCTTCGATGACCGAGGGGCCGGCCTTCTGGACAGGCGCTTGTGTCGACGGAAAGGCGTCCGGAATCGGCATGCTCCGTCGCCGGGATGGCGGTCGCGCCGGGGCTGCTTTCCTTGGTAAAATGAGGAATGGCCTTCCTGAGATCGGTGTCGTCGATCTGGGCGACGGGTATCGGGCGGGCAAGTTCAGCGACGGCGATATTGGTGGCGAGGCCGAGCTTGAGCCTCAGCTGCGGATCGATGCGTTTCGTATTGCAGCAGACGCCGCAAGGCAGGTCAGCGCCAAATACGCGGCAGAGAAGAATGAAGCCTCCGCTCAGCTCTATGGCACCATGGCGGAAACCCTTGAAGCTCAGATCGAATAGGCACACCTGCACGGTGATGTCGGTGATGTCATCGACAGGCGCTGAAAAGCTCTGGCCATTTCAGGCAAAAACCTTAAGCTCCTGCGCCGGACACAAATTGCAGAGAACCATCAGATTTTCAGTTCAAATCATCAGGGAGAAAGCACACTATGAGCCTGCGTATCAACGATATCGCCCCCGACTTCACCGCCGAGACCACCCAGGGTCCGGTGCGTTTTCACGACTGGATCGGCGATGGCTGGGCAGTCCTGTTTTCCCATCCGAAAAACTTCACGCCCGTGTGCACGACGGAACTCGGCGCCATGGGCGGCCTGCAGCCGGAATTCGAAAAACGCGGCGTCAAGATCATCGGCATTTCGGTCGATCCGGTCGAAAGCCATGAAAAATGGAAGGCCGATATTCGCACCGCGACCGGCTTCAATGTCGATTATCCGCTGATCGGCGACAAGGACCTGAAGGTGGCGAAGCTCTATGATATGCTGCCGGCGGGGGCCGGCGACAGCTCCGAAGGTCGCACGCCTGCCGATAACGCCACCGTGCGCTCCGTCTTCGTCATCGGCCCCGACAAGAAGATCAAGCTGGTCCTCACCTACCCGATGACCACCGGCCGCAATTTCGATGAAATTCTCCGCGCCATCGATTCCATCCAGCTCACCTCCAAACACCAAGTGGCGACGCCCGCCAACTGGAAGCAGGGAGAGGATGTCATCATCACCGCCGCCGTCTCCAATGAAGATGCGATTGCCCGTTTCGGCTCCTACGACACGGTTCTTCCGTATCTGCGCAAGACGAAGCAGCCCGGCTGAGCTCCTAACAAAAACGGGGGCGGTGAACTATCATCGCCCCGGTCATCGCACTTCTCATGGCTTTATGATCCCGCCATGATAGTCAAGCCGGTACGTCTCGACATGTCCCCGGTAGATGCGCTCGACACCGGTAAAGGACTCGAATTCACCAGCATTCGTATCAACATAGATCAGATTTTCGACCGGATGGGTAAAGCCGCCGAGAAAGCGGCCTTCCCGATAGAGCGTGGAGAGCGACCGCTGAATGACCATACCGGCCGTCGTGCCGTCGATCATATCAGGCCTGAGAATACGGCCGTAATAACTCATCCCCCATACCGCGGTTCCCTGGTGCCAGACGACCTCCTGGCCGATGAAATCGGTTCCCCCGAAATAGCTGTCGACATAATGCCAGTCTCCGTCCCGATAACCGAGATCGTGCGATCCCTGACGCGTGGCGGTCGCAGATTTATCGCCGCCGCCGACATATGTTGCAGACTTGGCTTGCACGATAAACTCCTCCAACATTGACCCTCTCCACGATCTAGAACATAAAGTGAACATAGACGGTTTTCGCGATCATCGCAAGCATCCTGCCGCACGACGTCGAGCCGCTATTTCAGCGCTGACGGGCTTGGTAATTGCGGCGTTTGCCCTTAAAAGCATCGCAGGAATTATCCCAAAAGAGTGCTTATGCCGCAAAACCCGCAAATCTATGTCGACGCCGACGCGTGCCCCGTGAAACCGGAAATTCTGAAGGTGGCGGAGCGGCATGGTCTGGAAGTGACCTTTGTCGCCAATTCCGGCCTTCGTCCTTCGCGCGATCCGATGGTAAAAAACGTCATCGTATCTGCGGGTTTCGATGCGGCCGATGACTGGATTGCCGAGCACGCCGGCGAAAACGATATCGTCATCACCGCCGATGTGCCGCTGGCCGGGCGTTGCGTTGCCAAGGGTGCACTGGTGACGGGACCGACGGGGCGCATTTTCGATCCGTCGAATATCGGCATGGCGACGGCGATGCGTGATCTTGGTGCGCATCTGCGCGAAACCGGGGAAAGCAAGGGATATAACGCGGCCTTTTCACCGCGTGACCGCTCGGCCTTTCTGGAGACGCTTGACCGTTTCTGCCGCCGTGTCAAAAAATGACGCTGCAAATAGAAAGGTGTCGTCCATGACCCGCGCCAGTCCGAAAAGCCCGGCCAAGAGCCCCGTCAGTCCCAAGAGCAATATCTATCGCCGTCATCGGCCTTTCGTCATTGCCTTTCTCGTCTGGGCCCTCAGCCTTGGCCTGGCGCTGGCATTTGCGCCTTCCGTCGCCATAGAGATCGCTGCGGTTCTGTTTTTCCTGACCTATCTGACGCTGGTCGCCTTCCGTCTGCCGAAGCTGACCGCGCAGCAGCTGAAAGCCCATGCCGACAGCGACGATCTGCCTGCGGTCGCGATCATCGCCGTCACGCTGCTTGCGGTCGGTGTTGCCGTGGTGTCGCTGTTTCAGGCGCTCAACCACACGGGTGAAACGGTCTGGACGCTGCTCATCGCCTTCGCCTCTGTTATCTTCGGCTGGCTGACGATCCACACCATGACCGCCCTGCACTACGCCCATCTTTACTGGCGGCCGGCCACGGTGGATGGCAAGCCTCAACATCGCGGTGGCATGGATTTTCCGGCGACGAAGGAACCCTGCGGTTACGACTTCCTCTATTTCGCCGTGGTGATCGGCATGACTGCGCAGACCTCGGATGTGGGAGTAACCACCACCGCCATGCGCAAGGTGACGCTGCTGCACTCCATCGTTTCGTTTTTCTTCAACACGGTTCTGGTCGCGGCAGCGGTCAATGCCGCGGTCTCGCTCGCGGGCTGAACCGAAATTTTCTTAAGGGAATGGCTTCATGAACATCATTTCGCAGAATACGGCCTTTGGCGGCATGCAGGGCGTTTTTTCGCACCAATCCGAAACGCTGAAAAGCGAGATGACATTCGCAGTCTATGTGCCGCCGAAGGCGATTCATGAGCCCTGCCCGGTTGTCTGGTATCTCTCAGGCCTCACCTGCACCCATGCCAATGTCATGGAAAAGGGCGAATATCGCCGCATGGCGTCTGAACTCGGTTTGATCGTCGTGTGCCCGGATACCAGCCCGCGCGGCAATGACGTGCCGGATGAGCTGACCAACTGGCAGATGGGCAAGGGCGCCGGTTTTTATCTCGACGCCACCGAGGAGCCCTGGTCGGAGCATTACCAGATGTACAGCTATGTGACGGAAGAGCTGCCTGCCCTCATCGGCCAGCATTTCCGCGCCGATATGAGCCGCCAGTCCATTTTCGGCCATTCGATGGGCGGTCATGGTGCGATGACGATTGCGTTGAAAAACCCCGAGCGTTTCAAGAGCTGCTCGGCTTTTGCACCCATCGTTGCCCCCTCTTCGGCCGACTGGTCGGAACCGGCGCTGGAGAAATATCTCGGTGCTGACAGGGCCGCATGGCGTCGCTATGACGCCTGCTCGCTGGTCGAGGATGGCGCACGGTTTCCCGAGTTCCTGATCGACCAGGGCAAGGCCGATAGTTTCCTGGAAAAAGGCCTGCGCCCCTGGCTGTTCGAAGAGGCGATCAAGGGCACGGATATCGGCCTGACGCTACGCATGCATGATCGTTACGACCACTCCTATTATTTCATCTCGACCTTTATGGATGACCATCTGAAGTGGCATGCGGAGCGGCTTGGCTAAGGACAGAGAAACAGGCCGGCGGCGCCCTGTGAGCGCCGCCGTTTCCGTCTTGATCCGGCGTCACGGGATGCGGGCAATGACCTTTATCTCAAAATCGAAGCCGGCGAGCCAGTTGACGCCGATGGCGGTCCAGTTCGGATAAGGCGATTTGCTGAAAATCTCCTGCTTGACGGTCATGATCGTTCCGAACTGGTTTTCCGGGTCCGTATGGAACGTGGTGACGTCAACGATGTCGTCGAAGGTGCACCCCGCCGCCGCAAGTGTGGCCTTGAGATTTTCGAAGGCGAGCCGGACCTGCTGTTCAAAATCGGGTTCAGGCGTTCCATCGGCACGGCTGCCGACCTGGCCGGAAACGAAAAGAAGGTCGCCGGAGCGAATGGCGGCCGAATAGCCGTGTTCTTCGTAAAGCGCGTGCCTGTTGGCTGGGAAAATTGCTTCGCGTTCAGTCATCTAGCATCTCTCTTTGTGGTTTGAGTGGCCTTGACGAGCGAAGTGCTGCTTACAAAACTTCGAACGTCATTTGACATACGGTACGTATGCGAGATAGTGACGTACGCAGCGTATGTCAATTCAGATACGCAATGTATGTGAACTCCACTGCATCGATGTGCAATTTTTCAGAGCGTGAGATTTCCAGGATAAATGGGAATGGGTGGATGTCCCCCTCCCGCCTTCCCTGCTGCCTATGGAAACAGGGCCGTTGCAAGCGTCGTCGAGCCGGGCCGGTTCAGCCTGAATTCGTGGATCACCCGTTCAGCAACACCATAGGCGAGTTCCTGTTCGATCGACTGATTGTCGAAGCTAACGACAGTGGCGGTGAATTTGGCCTCGGCGATGACTTCGCCCGTCGCTACGGCTGCGGCACGGACGATGACCTTGGCCGATGCCCGCTCTCCGAACAGGAAGGGCGCGCGTTTGACGGATGCAAGACGGATGGTCAGGACCACACGCGGTCTGGTCTCACCCCGCGCCGTCATCTTGATCGCATTCTGGACCTGCGCATGGATGGACTGCATCAGTGCCGGCGCTACATCTGGGCGTGCAGCGACAAACGCGCCGCGCACATCATAAAGCAGCCGGTCGGTGTTTGTCGCTTCCGGTTCCAGCCTGAAAGACATGAACACGAAACACGCCAGCACAAGAATGCCAAGGCGTTTCAGCGTGGTGGTCATGATCAGCGGCTCCCCTTACGTGAGGTAGCCGTATGTTCCGTGATTAGAGTTAGAAAAGCGTTAAGAAGCGCTCTTCAGCGACTCCAGCACGTTGAGCGCGGCGCGCATGTCGATAAGCCTGACGGCGCGGCGTTCCAGCGCCTCCTCGTCCTCGCCCCATTGCTCGGCGGTCCAGTCCTCGTCCAGATGGGCGAGTGCCCAGGCCTCTTCCAGCGTCAGTTCCCCTTCTGCCAATGCCAGTGCCAGAATGGCGGAGCCGGTCAGAGACGTCATGGTGTGCAGCGCGGCGAGCGCAATCGGCGTATCGTATTTCTTCAGCGTCACCGCAAAGGCCGCGATGGCCTCGCGCGGTTGGTCGCGATGCATGACACCTTCGACGAGGATAAAGCGGGCGCCGAGTACATTGGTGGCCCAGTCCAGAACCGGATCCCAATGGTCCGTCTGCCGCGCAACCAGCGCTTCCGGATCGCCGGCGCGATAGCAGAGGAGATCGGACGAGGAAAAACGGAGTATGTCCTCGAAAACCGCCTGTGTGTCGCTGGCGATGCCATCGATGGCGGTATTCACGTGCCGCGATACCGGCATGACGACCGGGTTCACCACTTCTTTCTGAGCATCCCATTCGTCGCGGAGCAGGTCGGCCAGCGCCCGCGAGGGTGCAACCAGCGGCTTCTTGGCGGGCGTGCGCAGCGGCTTGCCGTCGAGGAGGATGGTGAAACCGCCCTCTTCCACGTCAGCAACGGTGACATCCTTGTAGAACCGCTTCGGCAATGGTTTCTGCATCTGTATCTGCGCGCGCAGGATCGGGTCGGGGTGGCTGAGGCCCTCTGAAAGGTCGTTCAGGAGATCACGCATGGCACATCCTCGTCAGTCGGATAGAAGAAGTCATTCGGTAATGTCGGCCGGAACATAGGCCGGAATGTCGCTCGGATGGTTGACCACCGCATCGGCACCCGCCTTCCAGAGGTCTTCGACCGAGGCATAACCCCAGACGACGCCGATGGCTTTTGCACCAGCCGCTTTCGCCATCTGCATGTCATAGATCGCGTCACCAATGACGATAGTATCGGCCGGAACCATGCCGGTTTCGTGGCAGCACTCCATCACCATTGCCGGGTGCGGCTTGGAGGGGCAGTCATCCGCCGTGCGCGAAACGATGAAATGATCGGCAAAGCCATGGGTTTCCAGAATTTGGGTGAGCCCACGCCGGCCCTTGCCGGTGACAGCGCCGATCAGCACGTCATCCCGCTTCGACAGCATATCGATCAAAGAAGCTATGCCATCGAAAAGCGGAGTTGCGTTTTCGAAACGTTCTCTCAGCGGATGATAGTTCTCTTTATAGCGCAGCGCCATGGCCGCCGCTTCGTCGTCCACATGGGCCCTGCCCAGCATGCGGGCGATGGCGATATCCAGCGTCAGCCCGATGATCGCCTTGGTCTCGGATATATCAGGCCGCGGTTTTCCAAAATCGGCGAAGGTCTCGGACATGACGGCATGGATCAGGCCGGCGCTGTCCACCAGTGTGCCGTCGCAATCGAAAAGGACGAGTTTCATCTGTTGTCAGTCTTCCCTATCGCCATCGGCCACGTCGAGGCCGAGCAGGTTCCAGGTCTGTACCATGTGCGGCGGCAAGGGTGCGCTGACGCGAAGCCGGCCGCCGTTCGGATGCGGTATGTCGATATGGCGGGCATGCAGGTGCAGTCGCTTCTGTACGCCGCCCGGGAAATCCCAGTTCGGATCGTCAATGTAATATTTGGGATCGCCGATAATCGGATGTCCCATATGCAGTGCGTGAACGCGAAGCTGGTGGGTGCGGCCGGTATAGGGTTCCATTTCCAGCCAGGCGAGGTTCTGCGCGGCGGTATCGATAACACGGTAGTAGGAAATGGCGTGGTCGGCCCCCTCCTCGCCGTGTTTGGCGATACGCATGCGGTCGCCGTCGGGGGTCTGTTCCTTGACCAGCCAGGTGGAGATCTTGTCCTGATGTTTGCGCGGCACGCCACGAACAAGCGCCCAATAGGTCTTCTTGGTATCGCGTTCGCGGAAAGCGGCCGTCAGCTTCTGCGCGGCGCCACGGGTGCGGGCAACCACCAGCACGCCTGACGTGTCACGGTCCAGACGGTGCACCAGACGCGGCTTTTCGCCCTTCGGGCTGGTCCACGCTTCCAGAAGACCGTCAATATGACGGTTGACGCCGGAACCACCCTGCACGGCAATGCCAGCGGGCTTGTTGAATACGAGGACCTTGTCATCTTCATGCAGCAGCATGCGTGCCAGAAGCTCGCCGTCTGCCGAATGTTTGAGATCCTTCGATCCGATCGGACCGGTATTGGTCTTCATATCGGAATCGACCGGCGGCACACGCACCATCTGTCCCGGCTGCACCCGCGCATCCGTCTTCACCCGGCCGCCATCCACACGCACCTGGCCGGAGCGCAGCAGCTTTTGCAGCTGCCCGAAACCGAGCCCCGGATAGTGAATCTTGAACCAGCGATCGAGGCGCATACCGGCCTCGTCGGCCTCGACCTTGATATGCTCGATACCTGCCATGAAATTTCCGTTCTTTCTGTCTTGATCGCGCGCTCTGTTCGTCGGCGCGCCGTTTGGTTCAAGCCTTTAGAACAAGTTGCGGCCCAAGGCCAGCCCGGCGAAAACCGCTGCGATGGAAACCACAAGGCTTGCGAGGATGTAGGAGGCCGAAAGGCCGAGTGCACCACGCTCGAAAAGCGAAACCGCATCCAGCGAGAAGGACGAGAATGTGGTGAACCCGCCAAGCACGCCGGTGACGAGAAACAGGCGCATTTCCATGGATGCGTTCAGCCTTCGCGCCACAAGTTCGACCAGCAAACCGATCAGGAAAGACCCGACGATATTAACCGCGAGCGTTCCCCAGGGGAAATTCGGACCCGCCAGCCGCATGCTCCAGATGCCGACCAGATAACGGAATACGGAACCGATTGCGCCGCCTGTCGCGACAAGAGCGATATTGATCATGGAAATGATGTCTCCGGAGTTTGCCGGACCGGGCAGTCCGACGCATTTCTAGACCAAGGCAACCGCGGGCGAAACCCCTTTGCCGGGCGCCTTCATCCATTAAAATACGATTTAATTGCAGCGTCGCGATTTAGCCTTCCAACAAGATGCGGGTGCTAATATTCGGTTTTCAGGGTCGCAAAGATGGCCGGGGGTTGAATGACACAGGTTCTTTCTGTTTCTGCAAATACGGCAGCCTATGCGCTGGAAGCGGTGAAGCCATCGCAGCGCGTTCCGCGCAAAACGGAAATCGAAGACGCTATTCACGAGTTGGCGCGTAAGGCCGAACGCGGTGAGGATTTCCAGCTTCGCGGCATGATGACCGTGATCAAGCCACCGGCCCTGACACTCTATTTCCTCACCGCTGCCAGTCAGCGCCAGGAACCGCAGGCGACGCTGGAGCAGGCCGTCGAGGCATATGAGGAAAACAACTCCCCACAGAAGTCCAAAAATAATATTCTAGATCAAATCGATATATAGATATCTTAATTCTGTTTCTTAGTTTCCATGCTTGCAGAGCCGACCCCCGCGTTCAGTCTGGTGTCAGCTTTATTTTCTAGATATTTTTCGACCGAGTTCCGGAAAATCGTGATGGTAAGTGCCATCGCCTTTTCCATCACGGCGCTGAAAAACAAATACAATGTGTGAGACATCTTGCGGCTACCGGACCTGTCACGCGTTCCGGTAGCCGTTTTTTCTTCCGTCAATTATGCTGATGATCGGTGCCGCCCTTGGCTGCGCCCGCGGAGAGCACGATCTCTACCTTGCCGGCCTTCTCAAAGACCAACGTCACCGGCACCTTGTCGCCTTCGGCAAAGGGTTTCTTCACATTGAAGAACATCATGTGCAGGCCGCCGGGCTTCAGTTCCACCGTTTGGCCGGCGGGAATGACGATACCCTCATCCAGCTTGCGCATTTTCATGACGTCGTTGACCATGGCCATCTCGTGGATTTCAGCGCGGCCGGCGGCGGAGGATTCGATACCGACCAGCTTGTCGTCGCTGTCGCCGGTGTTCTTGATGGTCACGTAACCGCCACCAACCGGTTGACCCGGCAGCATGGCCTTGGTCGCGCCATCAGACACTTCGAGGTTGCCGACCTTCACGACATCCATATCCATGCTCATGCCGGAATGATCATGCCCGCCCGCATGCGCCTTGGCAGCGACCTTGATGGTCGGCGCCGGGCTTTTCAGCGAATGCGGATCGACGCCGGCGGCTGCGACCTCATCCCAGGAGACCTTGCCCTTGTCGCCGCAGAGCTGCGTCACCTTGAAAGGCAGATCCTGCCCGACTTCGACGCCGGAGATTTGGCCCTGCACGGCGAAGGTGTCATAGAACTCGTCCGGCAGGTTGCCGCCCTTCCAACGGACCTCAACAGCCCCACTTGTGATGTCTTTGCCGTGGTTCTTGTAGGTCTTCTGGTAGTCGCCTTTAATGATTTCCAGTTCCCAGCCGGCCTTGGGCTGCGGCTTGGCGGAAATGAAGCCTTCCGGCAGCTTGATCTGCACTTCCGTGGTGGCGAGCCCGCCATCGCAGCCATGCGGCACCTGGAGGGCGGCAACGATGGTGCTGTCCTGTTCGGCCGAGCCGTCCACGAATGTGGCGTGCGCAAAAGCCGGCGCGGTCGAAACCGATGCTACGAAGAGAGTGCAGGTGATGATCTTGGTGGTTTTCATTTGTCTGTCCCTGCGACTGCGCCCCCTGGGGCTCCGCAGCCGCTCCGTGCCACCGATAGGCGGCGATGATCCCGTAATGTGAAAAATCAGGAGGACAGGGCGGGCGGACCACGCGCGGACGGTTGTTGGATCGTCAGGACGGAGTGCACGCTCCATTCGGCGGACAGACGGTTGTCGAGCCAGGCGAATTCTTTCTTCAGCCAGCCTTCCATATCGGGCATCGGCAGAAGAATGGAAGATGCCAGCAGGCAGGCTTCGCAGAAGAGGATAGCGTCGCCCGAATGGGCCGGGCCGTCCTTGGTGTGGGAGGCATTCACCCCACCGACGTGGCCGAGGCAAATCTCGGCAAAGGTGCCATCCGGCAGCCGGTAGCTCTCGTCGAGGACGACCTGTGGGCTAACTGCAAGCGCCGGCTTGTGCGCAAAACCGAGCGACAACATAAGGGTCGCGCAGAAAATGCGAAGCATCTTCTCCATCCCTGTCAGCCGTCGTTTTCGATTTGCGTCCATGTCCTAGGCGATATCCCGCTTTCCTGCCGATTTCAAAGGGGAATTTTGCCGCAGGCTTGATCGTTGCAAGGGAACGATCGACGCGACGCGGCATTTTCCTTGCAAAGCCATTGTTTCAAAGGAGGCAGACATGCCAGCAAAATCGAAAGCCCAGCAGAAAGCGGCGGGTGCCGCGCTCGCCGCCAAACGCGGTGAAGTGAAAAAATCCAGTTTACAAGGCGCTTCAAAAAGCATGGAGAAGTCCATGACAGAAAAGGAACTTGAGGATTTTGCATCGACAAAACGCAAGGGCTTGCCGGAGAAAAAATCCGACTAGCTACGCCTCGTCGTTGGAGCCTCGGTCTGGTCGCTGAAACGCCTCGTTGCGTCCGTGAGAACCCCGCCAACCCGCTTTCTATGACGAACGTCGGATGGGCACACAGACGCGGCCTCGAAACCGCTATACGGGACGGCTGAGATGACGATGGCGCAGATGGAGCAAGAATCTGTTCAGATGCGTCATTTGGTCCTTGCCAATAGCGGGGCTTCGAAGATAATGAGCGTCGCATCATCGTTGGGAGAAACCGCTTCATTGCGGTGCCGAAGGAGCAACCGCCCCGGAAACTCTCAGGCAAAAGGACCAGCGATGACGACGGAACTCTGGAGAGAAGCCACCTTGATCTAAGGACGGCTCGCCGAAGGGATAACAATCTCAGGCGACAAGGACAGAGGGGGCTCTTGAACCGGCGCTTTCGCGCCATGACCTGAGCCCGCGCGATATCTCGCGCAACCCTGGAGGCGTCCTTGGACGATACCGCCGCGCTGAAAACCACGCCGCTGCATTCCCTGCACATATCGCTTGGCGCCCGTATGGTGCCTTTCGCCGGTTACGACATGCCCGTGCAATATCCGGCCGGCGTGCTGAAGGAACATCTTCAGACCCGCACCTCCGCCGGTCTGTTCGACGTGTCCCATATGGGCCAGGTGATCCTGAAGGCGAAGTCCGGCAACAATGAAGATGCCGCACGCGCACTTGAGACGTTGGTGCCGGTCGATATTCTCAGCCTGAAGACGGGCCGCCAGCGCTACGGTTTCTTCACAGACGAAAACGGCTGCATTCTCGATGACCTGATGATCACCAATCGGGGCGATCATCTTTTCGTCGTCGTCAACGCTTCCTGCAAGGATGCCGATGTCGCCCATATGAAGGCGCATCTTTCCGATGCCTGCGAGATCACCCTTCTTGATGACCGTGCTCTGATCGCGCTGCAGGGACCGCGCGCCGAAGCGGTGCTGGCAGAACTGTGGGCCGGCGTTTCCGAGATGAAGTTCATGGACGTGCAGGAAGTACCGCTGCATGACGTGCCCTGCATCGTTTCCCGTTCCGGTTATTCGGGAGAAGACGGTTTTGAAATTTCCGTGCCCGCGGACAAGGCTGAAGAGATCGCCAAGGCTCTGCTCGAACATCCCGATTGCGAAGCTATCGGACTTGGCGCACGTGACAGCCTGCGTCTGGAAGCCGGCCTTTGTCTCTATGGCAACGATATCGATACCACGACCTCCCCCATCGAAGCCTCGCTCGAATGGGCGATCCAGAAGGCGCGCCGCGCCGGTGGCGACCGCGAAGGCGGTTTTCCCGGAGCGGAACGCATTCTAGGCGAGCTCAAGGACGGCACATCGCGCCGCCGTGTCGGTCTGAAGCCGGAAGGCAAGGCCCCGGTACGCGACCATTCAAAGCTTTTTGCGGATGCCGAAGGTGTGACGGAAATCGGCGAAGTGACGTCCGGCGGTTTCGGCCCCTCGGTCGAAGGCCCCGTCGCCATGGGATACGTGCCTGTTTCCTACGCAGCTCCCGGCACGGCGATCTTTGCGGAAGTGCGCGGCAAATACCTGCCCGTCACCGTCGCCGCCCTGCCCTTCATCAAGCCCACCTACAAACGCTAATCCTCATTCCATCTCCGGAGAGAACACGATGCTGAAATTTACCGCAGAACACGAATGGCTGAAGTTCGAAGGCGATATCGCCACCGTTGGCATCACCAGCCACGCCGCTGAACAGCTTGGCGATCTCGTTTTTGTCGAGCTGCCGGAAGTGGGCGCAACCTTCGCCAAGGATGGCGATGCTGCGACCGTGGAATCCGTCAAGGCGGCGTCCGACGTCTATTGTCCGCTGGATGGCGAAGTGGTCGAAATCAACCAGGCCATCGTTGATGACCCCTCGCTGGTCAATTCGGACCCGCAGGGTGCCGGCTGGTTCTTCAAGCTGAAGCTTTCCAATGTCGCGGATGCCGAGACACTGCTCGACGAAGCAGCCTACAAGGAGCTGATCGCGTAATGACGACGCCCACGGAATTCCATTTCACCGACTATCAGCCCTATGATTTCGCCAACCGGCGTCACATCGGGCCGTCGCCGTCGGAAATGGCGGAGATGCTGAAGGTCGTCGGCTATAAGAGCCTCGACGCCCTGATCGATGCCACCGTTCCCTCCTCCATCCGCCAGAAAGTGCCGCTCACCTGGGGTGCAGCGCTGACCGAACGCGAGGCACTGGATCGTCTGCGTGAGACGGCCAACAAGAACCAGGTCCTGACCTCGCTGATCGGCCAGGGCTATTACGGCACCATCACGCCACCGGTCATCCAGCGCAACATCCTGGAAAACCCGGCCTGGTACACGGCCTATACGCCTTACCAGCCTGAGATCAGCCAGGGCCGTCTTGAGGCGCTGCTGAATTACCAGACCATGGTCTGCGATCTGACCGGTCTCGATGTCGCCAATGCATCGCTGCTCGATGAAGCGACCGCCGCGGCCGAAGCCATGGCCATGTGCCAGCGCGTCGCCAAGTCCAAAGCGACTGCCTTCTTCGTAGATGCCAATTGCCATCCGCAGACCATCGCATTGATCGAGACCCGTGCGGCTCCGCTCGGCTGGAAGGTGATCATCGGTAATCCCTTTACCGATCTCGATCCGGTCGACGTGTTCGGCGCGATCTTCCAGTATCCCGGCACCCACGGCCATGTCAGCGATTTCACAGGCCTGATTTCCCGCCTACATCAGACAGGCGCAATCGCTGCCGTAGCCGCCGATCTTCTGGCGCTGACGCTCTTGAAATCTCCGGGCGAAATGGGTGCTGACATCGCCATCGGCACCTCGCAGCGTTTCGGCGTTCCGGTTGGCTACGGCGGTCCGCATGCTGCTTACATGTCCGTCAAGGACGCACATAAGCGCTCCATGCCCGGCCGTCTGGTCGGCGTCTCGGTCGATGCGCGCGGCAACCGCGCCTATCGCCTGTCGCTGCAGACCCGCGAACAGCACATCCGCCGCGAAAAGGCGACGTCGAATATCTGCACCGCGCAGGTGCTGCTCGCCGTCATGGCCTCCATGTACGGCGTCTTCCACGGTCCGCAGGGCATCAAGGCGATTGCCCAGCAGACCCACCAGAAGGCCGTTTTGATGGCCAAGGGTCTTGAAAAGCTCGGCTACACCATCGAGCCGGAAACCTTCTTCGACACGATCACCGTCGAAGTCGGCCACATGCAGGGCGTCATCCTGCGCTCTGCCGTGGCGGAAGGTGTCAACCTGCGCAAGGTCGGCGCCACCAAGATCGGCATGAGCCTTGACGAGCGCACGCGCCCCGCGACGCTTGAAGCAGTCTGGCGTGCTTTCGGCGGCAATTTCTCGATTTCGGATTTCGAGCCGGAATATCGTCTGCCGAAGGATCTGCTGCGGACCAGCCAGTACATGACGCATCCGATCTTCCACATGAACCGCGCCGAAAGCGAGATGACCCGTTACATCCGCCGTCTTTCGGATCGCGATCTGGCGCTTGACCGCTCGATGATCCCGCTTGGTTCCTGCACCATGAAACTGAACGCCACGGCGGAAATGCTGCCGATCACCTGGCCGGAATTTTCCGATATCCATCCCTTTGTGCCAGCCAATCAGGCGCTCGGCTACAAGGAGATGATCGATGATCTCTCGGAAAAGCTCTGCTCGGTGACCGGTTACGACGCCTTCTCCATGCAGCCGAATTCCGGCGCGCAAGGGGAATATGCGGGGCTTCTCACCATCCGCAACTATCATCTCGCCAATGGCGGCACGCATCGCGACGTCTGCCTCATTCCGACGTCGGCGCATGGCACCAACCCCGCCTCGGCGCAGATGGTCGGCATGAAAGTGGTGCCGGTGAAGGTGCGGGACAACGGTGACATCGATATCGATGATTTCCGTGCAAAAGCAGAGCAGTATGCAGAAAACCTCTCGTGCTGCATGATCACATATCCGTCCACCCACGGCGTATTCGAGGAGACGGTTCGCGAGATCTGCGAGATTACCCACAAGCATGGCGGACAGGTCTATCTGGATGGCGCCAACATGAACGCCATGGTCGGCCTTGCCCGCCCGGGCGACATCGGCTCCGACGTCAGCCACCTCAACCTGCACAAGACCTTCTGCATTCCGCATGGCGGCGGCGGTCCGGGCATGGGACCGATCGGCGTCAAGGCGCATCTGGCTCCCTTCCTTCCCGGCCATCCGACGACGGACGGTCGTGAGGGTGCAGTGTCTGCGGCCCCCTTCGGTTCTCCTTCCATCCTGCCGATTTCCTGGAGCTACTGCCTGATGATGGGCGGCGAAGGGCTGACGCAGGCGACCAAGGTGGCGATCCTCAACGCCAACTATATCGCCGAGCGGCTGAAGGGCGCTTACGACGTGCTCTACAAGTCCGAGACCGGTCGCGTGGCGCATGAGTGCATCATCGACACACGACCGCTCGCGGATAGCTGCGGCGTGACGGTGGACGATGTTGCAAAACGCCTCATCGACTGCGGTTTCCATGCGCCGACCATGAGCTGGCCGGTGGCCGGCACGCTGATGATCGAGCCGACCGAATCCGAAACCAAAGCGGAAATCGACCGTTTCTGCGATGCCATGCTGGCGATCCGCGAGGAAGCCCGCGACATCGAGGAAGGCCGTGCGGACAAGAATAACAACCCGCTGAAGAACGCGCCGCACACGGTGGAAGACCTGGTCGGCGAATGGGATCGGCCCTATAGCCGCGAAAAGGGCTGCTTCCCGCCCGGCGCCTTCCGGATCGACAAATACTGGTCGCCGGTCAACCGCATCGACAATGTCTATGGCGACCGCAACCTGATCTGCACCTGCCCGCCGATGGAGGCTTATGCCGAGGCCGCCGAATAAGGCATCGCTGCAAACCAACATGCAAAGGCCCGGAGCGATCCGGGCCTTTTTCGTTACGGATAGTTTTGCGGCCGCGCAGTCGTCTCTCTCGCACGATTGATCTGCACACGTTGCATGCTAAACAGGGCGACGCGGTTAAGGGGATGAAGTGGGAATGCGTCTGATTTGCCTGAATGGTTGGGGCGGAAAGCTTCATGACAAGCTCGTTCCCTATATTGCCTCATCCGACCCCGATATTTTATGCCTTCAGGAGGTGGTGCACACGCCGGCAGCTACGCAGGACTGGTTGAGCTATCGCGATCATGGCGTCGAGTTGCCGCAGCGGGCGAACTTCTTTCGCGATGTCGCCGAGGCCTTGCCGGACCATGTGGCGATATTCTGCCCCGCGGCGCAGGGCGACCTCTGGCAGGGCGAGACACGATATCCTTCCCAATTTGGGCTCGCGACCTTTGTTCGCAAATCCATCGCCATCATAGCGCAGGCGCAGGGTTTCGTGCACGGCGTCTTTTCGGCTGACGGATATGGCGATCATCCGCGATCACGCACGGCCCACGCCATCAGGGTTTTCGATTTTACGACCGGTCAGCCCGTCGTTATTGCCCATATGCATGGGCTGCGCGACCTCGAAGGCAAACATGATATCCCTGCCCGGCTGGAGCAGGCAAAACGTTTTGTACGACTCGTCAAGAATATTGCGGAGGATGGCGACCGGGTCATCGTCTGTGGCGATTTCAACGTTCTACCTGACAGCAGGACTTTCGTCGTGTTAAATGGGCTTGATCTTGTCGAGCTCGTTACAACCCGCGGTTTCACCGATACCCGGACCTCGCATTATGCCAAACCGAACAGATATGCGGATTACTTGCTGGTCAATCGGACCGTCAAGGTCAGTCACTTCGACGTCGTAAGACAGCCGGAAGTCTCTGATCATTGCCCCTTGCTGCTCGAATTCAGCTGAGGAGGGCCGCTCGTCAGCGCACCAGCCGGATGTCGCTCGTCACCACCGTCTTGCCGGTCTTGCCGTCCTTATCGGTGGTGCGCAGCCGCAGGCCGTTGGCTCCGACCTTTTCAATGGTCATGGCGGCAATGCGGTCACCGTTGATATCGCGGTTCCATCTGACCGTCAGGTTGATTGCGTTTCCTTGCCTTGTGCCGGAAAGCGCGGATGGCCGGCCGGAAGGGCCGGTATAGGCACCACTATAGCGTCCGCCCTTCTCCGAGAGATCGGCCGCTATTGCACTCTTGACCACCAGAAGGCCGCGGCAAGTGCCCGACATGTTGAGCGACGATGCCCCCGCATTGGAACTCAGCGTGCAACTCACATTGATCGGCGGTGTTCCGATCCGGGTAATCACGGTTCCCTTGCCCGCCCATGTGCCTTTCAGCGACGAGAGAAATGCGCGTTCATCCGCATGTGCAGGCTGCGTGCCGAGCAATCCGGCCGAAAATAAAAGTGCAAAAGCCTTGGTCTTCATAGCGAGTATCCGTTTTTTCCACGAAGACTAACTCACCAGTACCGTTAAACGTTCCTCCAGCCAATTCTGTAGCGATCAAAAATATCCAGAGATTTATGTTTATGTCGTGCCTATGCAACCAAATGCGGGCACAGATGTTTCTCGCCAGCCTCGATCGATTTCCCATTCCCTTTTGCATATTTTTCGGAGCATATTTCATGACGACTATCGGCGTTTCGGCACCGCATGGCGGCCTTCCTTCCGGTGGTTTGCCGCGCAGCGGCGGCATCTCAGACCGCACGCTTTTTGCCCTTGCAGCGCTGAATTTTTTCCTCGCCGATGCCCGTGACGGCCTCGGGCCGTTTCTGGATGCATTTCTGGCGACACAGGGCTGGTCTTCGCTCTCGCTGGGCATGATCGCCACGGTCGGCGGCCTCGTCGGCCTGCTTGCGACGCCACTATGCGGTGCGCTGGTGGATGACACGACGTGGAAGAGGATGCTGATTGCCATCCCCGTCGTTCTCGTGACCATCGGCGCGCTGATCACGCTGATCTTTCCGGATGCGTGGATCGTCTGGACCGGCCAGATCATGACGGCTGTGGTCGGCGCCGTGGTCGGTCCAGCCCTTGCCGGCCTCACACTCGGCCTTGTCGGCGAGCGCCTGTTTTCCAACCAGATTTCACGCAACGAGTTCTGGAACCACGGCGGTAATTTCGCGTCGCTTTTCGCGACTTATGTGGTCGTCACCTTCTTCGGCATGAACGGGATCATCGGCCTGATGCTGCTGACCGCTGCCGGCGCCCTGGTCGCAACGGCGGCCATTGATCCTGCAAGGATAGACCACAAGGTTGCGCGTGGCCTTGCCGAAGACAAGGGAGAGCCCGGGCCATCCGGCATCAACGTGTTGCTGCACGAGCGAGGTCTGATCTTTCTCGCCATCATCCTGCTTGTCTTCCACTTCGGCAATGCGCCGATGGGCCGATTGATCGCGCAGGATTTCGCCATCGAACTGCAAACGCCCTTCCGCACCACAGCCATCATCACCGGTGTCGCACAGTTCGCCATGATTTTTGTCGCTGCGATGGCACCTTGGCTGATACGCCGTTTCGGTCTTTCGACCGTGTTTATCGTTGCGCTCGCCGCCCTGCCAATACGCGGTCTTCTCGCCTCGGCCTTTACGGATTTCTGGGTCATCTTTCCGGTACAGTTTCTTGACGGCGTTGGCGCCGGCCTGCTCGGCATCGTCACCCCCGTCGCGGTGGAAAGAATCCTGAAGGGCACCGGCCGTTTTAATGTCGGCCTTGCCAGCGTCATGATGGTCCAGGGTATTGGCGCATCATTCAGCAATGTCGTTGCAGGCTGGCTGGTGACGAAGGGCGGTTATTCGCTGTCGCATCTTATCGGCGGCGGCATCGCGGCGATCGCCATCGGACTTTTCCTATTCTATCGCAACGAAATCGCGCCGAAACAGGATGATGATGACGCTTCTCGATAGCGGCATGTTGAAGTGCGCAAACAAAAAGGAGGCCTGACGGCCTCCTGAAATCTTGTAGTCTGTCAGGCGTTCAGCCGACGAAAGCGCGTTCGATCACGAACTCGGCCGGCTTGTTGTTGGCGCCTTCGTTAAGGCCGGCCTTTTCAAGCAACTCCTTGGTGTCCTTCAGCATGGCCGAGGAACCGCAGATCATGCCGCGATCGATAGCGGGATCGAGTGCCGGCACACCGAGATCGGCAAACAGCTTGCCGTTTTCGATCAGCGTGGTGATGCGGCCCTTGAAGGGGTAGTCCTCGCGGGTGACAGTCGCATAATGCTTGAGCTTGTCGCCCACGATCTCGTTCAGAAATTCGTGGTTGCGGATTTCCTCAAGCAGATCGAAGCCGTATTTCAGCTCGGCCACATCACGGCAGGTATGGGTGAGGATGACCTCTTCGAACTTCTCATAGGTCTCGGGGTCGCGGATCAGGCTTGAGAAAGGTGCGATGCCGGTGCCGGTCGAGAACATGTAGAGACGTCTGCCCGGTGTCAGCGCATCCAGAACCAGCGTGCCTGTCGGCTTCTTGCGCATCAGAACCGTATCGCCGGGCTTGATTGCCTGAAGATGCGAGGTCAGCGGGCCATCCGGAACCTTGATCGAGAAGAATTCCAGTTCCTCGTCCCAGGCCGGGCTGGCGATGGAATAAGCGCGATAGATCGGCTTTTCACCGACCATCAGGCCGATCATGGCGAACTCGCCGGAACGGAAACGGAAGCCGGCTGGACGCGTCATGCGGAAACGGAACAGGTGATCCGTATAGTGCTCCACCGACAAAACCGTCTCGGCGTAAACACCATCAGGTATCTTGATCGCGAAATCTTCCGTCTTGGCTGGCGCGTTCATTTCAGGTTCCGTCCATTCATTCGATAAGCGACATTCTTCGACCGGGCAATTATACCATTTTTGTCGCGGTTTGAAGGCATGAGAATATCAATACTGCCATGCGCGCAGAAAATATGCATCCAAAACTCATATTTCCGCACAACGCGTCATTGGGCCGCACGGCGACGCCAGCTATAGGCCTCACCACCGGTGGCGGGAAGGGCGGTCGACTGGTAGTAGACCGTGATTTCCGGCAGGCGATTTTCGGAAAGGCGGCGGATTGCCGTCTCGTTCGTCACGGCAAAGCTGGTAAAACCGGTGCGCAGCATCAGCGGCACCTGATCGATCAAAACATCGCCGACCGCCCTCACCTCGCCCGCAAAACCAAGGCGGCTGCGCAAGAGCGAAGCGTGGCTGAAACCACGCCCGTCATTGAAGGCCGGAAAGCTTACGGCGACAAGGTCGATACGGTCGAGATAAGGCTCGAGCCTGTTAACGTCGTCAGCCGGCGAAATCAGCACGCCGAGGCCAATATCGTTGCTTTCGGCGGCGCGGACAAGGAAATCGGCAAGTGGAAGCACGGGCTTCTGCTCGCCCGTTGCCTTCACCTCTTCCGTTTCGATCACCCATGGATCGTTTTCCGCAAAGCCGTCGCGGGTCCAGATTTTCGTCATATCCATTTCCTCAGGCGGCTTCGGCGGCGGAACCGTAGAGCGCGTCCTTGAACGGCTGCGGTCCGACGCGGCGATAGGCTTCGAGGAAGGTTTCTTCCTTCGAAAGGCGCAAGCCCAGATAGGTGTCGACGATGGTTTCCACCGCGTCGGTCACTTTTTCCGGCTCGAAACCGCGGCCAATGATTTCACCAATCGAGGTGTTTTCATCACCCGATCCGCCAAGCGTGATCTGGTAGAGTTCGGCACCCTTCTTTTCCACGCCCAGAAGGCCGATATGGCCGACATGGTGGTGGCCGCAGGCATTGATGCAGCCGGAAATCTTGATCTTCAGCTCGCCGATTTCCGCCTGACGTTCCGGTGCGCCGAAACGGGTGGAAATCTCCTGCGCCACCGGAATGGAGCGCGCATTGGCAAGCGCGCAATAGTCCAG
>Ga0209282_1000132_pt1:12500-45113 | contig 45113 bp, 33 predicted proteins | sample Mtrugardesep15_FD_187529 | JGI IMG/M metagenome (GOLD analysis project Ga0209282, IMG submission 187529) | Root nodule microbial communities of legume samples collected from California, USA - M. trunc garden sep15 (SPAdes) (version 2) | ecosystem: Host-associated > Plants > Roots >...
TCAGGGATCCAGAATGGAGCAACTGGGGGTGACGCGGAAGCCACCCGGGTGGGGTAAGATATGATATCAAGCGGCCTCATGCAGGTAACCAAACCTGCGTAGGAAGCTTATCTATTTAGATAATAGGCTTCCATCTGGAAAACTTTTTTTATAGGATATCTATAGTTAGACTCATCCAATGCAATGGTGGAAGATCTTCGGCTACTAAAGTCAATGTGTAATAAGTTTATTTTAGTAGTCACTGATGGTCTAACCTAACCAAGGAGCTCTGTATCGGAGCATACCTCTTTGCCAAGCAGGTAGTTTGAATCGCCGGTCAGGCGCGGCGCTCTGTTTACTGCTTTATATCTGAAGCAGTGCGCAGTAACACTTCAACAGGCGTACGGTGGGATTACCTCGTATGATATTCATACTAAACTATCTGTACACGTATCACTCACTAGATCAGGTTACCTTAGGATCATACCATCCTTTCATAGACAACAAATCTATATATAAAAGGGATGAGAAAGCTGATATGCTAGTTAAACTCTACTTATCGTTCTTTAGTTTATCTAGAGCGATTAAGTTAGCAAAACGGATTTCTCCGTCTTTGTTTGCTAGCATAACTGATCCTATGTCTGACGTTCACAAATTTTCAGAAGTCAGAGATTGGGGTTAATACGTAAACTAGCCAATCGGTACCTATATCAAGCCCTCTCACGCCCCCTTTACCAGGGAATCTCGTGGGAACCGACTTGGAAGGCTCTGCCAACGGATCGTAAGCGACCAGGTCAGTCTCGCCGTGAAAGAGGCATATTTGCCAATTTTACATCACAGTGACTCTGGTTCGCTATGCTCCGTTTATCGATGTCTGTTAACCCTGCATTAGCATTAGGAATGACGCAGAAGCTTACATCGAAAGGATCAGCAGCCTTTTTTATGGTCATCCATTACCACCTCGTGATGAATGGAATGATTGGCTATCCAATATATCAGCCAATAGTTCTGTTACAATTCCATAAAGTATTCTGATGGAGTTTGACAGTACTGGTGACTTATTTTGCTATCCTGGCGGGTTCTCGCATTCAGTTGAGTCTGGTGCGGGCAAGAGGAGGGTGTTTGCCATAGGAAACTATGTCAATCAGAGGCTTCTCCGACCTCTCCAGCCCCGAAATGAGGCTATTTTCCTTCTCTACGACCACAGACTGAAGTTAGAAGATCCACCGGAGATAGTCCTTTCTTTGACCTACCTTGACTTTAGTGGGTCTACGAATCCGCGGAGGGACAAGTCTGCTAGTGACCAAGCATCGAGTCAAGATAGGAGCAACCCCCCATTCAAACCAACCTATAAAACAAGTTTTCACTAGGTTTTATCTGGAAGGCGGGAAGAGCTCTATTGGAGCAGGCGGGAAGCCCTACAGTAATGGGATCCGTTACTTGACTTGTGAAGCCCTGTGCTCGAAGCAAAATAAGATTACTTGCACAAAGAAAGTGACCAAAGATATATTAAAAACTAAGAAAGAAACCAAAAACGTTGCAGGAGTTCCTGGAAGTCAGTCAACTCTTGCCGATAGTCGGGCAATCAATCCATCCTTCGTCTCGGGCACAAAAAAGGAACTCTTGTACTGGAAAAGAGAAGGACGCAATGCCTTTCTTTTACTTACCCTTTTTCTTCTCTTATGTATGATATTTATAGTGACCCAGTAATGCCCCATCAAAGAGCCTATTCGTCGTAAGCCCTTTTCACCCTCACAGCTGATTCGACGGGATGCAGATTCTCGAACAAGAACACATGTAGCTCCTTCTCAAAGACCGGATTCTCAAGCAGGGGTTTTGAAGCTTCTTCTATCATTCTCGGTATCAACAAATTACCTCCTCGTATTACATATTAGAAAAAAAGGTAACCTGATCTCCTCACTGGAGTTCTTTGCATTGGGCTCGCTCGGTTCGTCTGTTCATTGTAGGAAAGCGGCAGGAACCTCTTTTTCTTTTTGAGGTCAGCCCGCTTTCTTTCTCTGATCCCCAATATGAGTGAGACCAAGATGGCTGACTGGAGTGCCACAAATCAGCTGGTCATGTCATGGCTTCTAAATGCTATTTTTCCTAAAATTTCTACCAGTCTTATTTATATTTAAGACATCGGCTAAACAGGTATGGTCTAGAGGAGCTAGAATCCTTAAAGGCTATTCCTGACCGATTCCCTTTCGTCTCTGCTAAGATGGACGAGAAGAAGGATAATAATAGGTTTACCCGGTTGGACTATTACGGAATCTTCTTCTTCGAATTAGCCTCAAAGGCAAGGTCTTCTGAGCTCGTCTATTGTGTTTTTTACATGGATAAGCCTCTTCTCTTATGGGCTGGCCGTCCTTCTGTTTCGATGAATGGATTGACCATGAGCTTACAGTGCCTTGTAGAAAGCATAGCCTCATTGTTCACTCACCGAAGATTATTCTCTTCACATAGATCTCGGGATACGAGACCTTCCTTCAACTACGAACTAAGCAGCCTTGAAAGTTGAAAGAAAGGAGTAGTGAAATGAAAGAAGAAGGGAATTCCTTATTGGATAGTCCCATCCCAATCCAATACGAAAACGAGTAATGAGCCCCTTTATGTTGTGGGCAGCAGAGATTATATTCTTATTCTTCTCTTTGCTTTGGTACCAGCCTTGATATCTCAATCTTGCAAGGCACGACAGGCATCGGAACGAACTCCGCGGAGAGCCACTCTTTGGTCCAATAAAGAGACAGATCAGCATCCATAGAATCTATCTAGAAAGAGGCAGTCTGCCGCATCAAGAAGAAGCACATCTTTTTTTCGAGAATCTATCCCCTTTCTTACCGGAAGTTACATTTAAGAATATATCCATTAAAGGAAGATTGGACAATGGGGATCTTTACCTAAAGGTGCGGAGCGAAGTCTGCATTTCTTGCTAGTTCTTCTCCCAGTCTCGGACTCAGCCTTTTAGCCGATTCGCACCTTTACTCTCTGTCTCAATCGAGCCGGTCAGATCAATAGAGAAGTCAGGCACTCGATAGACTTAAAGGAAGGTTCCGCCCGTAAATTTCTTGATCAATGTTACCGGGAAGCAGCAACAGAGACAGATTGAGTGCTAAAGCTTCTGTCCCGTAACGGTTGATCCGTCGGATTTTCGCCTTCAATGACCTATTGTAGTGTAGGAGGTGGCCTTCCCAAGGCCAGAGGACTGGTGACTACCATAACGGTTTTTATTTTAAAGCAACACAGGTTACCGCGCGAGGTCGTGGTAGAAAGAATCTTGGCCGTGGTCGTAGTTCATTGGTGATTGTCAACGAGGGGAGTGGAAGTTTTTCAGGTAAGCCATACTTCCAAGGTGAGCCGTAAGGCGAACTATTAGAGTGGGTAAGCGCCTCTACTTTTATTATAGTGGGTAGAGGGTTTCTGAGCTAACTGGCCATGTTGGTACCACCACAATTGTAGTAATTATTTCATTGATTGATCGACCAGTGGGATATTCTCTTACGTACAGAATTAACGGGCTTAACGAAGCTCTTCGATGCGCTTCGCGTCTCTGTTTGTTCGTCCCAGTCTCTGTTCGGGTCTCTCCTTCAGCATGGCTCTCTCTTAGAGCCTTGTACCTTTATTTATATTTTTTTTAGGATGGGTGTAGCTTTCTTTCATGTAGGAATTTCTCCCGCTGTAATGTAATATATAGGAGTTCTCCCGGCTTTATTTATGATAGTTGTGTTCTTTCTATTCCTTCCAGCCGAGGGAGAAGAAGGGTAAAAGAATGAAAGGTAAGCATGTCGTGTCGACGCACGCGAAAGGCTATCAATGTACAAGTCCACTTCGATAGCCAAGCAATGAGGGAGTCTGAAGAGACTTCCAGTTCGCTGGACTTAGTTTTAGATACTCCAAGCCTCGTTATGTTAATTCTTTTCTGTAACGGATTTCGATATTTAATGTACAGGTCGGTTGGGAACCTAATAAGACAAGCCAAGCGCTTAGCTTAGTTCGGCCGTTTACAAATTATAATACCGAAACTGAGAATTCCAGATGCCCTAAGACAGATGCCACTAAACAAGTAAAGGACAACAGACAGTATTCGTGGATCGGGAAGACCAACTCTCATTCAAGGAAGCGGACCGTTGACGACAGCAGGCCGGGAAGGAATAGAAAGCGGGGATAAGGTCTCAGTGTAGTCGATGTCCTCTTTCAGAGTGAACCCCTTGGCGACAAGCCTGGCCTTCTATCTCTCAATCTTGCCTTTTGATTCCCTATTGGTCTTATCAATTTACACCCTACGGGCTTTAGGCTTGGCTAATTTTCTTTCTCTGGGTTTCAGAGTGAGTGGGTTAAGGAGCCTTTTTCCGCCTTTCGTCTTTCCAGTCAAGCAGTGGTTCCCCTCTCATGAATCTACTCGACCATTCCGGAATGAGTGAGCTTTTGTATCCGTATTGAAGAATCCGGTTATCGACTCGGCAGCTATTGAATCTAAGCCAATTGAATCAGCAACCGCTGGTACAGTAAGCGGTGTTCAAATAGCGGATCTTCTCCGCTGCTAGCTCTTCTTCTTACTAGGTTATGCTTCCTCATAGTTCTCTTTAACATGATTCTCTCATACGCACTCCTATTAAATTAAAGGAGTTAGGAAGCGATCTGAGTAGTTCTGGTAGCGCCCTGGTAGCCAATGAGCGCTTGTCTGGTATCGAATGAGCTCAAGTAGTTGAGTAGCTAAAGGCGTTGCCTTAAAAGTGAGGAATGAATGTCCTATCTTCGGGTAGCTTCCTACAGACTTCTTCCCTTATTTATGGAAGTGTGAAATAAGAACAGAGGGTATTGACTTATTAGCAGCTCAAGCTCCATTTCAAAGGTGAGGAGTTAACCTTCTTTCTGGCTGATTCAATATCACCGGAGTCTGCTCAGGGTTCCAAACCAGCAGCGAAGTATCTTTTCTACGATACACTGGAATCGGGTCGCGGGAAGAAAGCCTACCGACGGGTATGAAATACAGGGATTCGGCATTCAAGAACTCCCTCCCAGCCATCCTATCTTGTGTAAAAAGAGCTTTCAGGCCAGTACTCTTTCTCTCCTGGAAGCGAAGGCAGGAGCAAAGCCTATTGATTCACCTGTTTGCTAACCTACTAGTCGACTACCCGCACTCTGTAACCAGAATAGGGCTCTGGAGTTCATACCACCCGGCGGTTCATCATAAGTCTGGAAGGCGGCGCCTAAACTAGTCGGACTTGCTTGAATCGATACGCTTACCGCTGTCTATTCAATTGATTTTGTTGCCCCCCGGCCCAGGCATTGTCTTAGCTCTTCACCCAACACATATGATAGATACGGATGGGGGGACGTATGCCCTACTAGATGATGCCTTTACTTTCACTTTATAAGGTACCTTCGAGACCAGAAATTACTGCCTGCCCTACGAGAATGATTTACCTTTCTTTCCTAACAGAATTACTCCCTCCTACTCCTACCTTGCTTAACAAAGGCTTTCTCATGCTTTGAATGCCGGCCGGGTCCACGGCCGTCTAAATCGACAGAGACCTGTACCTCATTCTCAGCACCCCTTACAGTCTCGGGCTATTTCGCCCTTAGCTCGGCGTTCATCTTTCCGGTCTAGCTCAACGATGAGCTCTTTAGATGTTCAGTCTGTTCGGACGGATATGACGTTGCATGTCATCATCATGGGAACCTCATCATCGCAGGTATCCTCGGGTCCCGACAGATATCCGTCTGCAGGCTTAGAGCTTTGCCACCAATGAATTCATTATCATACTAAAATTATAATAGCTTAATTGGTTTTGCTTTGGACTCTGCTCTCACTAACGTCGTAGAAAGCCATTCTTAAAGCGACCAAGCAATCTGTTTCAATGTACTCTATCCGTACCCCGATACCTATTGAGGAGCAAATCCCTGCACTCTCGTAGTAAATTATCCTTTCCTCCTCTTCCTGCTGAACCAATGAGCTCCAATCGGGCGCCTTTACTTTCTCTAAATATAACGACCATCTCACCGGAAAGTAACTCGCTACCTTAACTAAAGGCATGCCTTTACTCCAACAGCAGGACTCTTGCTTTCTAAAGACTTGAGCAGAGATCTTATAGTTGAAGAAAAGACCACCAGTAGTTTGCCACATTTGCTGATGAAAGAACAGCAAGAACGGGTTTTTGAAAGACAAATGCAAAATGCAAAGAAAGCAGAAGATGCGGCTTAGCCAGCTTGCTCTAGTCCCGTACGATAAGGATGAGAAAAGGCCCACTACGAGAGGAGAGAGTGATTCAGCTGCTAACAAGCGCAGGTTTTTCATGAAATGAATGGTTATTCGGGAAACGTCTGTTGATGAGGAGGTGTTACATAGTATCAAAAAGGAAACCAGGGCTCCGTTCGAAGAGACGAAGTTTGGTCCTTCTCCCTCACATGCTCCTTCCCATGAGCAACTCGGTTGGCTTCGTGAACGAGAACGCTGATCACCCTCACGCGGGAAGATGAACATTTAAAGGGCTGAAAGGGTAGCGACGGGATGTAGATCTTGATTTTGGAGGTAGCGTACTGTAGTTATAATGCCTTCGACACGGTTGAGGCTTCTACTTTTCTTCGGTCCCATCCCAGCCCAACAATCAAGCCAAGCGTAACGACCGCAGAAGGTACGGCCGAAGAAATCATCTCCAAGTCAACAGCATGTCGGGCAGGTCAAAGGTGATCCTAAAATCCGGGGAGAATCGATAGGAACCTAAGCGAGGCCGAAAAATTGATATTACGCAATCCTTACTGTCCATCTTTATCCACCAACCCCCGGCCCCCCAATAGAATAGAGGATATTTAATGCCTCGTGAAAGTCATTACTGGCAAAGCCATACTCCGTAATATCAGAAAAAATCTCATATAACGTAGATCCGCCGGATCCCCAATGAATGACCTGCTCGACTATTTTTGAATATGTCCTGTTTTCCGGCAGGGAAAATTCTGTGTTACCGTCAGTTTTTTAACACTTTCGGTGACAGCATTCAAAAGTGTATCAAAAGCGTTTTGCTCCAGGGGATCGTAGTTCAAATTCGTATGGGGAGCGGGGGAGGGTTAGATTAGAGGGAGGGGGACTGCGAACGCCCGTCCCATGAAGCGCCAGGGAACCTCCTCCCGGGCTGGGCTAAGGGACTGCAATCAGCCGCTTCCCCTGTAGTCGTCAGCTCGTTCTTGACAGATCCGATCGGGTGTTCATAATCTGGAGTAAAAGGATTCGAACCTTTGCATGCCGGTACCAAAAACCGATGCCTTACCACTTGGCTATACTCCATACGGCTTTTGGACGGTAGAACGAACGGGGAGAGGGGGAAGGGAGAAGCAGGGCTCGAAGAACGAGCCGTGCAAGAACGCGGGGATATAGCAAGTAAGCAGCAAGTTATCCCTTCACGGACCGACTACAACAAGCTCGCGACTCTAATAGAAACAGACGGTAAGCTCTCTGCTCTATTTGCTTGCAAAGCGTTTACCTATCTTGGCGAACGCTTCTGTAACCTTAGACTCGTTACGCTTAACGCCCACTTACTTAAAGACTCGTTGGCTCCGCGTCCACCGAAAGTCGGGAACCTTCGTCAGCATTTGGTACTCTCTCGATAGCTTCAATAGTTCACTGAAAGCCTTTGGTGTAATGAACCGCAAGCCCTTCAGAAAGAAAGACATAATAAAAAGGCTTGGTTGCGGGAACCGACGGTAACGAAGGTTACCGGGCCGATGCGGCCGGTTACCGGGAACCGCAAGGTTGCAAGGTTCCCGGGAAACGACCTTCCCTTTGTTTGTAAAGTAGGCCTTTTGATAACTAATTAGAGTTGACATGAAATGGATCACGGAAGAAGACGTATCTGATGAATGAATGATTCAATCCCCTCTCACCCACACGGGTTCTTCTATGGAAGGGGTTCCCCTTATTCTATGTGAGGTGGGGCGTACGTAAGAGCGGAACCTAGATAGAACGCGGAGCGCCGGCCGCCGATACAGTGACCATGCTTACCAGCTCTGACCATTGCCGCCTATAGATATAGATGGAAGGTAGCTTGCTTCTCTTCTCCTAGGCGGCTCCCTGCACATGTTATTCGCGAAGAAAAGGCAAAGGCAGCGAGCGGTTCTTCGCTTAGTAGAGCTACCGGCCGCCGGTTACTTTCTGAGGGGCTCCGCAGGAGAAAAAGAAGGTCCCCCTTACTCTTCTCTCTTAAAGCTTTACTTTATAAAGCTCGGCGAGAAAGGGTTGGTTAAGAACTATTGACTGTAAACCATAGCAGTTACAGTCACTCAATTGAAATGTTTGCCTTTGGAATGAAGATGGATGAGCAGAGGTTTGAAGACGCTCGACCCGCAACCCCCTATCAGAGAAAGCCTTGGAGGTTCGCGCATCCTCTTGGAGAGGAAAGCCTGGAACTGATGAAATTCGGGGGAAACATGGAATCGGTCACTATACTGGGGGGGGCGAGACATGACCGCGACTTAAGATTCAAGTACCGTTGAAAAGACTAAAGGAACGGGGGGAATTACTACCTGTAATAAAGCACAGGCTAATACGAGCCGACCAGAAGATTACCAGATCCTGGACACAATCTTCCTAGAGATGGAGAGCCCCTTGCCCCGCCTTTTCTAGCCTCTCCATCTTGCTTACCTAGCTCTTGTCTTAGTTACTCTTCTTCTTTTCTAGTCTAGGTTTTTTTCTTAGTGTTAAAACAGTAGATTTTTCATTTGCCAATGAATTGGCCCCGATTCGATCAATAATGGGATTCTTGGCTAGAAGAAAGGTTCTGTGACATGGACGCCCAACAAAACTCGGTCGGTCGGTTGGCCTACCTAACTGATGATAAGATTCTCGATCGATTTGATCGAATTTTGAAAAGTCTTTCTCATTATTCAGAACTGTGGAGCTTTCGATCAAGACGTTCTCGCCTCCCCCGTTTGGGCTCTCGCTCGAATCGGAACCTTTATGCGTTGGTAGGCTTTCGACTCAATCGAATAGCCGGGCGCCAATAAAAGAAAAAGTTTTCGCACGGGCTCATCATCTGATGCAGAACTTATTTCATAACCACCATCCATCACCAATCACATTCCACATCCCACTTCAAACTTCTCGATTCCTCGGGTAGCCTCCTCTAGAAAGGCATTCCAGCTTCAGAGGCAGGTGAGCCGGGTCAGGAAGGACTTTGACTGCTGGGATGGGGTCGGATCCTACTCGAAGCACTCCACCACGAATAAGAATCTTCGGGTTGGATAGGCAGTAGAGATAGGAACTCCTATCTGTAGGGCGGCTTTCAAGACAGAGATGCACTACTCCATCTGGCTTGAAGACCTCGTGGGGAAAGATAAGAATCCCTTTTTTAAAGGTAAGGACTGAAGGGAATAAAAAATCAATAGAAAAAATCCCTTACCGGCCGACGGGACTCTACGTCTGGGTCTTATTCAATCTTAAACTCGGATTAGGAAGAGTGCCCTTGAACTACAGATCAATCATAATATAATAATAATAATAAAAAGAAATGTCCCTCCTGACTTTAGCAAGTCAGTGATAAAAACCTGACTCTAACAAGTAAGCAAGTAAACTACCTTTAGGCGAGAAAAATAAAAAAAGGCAAGGGGGAGATAGGGAAGAGGAGATTAAGGATAGTCACTCCGCTCCATAGATAGTGAACACAGATTCTTGTTTCATTTTCCATTCCTTTCGGGTCGAAAACGCGGGCTGCTGGTGGGGCTGTGCCCATTCTTTCTCCCTCTTCTTCCGCTTGACAACCGGAATAAGGAACCTTAGAATTAACCCTACCTGTCGATGAAAAAATAGGATTTGAGAGGAGTGAAGCTGCTTGACCGAATAGGGCAAGGAGTGAGAGCTAGCGGATCAGAAAGATTTTTATGGAATGTCCTACTCCTGCCCGAGCTTTCCGATCAACCAATCCCCTCTTATTTGAGTTTAGGGACATCTCTTTGTTAGGTAGGGCCAGGGATCACTAATTAGTCGAATGAGCCCATCCCTCTGGCCTATCATTTATTGGTCGATCCGGCTGGCGGCTCCTGCATCTCCATGGGGCCCCTACAAGTTGCTAGGAGTCCCTCTAGTCGAATCAATAATCAATATAAGTTGACTGACCTGGCTCTTCAATCGACGATCTACTGTTCCCTCTTAGTTGCAGATGCCCATGCTTTGATTCGAAAGCCCTAGCCAGTGATGAATCCCCAGTAAGATCGGAGTCTTTCATTCCTCCTCCCTTCAGTCCAGTTTTAACCCGTCCCAGCAACGAAGACCTTCCTACTTACTGCAAGGTGAGGCTCTGCCCTTCCCCTAGAATCCACTCCGGGTCGGAGGAGCTGCTAGTCCAACTTCTTGAGCAGCCGAGATATTGAACAACGAACGAGCAAGCTACCTTGCCTCACCCTGAGATGAGAGGGAAGGTCGATTTGACTCGAATCCCGGACCTGATCTTTAATCCTACACCGGTTAATGATGCGATGGGATAAGTTTTTTTTCATCAATGCTGGCCCAGTCGAGGCTCGTCCATGCCCAATCCCAATGGACAAACCTCTGATCGCTCTATAATCCACCCGTCTTCCCCAGTCCCTGAAAGCCCTCCTATCCTTGGCCTAGCCCTCTTTATCAACTCGAGTCTGAAGTTCAGCGGCTTTCATCATTGACGAAGACCTGCGCTAATAAGACAAAGAAGTGGGGAGTCTATGCCTTTTCATAAAACTAAAAGCTTTCAGTCCTTGAATGAATCAGTAACAACGAATTCGTGGAATGAGGGATCAAGAAACGGATAGGGAGGGGAATGGCCTTTCCATTATTGGTGGACCTTCCCTTGAATTGAACCGGTCACGGAGCTCTCCATTGAGTTGTTTTGGTTCTGGAATTCCATCTCTAGTTGGGGGTTTCAGTTCGAAGGTTATCAAATGTGGTGCGGGTTCATCTCTCTCGACCTGTTCAGGTTAAAGGGAAGGGTGATCGAGGGGACCCAGACTTTAGATCTCTTTCTTCTCTATTCTATGGCGGGAGGTTTCTTTCGTATCAAGAGTGTGTTGGGGAGGCCAGGGAAAGACGGATTGGATCGAGAGGCGATGCCTACTCTACTCGTTACCACTAAACGACGAAGCCAAGAGCGGAAGGAGGGACTTGAACCCTCAACCTCAGCCTTGGCAAGGCTATGCTCTACCATTAAGCTATTTCCGCCAGCTACGGTAGTGGCGAAGCACTACTGAGCAATTAACGTACCACTTGATACGGACGACTTCTGTTTTTCCGCCGGACCACACTCTTAACCTCCGATCGAGATACGAGCACGAGTAGGTAGGCGGCTAGGGGGGGAGGGGCGGCTGCCTTTTCAATCAATCTCCGGCCGCTCAGTGCCGCTATTGGTGCGAGTTGTAAGGAAGGAGTCTTGGTCTCGAGTCGAGCTGGGGCGTCATTTCATTCTCGTAACGGGAGTGAGTGCACCGCAAGATCAGACAAGTGACTCCCTCGCAGAGGTGGCATCTGTCTTTTAAGTTCAGTCATTTCCTAAGACGGCTCCTCTTATTATACGATAATCCAAGCAGATCCGGGAGCTGAAACATGAGTGTTTGTCTATTTTTCAACTTCAACAGGAATGCATAAACAAAACAGCCCTTCCATATAGATCGTCGTGGCATGAACTTTGTCAAAAAAATGAATTTATAGCTAACTCCTCTTCCTATTGATCTTGATTAGTTCCAGCTTGTTGAGAGTTCTCTTTTATTTCTAGACCGGACCCTTAGACCGTCTCCTGAAAGACCTGCTTATCCCGCATGTGCTTTCGGAGCCCCCACTCATTCAATCACTTGCTTGTGATTGCTTGCAGCCATTCCCCGAAAAAGGGAGAGACGAGGGAATCGTCCGCTCCCGTTCATGTGACGAATCGAACATCGTTAGGTCCCGAATTCTGCGAACCACCGGACCTAGACCAAGATCTCCATTACGTCGTACGATATATCGAAGCGAAGAAATTTCAGTTGTAAGTCATCCATTCTGCTCCTATCTAAAGTGATGCTAGGCTGCTTCACGCAGGTGCGCTTCGCTCGGCCACATGATGAACATGTTTTAAGCTAACTGCATGTCGAGCGCTTAAGCGGAGCTTGTGGTCACTCGTTCCTCGCTTGTTCCAATCCTAGTAAAGAGCTTCAGATCCGATTCTACACTACATACGATATTCCATTCCGGCCCTCACTAGCTCTTCGCTTGGTTGTACAAAGAGCATGCCCGAGGGGGCTACTACGCTCACCGCGCACTTGCATCACCACCAGAGCTTCGCTACCGCTTCGCCCAGCTCCTACGCCTACCACGAATCTTGAATCATCACGTGGCTGCTAAAGCAAGCTAAGCTTCACACGGCCCTGAGGAAGCCAAAAGACCCTCTCACGGCCGAAGGCTCCGCAACACGTTGGAGAACTTTTAGATCCCGCCCTAAAACGCCCATTTTACTAGAGTTCCGAAGTGATCCTCATTCTCACCGCAGCCTTCTTACTTAAGCCGAAAGAAAGCCGGGCAAGAATCGGGTAGTACGAAGGGGAAGCAGAATCGTATCTGGCAGTGGTTCTTCGGATCGATCACAGATTCTCGGCCCCGTCGTTTGGCTTCCACTCCAGTTGACCTCTCTTTTTCTCCCCCCCCCTTAAACAACCGGGTGGAGGACTCATGTAAACTTTTTCCTGTAGGTCCCCGTTCAGGAAGGCATTTTTAACATTGAATTGGAACAGAGGCCAATCTCGATTCGCAGCAATAGAGAGCAGGAGACGAACAGACTTCATCTTGGCTACCGGGGCAAAGGCTTCCTCGTAATCTATCCCATATGTTTGAGTAAAGCCTTGACTAGCCTGACCTTTTCCTCCTTTCTCCCACAAAGCTTCCCTTCACAACCAGTCCCATATCAAATTAGTAGAATTCGAGATGGGGAGAGTATAAATGATACAAATGCGCATTTCCTCTCAGAATCGAGAGGTATCAGATCGAAGTAACATAAGTAATGTTTTATAAAAAAACTTATTTCCGGGAGAACAAAGTGGATTTATGAGCAAATTCTGGCATGAGAGGACCAATGAGACAGAACACTGTTGGATGCATTCCTTCGCTAGCAGGGCTTTGTTGGCCGCTGGATGGTTCGGGAGCGGAACTTCCCTCACGATCTGAGGAGAGGGTTAGGTACTGTTTCCAATTTCCCTCGTTGGTACATTACAGGTTCCACCCTCACTCTCTCCCTTACGCTGTGCTCTACCTCTCGGGCTAGTTTCAAGTTCGATCATAGACGCAAGCTATCTAGTATAGCAAGCCTGCCTTTCAAAACAAAAGGCTACTCCTTTCTTTCTTTGCAACTGGAATAGAGGGACTGCTACTTCCGAATCCGGGAAGTCCTTCTCGAAAGAGTCATATAAGGCTTTTCGACTTCAACTTGCCTTTAAGCCGGCCAGTCTGCTTCTTCGAGTGAGGACTTGCTCGGCCCAGCTCGGTTCTCTCACTACCTGAAATCCTTATCTTATATAATATGGATCCGGGCATTTCCCTTAAGATCCAGCGCCTGCAGAAGTAAAGTGATAGGAGAAGCTGCTGGTGGGAAATCTCTATTCATCACACCCCTCTCACCCGAGCCTCCTGGAAAGACCCTTGGTCTCCAATCTGCAGATGAGTGTCTTCCCTCTTATCCCCTCCCCTTGGGTTCCATTTCAAGAGCTTGCCTTAGTATGAATCCCATCTACGGCTGAGTCAATAGCACCCTCCAACTTTAGTGATTCAATTGCAAACAGAAAGACAACTGCAGTTGCTGGACTAGCACTTCAATTAGCTGTGACAGTATCCGTTGGTGCGAGTGAGCGTTCCCGCTGCATCGAGAATGGTAAAGTCTTCAATTAACCGGTGCGGTGTAAGCCTATCCACTCTTACTGTGAGGGTTTCCGGTGTGCTAGAATCAGCAGCTATAGAATCTGCCTTACCTTCTTGACTGGTGTTACCGGTATGGGAGTACGAGTAGTTGGTGGTGAAGGCAATGATAATTGTCGTGGGGGCTATTACTTGACTTCATGTCTACCCGGTCCCAGTTCTTTTTGGTGAATGCGTAGACGCAGTTGGTGAAATAGAAGCTCTTTAAATAGCCTTTGGCTTACGTAAGATCTATCTCTTCTCTAACAGCTATTCTTTGAAAGAGCTTTCGCACTTCAAATCAGATAGCGAAAGTAAAAGCTAGTTCCTCTTCCAATATACTACCGCTACCTTAATCCTATCAAATATTTTTATTTATCCTTTGAATTACTCATATATATCCTATGTATTAATTTCATTTCGCACCGGAAACTATTCTAGGAGAAGTTCGAATCCGTTCCGTTCGGATATTGATCGGTCTTGGTTTGACATGGTTTACGCGTTACTGGTTCCCGGAAGAGTTAATATCTCCATTAGCTAAACCCTTTCTTACCCTGTCTTTTGACTCGTATTTTGTTTGTACACAATCAACGGAGGCCTCCCCGACATATGTTGCAACGTCTTCAATAGCATGTTCTTACTTCGTCTTTCCCTTAATAAGTCATCAAATTTGGTGCTTTTTGATCCCCAGTTGCTATGGGGAACAAAGGAGGAAATACAATCGATTCCTCTATTTAAGTGGTTCTCGCTTCTCCTTGTTCCTGTTCCTAACTCTTCCCCGGGTAGTTCCCAATGTTTGGTACTTTCTATACTTCGTGGGTGCAACATCAACAAATTCGCTCATGATCAAGTTACAACCTAAGATCTATGACCATATTATGCTAACTGTTCGTATTTCGTTCATTCCATCGGTATGCTCTCAGGTACCTGTAATTGTGATCTGTTTGCCAGAACCAAGGGGTCTTTCTGTGGAAACCTTCACGAACAATCGTCGTTTTTTGATGGTTTTTCCGCTTCTCACCGCTGCTCTTTCCACACCTCCGGATATCTGGTGCCAAATCGTCGCCCGTTTCCTTATTTCTTCGATAATTGAGTTGACTATCTTTGTGGCATCGATTGTACAAGTTCGCGAAGAGGCTGGACGAGTGGAATGAGGGAAAGCGGCTCGATTGACAAAAAAGAAGAGTAGCCCCCTATAACCTGGCAAAGTCACTATAAAAGAATTCCCGAGTAATTCTCAACCAACATATGCGATTCATTCCCGTCTTATAAAACAAATAAGACTTAAAAATCAAGCAGTTAGGAAGTCCTAGACTTTAAGCCAGGCTGCTTAATTATTCTATTGAGTTGCCTACCCTCAGGTCATTCGCTGCCTTAAGCCCTACAGTTTCTTCGCTAGCCGTTGTTGGGACTTAGTTAAGAGTTAGCCTAGAAAGAAAGGCTTTGAAAGCAAGTCAAGCATTCCAATCCCAGCGGATTAATCAATAGCAGTAGAGTCGTAAACAAGAACAGCAGAGGCTGAACAAGTCACTTCCTTAGAGCGTGAACAAAACAATAAGTTAGGTCGTTTGATTATCAAATTCCTACTGTTTTTTTAGGAGATTTATTGAACAAGCCTTATAAATATAAATAAAGGCGAAGAAGAATCATCGAACTAATGGACTTACCGCTCGCTCCCAGCCAAAAAGCAGTTAGCCTTCTTTTCCAAGGAATTTAAATGTGGATGACTGGACATCAGCAATAACAGGAGCCGAGCTTTCACAAAAACATACGAACCTACCATCTCATTTAAGGGGTACTAAAATCAACGTGTCAATCATCCCTACCCCGGATCTTTGGACTTAATGTCATATTTTTTTCTGGGCCCGGGTGAAATATATGTCTTCAGCCGTATTTAAGTTATTGTTGCTGCTTGGGCACTTGGTTGAACCGGTACCTCAACAGCACTTGTCTTTGCCTCTCTCTGAGCAAGGTATGTAGGGTGCTCTATACCTTATTTATTTTATGCTTCTCTCTAGACTTGCTTCCTCCCTGGATAATTAAGTCCTTAAGTAAGGAAGTAAATAGTCGTCCCGGTAGTGGGAAAAGTCCGATTGCCTAGTAGCCCCAGTACTATAGGGAAGGCCTATTCTTCGTATAGGCAAAGCCTCACTATCTTATCTCTGAAACCCTGAGATTCCTTTTTTAATTTTATAAGCATGTGATTCGCATCTTGGTCTTCCAGCCCCGATGAAAGCCCCCAGATTAGATAGGGGGGCAAAAGCACGACAAGCCTACCCATCATCAAAGCAAGCCCAAGTCTATGCAAGAAGGCCAAGGTCCTGTCCTCCGGATCTATCCAAATTCAAAGAGTTGGGCTACATAAAAGATCCTATTCTGAAATGGATATAGGCTTAACTAAAGCCCAATGCCAAGCAACGCCCTAGACTACAAATGAAGAAATAGGGTTCCACTAAGCCCTTAACCCGACACAAGATGCTTGCTTTTTTGCTTTTTTTTTTCAGAAAAGCTCCTTGACCAAGGGCCCACTTAAACTGAAGGAGCTCGCAGAATACTTCAGGGCTGGGGTGAAGAGCCAGCACCTGTCAGGAACTGTATAAAAAAGGACCGAGAACTACATAAGGTCTGAGACTGACTTCCTTGAAAAGAGGGGGACAAGTTATGTAGGCTGTGGCCGTTCCAGAAATGTAGCGGTAGCTCGACCAAAGCCGGTCAATAAGACAGATCCGGATCCTAGTGCTTTCGAGATCTTTATCTGGCATTCTCACTCTAACAATTAACGAGCATAATCCTTTTATTTTATCAGGGTGCTCTTCACATTCATTCATCAGCCTGCTTCAAAATCCCTTTGCGTGCACCTTTCTACTAGTCTCACTTGAAATGAAGTTCTTCCCATTCCCCTTGGGGTAAATTCCTTGGAAAAGACGCTTGAGCAGCCAGCCTTCTTGCCCTGGTCTTGGGCTAGGCTAGGAGATCGGAAGCCTCAATTCAAGTCGGGCAGCAGCTTTTCTACACTCAAAGGGAACCCGGCATCCCATTAACTGAGACTTCCTATGCATAGCTTTAGCCTTTCGTCATACCCAAAGGCTACTTAGTGCCTCCACCAACTGGGAAGCAAGAGTATGAGTCAAAAAGCCCAATACACCTCATATAGAATCTAAGTCTTTAATAGGGCTACAAGGGAGAGTGTGGTCAAAGGGCTGTGGGCGATCTTGGCCTTCGTCGGGAACAGATTGTGCCCATGATTGGGAAAGCTGCTGAGTTCGCTGGATCAAAAAATGACATTAGAAAAGTAAAAAGTCTCATGAGTCGCTGCGGGCTTATTACGAATTCCATTGTTAACACGAATCGGCCATTGTCTTTTCGGGTTCCCCCACCTAGGTGGGAAATTACTTACTTAGACTATAGCGACCCTAATAAGACATACCCACTTATCCTTAAACGAAAAAAAAAGAGGAGCACACCAACTCTATGAAGAATTCCTGGCCTTGTTACAACAATACGCTTAAAATACCCGATTAATGCGGGCAAATACTAAACCAAACGAGCTCTTTGCGCCCTACGATTGCAACTGTTATGCTTGTTGGGTGGTCCTACTCTTTCTTTGAGGAGTATGGGTCGATTTCGCTTGTTTCAAAGTGCACTGACTAGACAAACTAAACGGCACTAAAGCTTTAACCTACCTCATCCACCGCCCTGACGAAATAAAGTAATTCCAGATCAAGTTCGGATCCGTGGAACTACCAAGGAAGAATTGGGCTTTACTGCGCCAATAGCCATCCTCCACTAGATACATCATTCAGAAATCGGGCAGTAGATCGGTGCGCGCAAACACATCTTCTCGGACAGAGGGACCTGAAAGACTTCTACAGGCTTTCTTTTGCCCTTCTTTACCGCTTGGAACTAGATGTAATCGAACTTAAACTTTATGATATGAAGGCAACCCAAAGAATAGACAGGTAGGACCCTATTCGCGCGCCTATGGACCAATGTAACCCAACCAGTAACTAGTGCCCCCAATGGACCTCTCCTATGTAACTCCAACTGAAAAGGGAGACAGAATATAAATAAAATATTATGGGCTTGATTGATCATACTTGATGACTGATTGATGGATACCTTTGTTATATAGTTCCGATGAACCCCACGGATGTCGTCTATAGGGGCTACCTGAAGCTATTCTCCGATCGGTACCTATACCCACTATTCATGAACATAGTCGATGTTAAGGTTACTATAGATGGAAATGCTTCCACCTCAGCCCTTCTTCCCTGAAGGAAGAATAATAACCTTCCCCGAAAGCCTAAAAACTAGAGTTCAAGGGGGCTCAGTAAACCCTATTTGCTATTGTTTTAAAAGGCCTGAAGGATATATAAAAAGGGAATTAAATTCTTTCGGAAACGAAGGTGAAAGCATGAAAGCGTCAGGAGAAAGATAGATAACCTGACTTACGAACCAAAGCCTTCCGCACCTTGAGAACGTCAGGCTTGTGAACCAGAGATAGAACTTGGCTTTGCTTCCAGAACTGCGCTTCTAGCTTTGAAAGAGAAACGAATTTCCACTTTGATTCCAGCCCTGGTACGAAGTCCTTCCTCCTGTTCGACGATTCACTCTTCCAGGCCTTGCTTGCCTCGTGCGAGAAAAGAGGGAAAGTGCTAACATGCTAACACCGGTAATGGGTGTTGCCGCATCTGAGACCGGAAAAGCTGCTATTTGTCCAATTCTGCCTTCTCTCTTTCCTGTATACTTCTAGTACTATTGATCATGTCCGCTCTCTTCCTTTGATCTCTTTTCTATGCTAGGATACCTTCTATATTATGTATTAAATTTATAGTTAGAGGAAAAGATAACTCCTAAATGCAGCCGGGATCTTATATACGATACCACCAAACCAATGATAGAAGGAGCAGATACGAGTACTCAAGCAGCTAAAGCAGTGTGGTTCCTCAAGTTTTGATAGTTGTTGTCCGAGCTCTTGTCCTTCCTCTGTGATTCAATACAAAGAGTATAGGCTAGAGTGGCTTTCCCGAGTTAAAAAGGTATAGTGGAATCTTCGAACGAACACTTCGAATCTGTATGCTCGTGCTTTCCGGGAAGGCTGGTCCGGTTAGTCCTTCTCCAATTAGCATCTCGCCTGATCGTCTGCTGAGTGAATAGCAGCAAGTGCTAGTTCAAGTCAGTAATCATTTGATTCGCGGGATCTGTACTGTGACGAGTAAGAAAATAAGGTTGAAGTACTACGGATATCAGAGCTTTAGTTTAAGTGATTCAAATCAGTGAACTGTACTCGTCCAAGCCAGCGGGTAAGGTTCACCAGACCGGGCAGGGCAGGTGAACGACCAAGGAAAGTAGAGGAAAAGGATAGGCGAGTCAAGGCGTTTGTGTTAAAACTCTAGCTGTATCAAATAGAGATGGGGAAGGAAAGCGACTCTTTTATTTTTAACCAGGAACATAAACGGCATTCGTCAGACTTGAGCAGTAGGTTTCGCCTCGGTCAGCTGTCTTGATGAAGATTGCTTTCAGCCAAAGATAATTAATTGACTTCGGGCTCGCACCCTATGTGCTCGATCCGATCAACGAAAAAAAATACTGAAATTACATAGATAACGATAAGAATCGCAGTGCGCTCTAATCTTGACTGTTTCCATTTTCGATTGAGAAAGCGGCAGGCCAAAAGAGCTCTACAGTAGTGCCTCCTTGCTTGGTCTCAAAAATTTGGCTTTTACACGGGAACGAAGACTTTCTAGAACAAATATTAAACCTTCACTCTTTGCCAAGATAGTACGAATTAAGTTCTTAGTGCTACCTAGCCCCGTCTAGATGGAGAATCTCATATATGATATAAGCTGTCGCTTCGCTCGAGTGACTACGTACCTGCCCCTTCGACATAGATGATTGGACTGTCTTTCTTTGGCCTAGAAGAATGGCACTTGACTTGCCTTTTCTTGGTCGGTTCGAATCCGGCCCATTCCTAGGTACGCACGTAACAGACGTTCGTATGAACCTGGATTTTTAGTTTGATCAATAGAACAGGGATTCCGGGGAACGGCAACATCGGCTGCAGTTGGTGGTGACAACGACTCCTTAAAGGCGGCGTTTGGCATCAACAACAAAAGCTGCGTTCGGCAGAGACAAAGGAAGCGACTTGGACATCGCTTGCTTTCCTCTTGTGCCTTTCCTTTGGGTTGGCACCTTCCTTTGAGCGATTGGACCGGCTCCTTGTTTTCGAAGTCCTCTTTGCTTTCCCCGATTGGAAGAACTCTTCTTTTCTCATCCCATGCGGAGGATGAAGACTTCTATGTAAAATCCACCTTTCCAACGAGACAACTCTCCACCGCTAGTGAATAAGTTTATCGATCGTCAGGTCAGGCTGAGCTGTAGCACTGATCGTTGAGTGATCACATAGCTGACGTCAACAGATCTTTTCCTTTTGTTTGGGAACCCTCTTTCGACTCCCCTAAAACGGTTTTGTTTCTACGACTACTTTCCTTACTGAACTGCTCACTGGAACTACTTGACCTTCACTTACCAAAGCGGGACAACGAAGCAGGAGTTTCAAACTAAGTTCAAAGGTTGGATTGCCTTCTCCTCGGTACTCTCTCTTTAGTAAGGAGGGATCTTCCAACTCGGCAATTCCCCGAGTCATTGGATGGAAAAGAATAGTTCCTTCTGTCTTTCCCTTTAAGCAACGACTAAGCCTGTTAAAAGCCTTTATTAAGCTTGCGGACTTCTTTCCTCACGAACCGACTTCCCGGAACGTCGAACTGATTCCAATCCTGTCCGCTGGGGCTAAGGTTGTCCAAGCAAGCAATTGGGCTTTCCCCCTTTCCCGCCTATCCCTCCCGCAAGAGAGGACTCGTTCTGGCTTTACTTTAAAGAGCCTCTTTTTTAGCAGTCTCGCCCATAAGATAAGATTGACCATCTCTTCTTCCAAGCTTCTTTCTGCTTCTTCTCGGCGTAACGAAAGAACTAGATGAGGAGAGGCCTCCGGTTTCAAATCTCTACCCTACGCCTTACGAGGGCGCCCTAGCCAGATTAACTCCCAAGGGTCAATCAAGCCTTTGAAACTAGTTCAAATAGTCGTCACAGTCTTCGTTCGTTCCTGCTTTCAACGAGACTTTCTTAGCTGCATCAGCTTGTAAAACTCTCTCTCCTTCACCAGGAAAGGGAGAGCGGACAAAGTACCAGACGATTTGGGTTGGGTAAGAAGAGCGTACGATAAGAGTAAGCAGACGATGTCGATAGAAGACGATTCGTGGGATCTTCCTCAAAGTCAAAGAAAGATAAAAATGAGCTAAAGAAGGTATGCCCAGCCCATGAAATTAGATGTCGAATGAGTACGATTTCGAGCATAAAGAGAGAATAAAAAGGAACTGCAAGAATCTAGGTTTAGCAAGATAGCTGCCAGAAAGACTGAGCTTAGGTGCATAGCGCTTAAATAAGTGGTTGAAGAGTCGCTTTCCATCCCGACAATGACTACTGACTTTCCATTTTTGGGATTTCACTTAAAAGACTGGAGCAATGAGAGCAAAGGCAAGGAATTGATGCGCCAATAATCGAAGAATGGGGCGAGGCAAATTTCCAGACAATGGCAAGTGCTTGAGAAGGAGCTGTGAAAGAAGGGGCTGCTAGAGAATAGGGAGCTCTTGAAGAAGAAGGGATTGCGGGGTGAACGGCATTCTGTTGTACTACTAACACTAGCTGTACTAGAGTAGTTTAGTAGCGCCTTTTGAATCAAATAGGCGAGCCCTTTCCGAATCCGAAAGGCGAACAGCCCGCTTTGCAAGCAAATAGATAGCCCCCGCCCGTTTGAGTCGTTGCGAGCCGGAAAGCGTACCGGCAGTTTGAGTCACGAAAGGGCCGCTTGCTTAATCTTAATTTTATTATATATATACAAACAAAGAAAAAAATTATTTTTTTATCCAATTGTTCATTCCTGGGAAGAGGAAGAAGCAGATAGAGCAAAGGCCTCCTCTTTCCGTCCACTCTTCCCGAAGTGAGCGAATTGCATGTAGAGATCCGTAGGGGCTTATAGTTTAATTGGTTGAAACGTACCGCTCATAACGGTAATATTGTAGGTTCGAGCCCTACTAAGCCTAGCACCCCCTTCTCTTCACCCGATACAAGAAGGCAGTCGAAGTCCCCTCCACTCTTCATTTTATGGGAAGACATCGCGTTCCTAGCCCTCATGGCACAGCCCCCTTAATGCTACGAAGTGAAGCAGGCATAGAGACCAACCATTGGGTATCTATCCAGTGATCCAACCCCGGCTCGGTATCGGTAGTCTCAGTCTTTCCCTGCCCGCCCTGGTCTGAGTTTAGAGTCTAAGAGGGAGTCTTATTCTACTCTAGGCTCACTCCACCCCCTGTGTTGTCTTATTTCAGGAGGGACTAGATTTTTAAGAAATCCCTGACTCTGTCTTTGGGCTAAAGCCTATAGTTCTCTCCTCACTAACGGAAGTCTCTTAGTAAGTAGCATCAGCTCTTCCGGGGGGAAAGCCTAAGTAAGGAGTATTCGCGGGCTATCCACAAGCATTAGTTCTCCCCCTGACCTGCCTCCCAACCTCAAGATCATCAGCGGACGACGCCTTCTTCCGAAAGTCCTCCCTCTTTGCTTTGCCCCAGCGAAAGAGACTGAAAAAGATCCGTATCCGATTCCTCGGGTCTTGCTGCGTCAGCTACCGTAGATAGGAGGCTTTAGCCTATAAAGAAAGCAGCTTAGTAGTAGGAAGGAAGCAAAGAAAAGTATGCCCTACATGTCAACAGGGTGGAAGTTCAAAGCATCGAAGATGAGTACATGGAAGCACCAATGAAGAAAGTCCAGAGTGCAGATATAACCTTATCGACAGAAGACATCTTGCTGGACAGGAAGAAGCATACATAAGCGGCCCCTTTATCTCACCGGTGACATCGGCGAAAGAAAGAAGGCTACCGCGGGACCCTGGGGCCTCCATCAACGTGATGCCACTGCGGGCCCTAGCCGATCTCGGAATTCCTTCCTACGAGCCGGCTAAGTCAGACCAAGGTGACTATTCCGGGGTACAATGCCGACTCGCAAAGAGCCATCGGCAAGATTCGTCTCTTGTGTGTGCGGATCTGAAGACTGAGGTCACTTCTTACGTGATTGACGGTGACACCTCCTAAACTTCCTGCTTGGATCCACAGCGTGGTACCTTCCACCCTTCATCAATGCTTCAAATACGTTGATGAGAAGGGGGTATTTGCCGACAATAAATAAGCCCTTTTTTAAAGGAGTCTAGGCATACTGTCTGTACGGATGCGCGTCTTTACAACGACGGCCCAGACAGTGATGGATGACGAAAGCCCGCCAGCGAAAGCCGAATCTCAGGTTCCTAGATAACAGATAGGCGCACATTAAATAGGCGCGTTGACTCAGTCTAAGAAGCATGGCGACGGTCGAGCGCTCTCTCCAAGACGAACAACAGGCCTCCCCGAAGGACTGAAGGACAAATGTCGGTTAGAGAGGCATAGGTTTTTATAGTCCAGGTAGGCTATATGAAAGAAGGGGATAAATTGCTCTTAATTTAATACGGTAATATCCCTTCACGCTGCTGCCGCGAAAGCAAACCAATTCTACGAGGACCTGCGCCCTATATAAATCAGTACTTCTCTCTCCGACTTCCTGCCCCTAGGTCCTAGGTTGCAAGTCAGCTGCTCACTCTCTCTTTCTTCGAATTCTATGTCTTAAGCAGCATGTAGCAAAGATCGATTTGAGATTCCATGTGGGACCTGAAAACATAAGCTAGAGTTGAACGATCTACTTTTCTATCCTGTGGGCCGGAAATAAAGAAGGTCTCTTCTTTATAGAATAGAAAGGCCTGGTCTGTCTCTCAATCAGTCTGTCCAGTCAAGTCCTTGACTTCGGTCGTAGGTTGAAAGTGAAAAAGTAGCCGCGCCGCTCTCCTCATTCGTACGACCTCCGAATAGAAGAATTTATAAGTGGAAAGCTTCGTTCTTCCTCTTCTTCTGCTTAATACTTTAGAAAGCATTTGTGGGCGATATGCAAGGCATCCGGATCCTTTTTCGATTGGGTATGGTTAGAAAGAATGGAGGCAACCTCTCCGCTCCTTCGTCGTCTAAGATGCTTGCATCACAAAGGGGGAATTCCACTAAGACATACAAGAGAAAGAAAAGAGAACAAGCTAAATAGTCCAACATCATTTTCAAAAGTGATATTCCAAAACAGAGGGTGGAAGAAGAGTCCACATGTTTACTTCAACAAGCCATATATAGACTGGATTCTTCTTTCCCATGTTCACCTTACCGGCCACTTCGTTCACTTGGCTTTAGGCACTCCAAAGGCATAAGAAAGCATATAAGATAGGCTGATCACCAACCAATTCACCAGAGGCTTCTAGAATGTCTTATTTGGCACTTAAAAAAGCCAATCAACGGAAGAAATTTATAGAGAACAATGGACTGTGCCTCCGTTTCACTCCTATCCATGGCAAGTCCCTGAGTAACTTCTCATGCCCGAGGAAAGCAGGGAAGACAGTGATATCCTTCGGTGGGCATAGACTGAAACCTACACTCTTTCTTGTGTGTAATGAGTGGCTACTAGTTAGAATAATTTATTTTGACCAACTCCTTTTCTAAGCTAAGCTCTTTATTAAACCATTGGGCAGGAAACTGAGTAAGCTAAGCCGAATCCCCGGAGCGCTAACTCGAAATATCCTAGAATAAGGAAGAGAAAGGGGCTTAGCGTCTTTACAAGTGTCTGGGGTATTCCTATGGGAAAGATCTTTACTAAGAAAGTTATCCCAATAGTCAAAATCGAGAAGGAGAAAGAAGGTAAAGGCTATACACCTTGCCGCATTCGAAAATAAGGAATAGCCTAAGGACGAGTCTATGCATCAATGCTTTAATCGGATGCTAGTGCTAGAGGCAATGATATTTTTCAGCTTTGACATTAGAGCTGCTATTGAAGAAGCTGCTAGTCTTACTCTGAATCCCCTGCGCATTCATCTTTGAAGGAATTACCGGCTTTCCTAAGCTTGATGAATGTGCCGGGGATTGCTTTTTTGTGGCGAGCAAGAGTGTTTCCTTTAGGAGCGGAAATGCCTTTTGACCAAGAGAAAGAGATGGCAGCTCAGGCCGGGTGTGGCCAGTCAGCTCTGATACCATACTTGGAAGACCCCCTGCTTTAGGGTTTTAGAGAGCTTCACGGGTTGGGTTGTTCAATGCAGCTTTAAAGGCGCCCCTCTATCGCGCCTCTCAAGCATTTGTAAGCTGAGTGTTCTGTGGCAGGAGATCGCAGATAAAACCCTTAGTTCAATGCCGGGTTTAATAAGTACTCTCGGTCAATCATCTCATGATCCAGACGGTATGGGGTATAAGCACGTTTCTTGGAGCCGTTGCGAAGGGTACTGCTTACTACAGATTCGAGCTCCATTTCCCTCTCGGTACTTAGATCTTCCTCTAATACTTATCTCATTCCTTTTTCCTTTGTTCCGCCAACTACATTGATTGGATACTGCTGGGCCTGCCTACGCAGAAAGTATACCTATTATCTCAGAAAGCCGTTGAATTGCCCTTGGTTGTCTTACCCATTTGTTATATATTATTCCCACCTTTATATATATATTTCCGAAATAGGAGTAAGGAAGCAGCGAATAACTAAAATTATCAGAAGAGAAGTCGTCTAATCAGGAAATGATAACGGGTCGAATAGCGCTCCAATCGAAGGGCGGGATAAATGAGCAAGCAAAGATACTCACTCACATGTTGGTTCACCAAGTGAAAGAACTAATTCTACAGAGGTACTGGCTAGAGGACGGGTTACTCTACGCCAAGGGCGGGTTCCTATTCGTTCCCAATTTATGATAGAGAATTCCCGTACCTAAAAGATAATAAAAGAGGCTTCAGCTTCTGTTCTGAAAGGCAGTTTAACCAGTTGAAAGAACACAGGGAGTAGAGCGGCCCTAGGGGAGACCTTCTTAGGCTCTAAACTAATGCAGGGAAGGACATTACTACGTTAACCAGCCGCAAGGGTGTGCCGAAATGGCACAGTGAGTGAATGGGTAGTATCCCGAGTCGGAAGGAATCTACTCTAAAGTGAGTACCCAGGTTCATTCTCTGGTAGTTTTCTGGCAGTTAGTCCTGGAAGAGCGGTTTGATATCTCATCCGTAGGTAAATTTTGATGGTACTCTTCATGGCAAACACGAGACTACGGCGGAAGGGACCAGACACCCTCCTGCTGAAGGATCTTCGCATATAGCCGCGGAGGCCAATCTCGCTGTCGTGGCTCCGCCAGCCAACCCCCTTCCTGCTGTGGCACCAGCAAGAATAACCAACCAAGAGGTGGCTATGATTAGGCAACAAGTGGGAAAAGATAATCACGATATGATGCTGAGGATGATACAACAGGCGGCTACTGTTCTCAGCCCAATGTACGAGACGGTCACGGGTCTTAAGCCAATTGTCGAGTCAACACTAAACTAACTAAAGGCCCATCCTACAGTATGGGAATGTGCACTTGATCAGGAGGCCTGAGGTCGGTCAGGGGAGCCAAAGCAAGACTGCTCCAGCTCAGAGCTCAAATTAGAGCAATGCTGGGGCCGGGGTGGCCGATCCTGCTACCTGTATAGAAAATGCCCAGGCTGGGGGCATGTTTACACGCACTTGCTCCCGAGTCAAGTAGGAGGAATGCCTGTCGGCCAACAAGGAAGCGAGCAAGGTGCGGAGTCTCAATCACGTGTATGACGGTCGACGGGCGAAAGGGAACCAGAGCTGCAAGCATCACAACTAGAGACATTCCCCGCCACAACAGTTCCACAGGCACCATCGGATCTGGAAAGAAATTACATGGTCGAGGCGCTACAGCAGCTTGGAATTGACGTCAGGCCCTTAATGAGGCCGACGTCTAGGAAACCATACCCTGATTGGATCGACCGAGTTCATCAGTTTCCAAGGGGGTATAAGGTGCCTGAGTTTGTTCTATTCTAGGAGAAGAAGTCGACTATTGAGCATATAGCTCGGTTCTCGGTCCAGTGTGGGGAAGCTAGGTCCAAGGACTACCTCAAGTTGAGGCTCTTTGCCAACTCTCTTACTAAATCGGCCTTCCCCTGGTATATGAACATCCCTCCACACTCTATTAACCGATCTGGAAAGCAAGTTCCATCCATGAGCAATTCTATAAGACAGAACCTGACATTACAGTGGCCGATTTGGCAAGACTTAGTCAGCTCCAAGGCGAGTAGGTCAAAAAGTACATCGCGAGGTTTAGGAAGCTGAGGACTAGATGTCAGACCTCCTTGACCGAAAAGGAGTGTGTTAGTTTGGCTCTGAGAGGTCTGAACTTAAATATGGGAGAGAAGTTTGAAGGGAAAGAATTCACCGATCTGTTTAACCTGGTCACTAGAGCCGCTAGTTATGAGCGGTTGCGGGAGGAAAAGAAAGAGAGAAGGACTTCATCCAAGGGCACTTACTACAAGGATCCAAGTCTAGAAATAGCTGTGGTCGAGTATGATTCGACCCCTGAATCTGAAGACGAAGAGGTGTGTGTGGCTGAACTTGTGCAAGGGAAGCCCTATGAGTGCCCAGCGTTAACCAAACCCAAGGAGAAGAGTGATCGGCCACAGAAATAACAAAATAAAGCCGAGGTTGAAAGGAAAAACCATTCGGGGATGAAGTTGCTTGCCCCCAAACTCACACAGCTAGGTTTCGAGAGGGCTCTATCGATCTCCGGAACAGGGGAAGAAAGGGGGGAAGGAATTTGATTCTTTACAGCCCTTTCCAGACCTTATATTATTTCCTTCGGTTGGGTTCGCTTTTTGGTAGGAAAGGCGGTAGTAGAGTTGCTAGAGGTCCTTCGCGTAATTCTACTCTTTGTTTTCCAGGCAGGGACGCCCATAGTTCCCTGCTCTAACTCCTCAGATTTCCCTTTGCTTTCTTTATTACTTATCGCACGTGCCCAGTCTCAACGTCACTTCCCAAACCTAAACCGCCTTTCCCAGATCTATGAAAGGTGAAACGTTGAAGGTCCACAACAGGTAACATAAATGAACAAGTTTATTTTGTATTCGAGCTGCTGAGGGCCGGAGCTCGTATGGATACATTACTTCATTGTTCTATAAGGCGTTGCACTAAGTCCATACTCGGATAGGGTCGCGAAGTGCAAAGATCCGGTCTTTGACAACCGTCGCATTAGTTTCAATTAATATGTTACTACTATGGAGAGACTAAGCTCTATTTCAGAGATTGGACTCTCTTACTGTGATTAGCCCCCACTAGTAAGAAGCTGTTCCCGAGCCAGGTTCCCTGGATCCACGTGTTCCTAGTCGGGCCTAAATGGATGAATGAAGAAGGGGGCGGGCAGCACTATAAAGAAAGAAGCCCGGCCACACACACCTCTTTTTAGCCGACTAAAGCCGGATCCACTACACGGCTAGAATCAGAGAAAGATTGAGAAATAAATTAAGCAAGTCATATTATGCTTTAGTTCCATAAGAAAGCCTGCAAGCGGTCTAACCAGTGCTCAAGTAAAGAAGGAGTGAATTTATCTACTGAACTTTAAGAAGGTATCTAAGAACCCTTTTATTTTCCCAGAGTCCCGTCCATGAGCTGCGGATAGGAGAGGTCTTTCTATCTACGACTCACTCTTGGTCTCGAAAAACAATTCAATTAATTTGACTTGGTTCACTCCGTCCGTAGACTCTATCGACCCTGGAATGGGCAGACGTACAAGCACCGGTCTGGTACTCTTCGCGTGGCTCGGTAAGCGAGAACTTCCGGAATGCAAGGCATATCTAGCTTTCACTCAACTATATGATACTAGTTGGTATCAGCACATGAAGGCTATAGCAAAAACTCTTATTCGTCATCAACAGGATAGGACCAGAGCTTCTATTTACTCAAAAGCTCTTACTGTAACAGAAAAGACTGGCACCGCTTGCTTATTCAAGACCGCCACTTCTATAACACCAACTGCGGATACCGTACCTTCATGTACAGCTTTCTTCTTTCAAAACTCTTTCCTCCTAACGCTGGTAAGACGCTTTCTTATCCCGAACTATATGGCGTAGTGTATTCACTTAGACTCAATTGAAACTGAGCTTTTGTGGGCTGGGACTTTCCAGGCTTTCTTTCTAATGAAAGGGCCTAAGACTCAGGGGCGTGCGTGGGTCAGTTTAGTTTGGTCCTAGCTTATCGTTAGGGTACTAAAATAAAACGCTTGAAAGCCAATGGGAATAGGCTAGCCCGCACTTGAAATTAAAAGGCTTCTATAACAAGGGCATTACGGGATTGAGAGCAAGTGGTACGATAAGACCTGCAAGAAGGCCCCGAGCTACATATCTATAGCGGCTAAACATCACTGGAACGGGGCGGAGTCACTCGACTTAGAAGATGGGATTGAGCTCTACTTCTTATTCTTAATACGAGAGGAGGGTCACAGGCTGATAGGTGGAAGTATTCAAGATAACTATAGAGCGGAATGCTTGGAGCGAGCCGAGCGCTTTCCTTTTAGCCGTGTAACTCGGCCTATTCTATTGGTCTACAGGTCTATTAGTCCTTGTTCTCTTTTCGTTATCCGCATTGGAGCTAGAAAGGGCTACTTGTAGGACTTGTACCGATCTGTATTTAGCCAGCTCTGCTTGGGTCTATTGGTCTAGAGCTCTTCGGTTAAATGTCCTTTGTTTGTTGTCCCGTCGTTAAAGGTCGAGGGCAGAACTTTGGGTTAGAGCTCGAGGGTTATATCCAATGAATGAAGGGCACCGATGCCACCAATCCCCTTTCATCTTGGGGGCAACTCTATGACTTCCCAGCTTGCTTTCTTTGCCCAGACAATTAATTTCTCTTTACCTCCAAACCTTCCTAGTCGAGCTTCCACCGACCCTAAAGAAAGAGATGGGAGCACATCCGTAACTCAACGTTACGACTTACGGGCACTCATCTCATGGGTACCCCTTCTTTTCTTGAGCCAGAGTTGGGGCTTTTGCGGCATCTAGTTCAGTATCAGATAGAGCAGATAGTTTAGTCCCTTGGCAAAGAAGGTTGACTTCTCTGTCACTTCCGTACTTCTGTAACTTCTCTTTAGCTTATTAATTGAATTGGTTAGAAAGTCTTTCCCTGGTATTGGCTAGAAGAGAGGTATTAGTCCCCCTCCAACACTGACTTCTTAGTCGAGTAGTTATCTTTCTCCTTAGCTTCGGTTTTATCGAAACTGGCTACTCCTTATGATATGCCACCTCAACCCCCGATCTAAGAGCATCTGAGAACATCTCCGGCATTGTCGAGGGAAACTCAGATAACCGGAATGATTGGCCTTCATGCCTATCCCCATCGATCAGAACTGGCAACAGATCTTTCAGCGGATGTAGCAGCGGATCAATATCCGCTGTGTTCAACTCCTGCTACTGGGTCAACTCCAAACCAACATTCGGGAAGGGAAGCCAAACTACTTCTTGAACTAAACAACTTCTTCCTTTTCATTGATTGACTAATGCCCCTCGGTTGAAATAAAATCTTTTACCGCTGGATCAGCTGCAGAAGAATTCTTCCTATTATAGATCACTGCCATCTCACGAATTGGATTTGAACCAATATCTCCGGGCGACTTTCCTTTTAGTCGATCGTGAGTGGGTCTGTCGTCCTCCTCATTATAGTCCTCCTAAAATCAATAGCATTTCGTCGGAAAACATCCTGTCTTTTTACCTGAGTAGTCCTATGCATAGTCAGTACTATAGCCCCAATCATGGCAACTAATAAAATGAGACTAGAAACCAAAAACCAGACGAAATAGTAGGTATAAAGTAAATTGCCCAATGTTTCCAAATTAGTCCAACTTCGTACCTTTCCGGCATAAACCGTATATCTCAGAGAGGTCGTATTTCTTTGGGTTGGTAGTAATGGAATGGTTTCATTATCTAAAATGAAGAACATTTCCCACCAAAGGATCAGTCCAATAATACCACTCACTGGTAAATAGCGCAATACTTCTTCGTGAATCTCCGCTATTTGAATATGGAACATCATAACAACGAATAGGAATGAAACGGCTATAGCTCCTATATGAACTACTGGGAAGATCATAGCGGAGAAGTCGAGACCTAACAAAATAAGTAAACCTGAAGTGTCGCGAAAGACTGGGATGGGAAACAAAACGGAATGTACCGGATTTTTAGCACGTGCAACCATCAAACCAGAGACCAAAGCAGGGCTCGACAAAACAGAAAGTATCATGGTACCCTTAGTCCAAAAAGCCTTCCCTGAAATGGAACTTTCATGCTGGAGCAAGAACTAGCATGAAAGTCGATCTATTACGACCAGCGCGGTTGTTCATATTTCATTTTCTTCTTCTAAGCCTTACATGCACTAAGTTACTGACACTTACGGAATATAAAATCTGACACTGTGCACTGACTACAGTCAACTTCTATTCGCATTGACCGTAGAAAGTTCCTTCCTATCCTATTGCACTGACCAAAGTAGGTCGAGTTTACCTTCCAATGCATTCTTTTCGATCTTGTATTAAGTATACTTAACACCAACCCAATCTCGATGTTTTAAATCTGTTCTGTTCACATACTCGTTTTCACACATAGGAACAGATAGGCAGGAAAAACTACCCTTTCTAGAAAGAAGGAGCCTTATTATTTTATTTATTTATACATGAGAAACTAGTCCAAGAACCTCCTCAGCTTCACTCAGAACGACTAACTAGGTCGATGCCTACTCCTCCTTCCTCTTAATCTAATCGACTCATCCTTCCGTTCATTCTTATTCTTACTTACCAAACGCATTTTTCAATGAAAGATGCCAAGGTAGGGTAGGTATTTAGGAGGTTTTTGTGGATTAAAAGACTAGCGATCAACCCCCAACTATACTATATATTCCATTATATATACGATGAAATAAGAGGCGACCTGCCCCAGAAGCTTGCAGAATACAAAATATGGACAATCAGTAGACTGGCTGGCGAGGCCAGGTAGATCTCTGTGGGGTCCCCTTCTCCGCTTAAAATGGGAAGGCCAACATCCTTTTTTCGCCCGTTAGCAAGACCGAAACTAGATGCGTCGAGCTGCCTAAGGTCTTGACCACCTCCTCTTATTTAAAGGATAAAAAGTTGTACCATAAAGTGCAAACTAGACTCCGCATCTAGATCAAGTTACCTTTCAAACAGCGTATTCTCGGCATCAATGCACCAACCCCTGGCAAGACCCGATCGGACCAAGAGTAATTAGAAGAGTGGCTTAAAAGCTCCTTTAAGCCATCAAATTTCCCTTCATTTACACGAGATTCATATTTCTTTTTGGGGATTCCACTAATAGACAGATTGGATAAGAATCTTACTCCCGCACCGGAACTCTTGCTTCTTGGCCAAGAGAGGCTTCTCGCTGCAATCGATTCCTAACATCTGATCGGCGATTGTGAAAAAAGAATAGGAGTCCTTTAGCCTTCGGTCAATAGGAGTAATTATTCCCTCTAGTAGGTCAGTCAGTCTTTAAACGTGTTCCATAGAATAGAAGAGAAAGAGTCAGTCTTTACTCCTTAGTCTGCCGCTATCTTTCATCCCTTAATTGCCTTATCTTATCTTTTTATGTTGTAAATGTAAACCGGCCGTTTGTTAGGATCTTCTCGCCGTAACCAGTAATAGGCTTATCTGCCGTTTCATTCGCATTATCGTGAGCGGGTCTGGTGAACTACCCTTTCACTGGTTCTAGCTACTATTGGATTTGAACCAATAAAGTGAAGTATTCCAACTCTGCCTTTTAGGGTAAGATACCCTGGCTTTCAGTTGC
>Ga0209282_1000136_pt1 | contig 43331 bp, 34 predicted proteins | sample Mtrugardesep15_FD_187529 | JGI IMG/M metagenome (GOLD analysis project Ga0209282, IMG submission 187529) | Root nodule microbial communities of legume samples collected from California, USA - M. trunc garden sep15 (SPAdes) (version 2) | ecosystem: Host-associated > Plants > Roots > Nodule...
CCGCGCTGCTCGGCCGCTTCGGGCTTCGCCCTACGCGCCCGAGCAGCGCAAGCAGAAGGACCCGGGTGGGTCAGATTTACTTCGGCGACTACGATGAAAGCGGGTCAGATTTACTTCGGCGTTGACAGAAAGGCGGCGCCGCGAGATGGCATTCGAACAGCTTGGGGGCAGATGTCTTTGATGTCGAATTCGCGGGGGCCAGAGATGCACAACGGAATCGGAGAGGACTGCAGGTTGCCACAGCTGCCTGAGCAGGCTCCGAACTGTTCAGTCAAGCTGCGCCATAAGGGACGCATTGAGAGGAGCTGTAAATGGGCAATGTTCGTGCATGGTCGCTTATCGCGCTTCAATCCGAGAAGCGTCAATACGGCGGCAATACAGGATACGTCGACGATTGGGTTCGCATCTATCGCTATGACAGCAGTGTTCCCAATCACCGACAGCTGGACCGCGGAGATCTCGTGTTCATCCGAGATACAGACACTTTGCTGGGCGTGGCATGCGTCGATAAGATCCTGGCTTTCCCATCAGAAAAGCTACGCCAGCGTTGTCCTGTATGCGGGAGTACCGGTTTGAAAGTACGTAGATCGAAAGCCGTGCCTTGGCGGTGTGCGAAGGGGCATGAATTTGATTCGCCCGTCCAGTTCGTAAACTCTGTCACCGCCTATGAAGCTCATTACGGCGGGAGCTTTGTCGGTGTGCCCGCAGTGCTGCCTGTGGCGGTACTCAAGGCGGCCGCGTTTCGACCGAACGATCAGTTGTCCATTGAGGAACTTGATCTCGCCAGAATCGAACGCACATTGACCAACCAGTTTCCGGAAACCACTGGCCTGATATACGGCTTTCTGCAGGGGCGCACCCTGACGCCTTCGGACGCCGGCGAAGAGCAGACAGAGGCTCGGGTGGCCTTCGAGGGCAGCATGACCGATACGCGGGAGCAGGTCTTGCGGTCCATAAGGGTGAGGCGCGGCCAGAAAAACTTCCGTGACCGGTTGATACAGCGCTATGGTGCGAAGTGCATGGCCTCAGGGACCGAGACTATGGACGTCGTCGAGGCGGCTCATATCGACCCTTTTCGAGGAGAAAGCGACCATCATCCCGACAACGGGCTGCTTCTGCGTGCCGATCTGCACACGCTCTTCGACCTGAATCTCATGAGCGTCGATCCCTACACGCTGGAACTCCATTTCCATCCTGACATTCTTGATGGGTTCTACCGTGAAATTCAGGGCCGTGTGCTGCGCATTGAAGGAGACGCTCGCCCTGCACAAGCGCCGCTGCAGCGCAGATGGATAGCATTCCTGCGCATCCGGGGATTGCCGCGTTGAAGGCGTGTTGCTCCGGCATGCGTATCGTGCTTGAGGAGCTTGGTCTGCGACGCAGCCTGAACTCAGGAAACGACATCCGGGTGCACCGCATCCGGTCTGGGAGGGCTTCATGCGGGCCTCTCAAACCCAAAACGGTATCGCTTCAATCCTTCAATCATTCGCCTCCAAGGTTGCTGCTTCGTTGCCGGTTCTGGCCTGGGTCTCGCAGGAAATGCCATCGCCGTAGAGAAGCGCGGACGGCTAGCCCTGCGTGGCTGAAGCTCGCCGTCGTTTTGCAAGACCAAGGCACTGGACCAGATGGGTATCAATATCCTCGGGCGTGAGTGCCTCGAAAACGATCCCGCCACTGCGCTTGTTCACTTCATACATGAAGTCGGCTACCGCGGCGTCATCGGAATCAAACCATTGGTCGCCAAGCAGGCGAACGATGCCTTCGATCAGTGGCTGGCGAAATGCCGTATCGGCCCGGTCTATGATCTGAAGACGGATGTTTGCTCTGGCCAGCAGGCGCTCCAGTCCGAGCTTGAGATTGCTGGGACTGGCGAGATTTGCGACATGACCATTCCACCACAGGCGCCCTATGGCGTTGTCATCGCGACAGCCGGGGAGGCCGTGCGCAAAAAAATGCAGCCGGACTTGGTTGTCCAGGTTTTCGATCTTTCGAAGCCAGCGTGCACGCGAGTATTCAAGACACTCCACGTGGCATAACCTTGCCCATATGCGTTCATCCCGGGCGAGAGCGGGCGTCATACCTTCGAGGCTTCTGTAGATCAGGAGGGAGTTCCTGAGTTCGGCCTCGGGTGAGCTTTCGGGGATCAGCTCGTGGACGACTTCGGGGTCCCATCGTGCAATCCTGGTTTCGATTGCCCATCCACCGTTTTTCTCCAGATCGAGGAAATCTCCTGTGCTGTATCGATGCAGGTTGTCGCTGCGTGTTCGCAGGAGTTGCTCGACCACAGGGGCAGAAAGTAGCTTAAGGGGCTGCAGCATCAGGGCGCTCTTCTTGTTCAACCAACTGGGCCAGCGAGAAGAAGGGATGTGCCAGCAGTCGCTGCGCATCCCTCAGCAGGTCGGGCTTTCCAATGTCAACCTTGGAGAGCTTGCAGCGCTCCAGAAACGGATGAAGCCACCTGTATTGTTCAAAGTGCTCGCTGCCGTCGACAAGCTCGTCAAGAACCTGCATGACCACTGGCACATAGACGCTGTTCATAACCACCGCGCGGGTCGTTTCATCGGACTGCCTGAGGCCTTGCACGAGCTGGTACGTGCGTTCTCCCATCTGCACCGTGATCCTGTCTTGCTCGGCATTGATTTCAAACTCGTTCTCCTCCACTTCTGGGGAGAGAACGACCTCGAAGATCGACTCGATCGTTGGCAGCGGCGGTCGGGTGACCTCGATGACCTGCTCTTCGCCCAGAGCGAGTATTTGACCCGGTTCGATCAGGAATTTTCCGGCGAACTCCACATGGGCTCCGAAAGGACTGTAGCTCTCAATCTCCTGGGTTGACCAAACCATCGGCCGCAACTGCACGCTGCCCAGAAGGGCGCCCGGAGCAAAATGCCGGATGCCGGAGGGGAAGCCAAACTCCTGAAGGCGTCTCATGCCGGTGTCCTGGCACTTTATATAGCAGCCAAAGGTTGCGAGTCCCTCCTGTATCAGGCTCGCAATGTCAGGCTGGTCCAGCGTGACTGCGCAATGCAGGGAAACTTGGTTGTCATCCGGGTTCTCACGGAAACTTATCTGCGCTGCGAACGACATTCCGTCGAAATCAGTTGACCATGGTGCGAGAACAGGATGCGGAAAACTCGTTGTTTCGGATACTTTCATTAGGCCTCCGCCTGCGGTTGGATCGAAACTGCGACGAGCTCAATGGGACCGGCAAAGGGCTCGGCGAACACAATGTCAAGCTCTACCCGCTCGCCCTTGCTCACTGTCACTTTTACCCGGCCGTCTGCCGCTGTACCGGCGGAACTTCCGGCCACTCGCAGCTCGGTGTCGCTGGTGAGGCCTGAAGCGGCAACCGCGAGCTCCATCCTGCCGCTGTCGCCTGGTGTAAAGAAAATCGTGCGCTTCCGCTTGTCCTGTACGTCGCTCAGGACAGAGCGCGGTTCCAGAAGGGGGATGGCTGGACTTGCGCCGGTTCTCGGTGACTTGGACGCCGTCCGTGTGGCGCTCCGCGTACCTTCCCCTTTCCCGCGTCCTTCGCCTCTCGTCCCTCGAGGTCTCGTCTGCTTGCCGACGCTTGCTGAGCCGTACATGAAGCGCTCTGGGTCCTTTTCTTCATCCGCGTTGCCACCATTTCCTGGGGCCGAGAAAAGATGGGAGAGCTCGTCCAGATGACTGCGGCTGACGTCATCCATCTTCGCCGCCGATCGGATGATTTCCCTCATTTTCCGGATGAGTGACTTGATCTGCTTTTTCGCGACTTCCCGGTCCACCGAATTCACGATGCGTTCGGGTTCGAGCGCATCATGGGAAGGGTTTTCGAGTTGCTTGAGCAGCGAACTGGGCTTTTCGCCGGCTTGCTTCCGGGCAGGTTCGAGTACGGACGTGAATTCGCGCGTACCGGGAAATCGCCTCAGGGGCTCAGAGAATTTGGCGAAGTTGTCAGTGATGTAGATGCCATTTCTAAGGACGTGAGTCTCGCGCGGCATGCCTTCCTTGACCAGAAGGTGAAAATCGAAATCGCCAAGACCTGCGACACTGATGGTTTCCCTGATCGCCGCTTCGGAGCGCATGCATTCCACAAGACGGCGCGCGCGCTCCAGCTCCTCACGCTGGTCTGCGTCTTCGGCAGCTTGTTGAAGCTTTAAGGAGGCAAGAATGCTGTCAAGCGATGCGCGGTTGATATGCACTCCGTTGACCGCAAATTCGATTTCCCGGCGTTCGATGGCAAGAAAGAAGTTGGTCACGAGCGACAGGGTCATCCTGTCGGCCCATTGATCCTGTTCGCGAAAGCCGATGGAAAAAATCGACGTTCCGACCGTTGTGCGCGCTAGCCAAGGGGGCACTGCCTTGCTGTCCTCGATTGCAGCGAAGCCCGGATTTCCCCAGTAGCCTTCCGCGCCAAAATTTTTCTCGCCGTCAACGTGCGAGATCAGGCGGAGACGGCCCTGTGCAGCAAACCTTGTCTGGCCAGTAGCTTCCTCGAAGTAGCAAGTAGAGTAGATGACCGTCTGAAGATCCGAGACAGCAAACGCCGCATTTTTTCCAATCCCGAATGAGCCAGCTGAAGTCGCCTCTGCCTTGTTTGTCACTCCATCACCCTTGACCAATGCAGCAAAAACTGATCCGGGATCGGTAGTTGGTCCCTTCAGGCCTGTGGTGTGGCGGTCGGAAATCTCGAGTACCTTGATGCTTGGAGCGCTGATGGCTTCGAGTGCCCGGAGCAGGTGCTGCCTGGTTTTTTCATCTTGCGGTGCCAGGAGGCAGCATTCGATCGAGTGCTGAAGTTCGTCGGCGAAAGGAATGTCTTCGCGGGGCAGTTCACGCAAGCTGAAATGGACGCTTACCGGAAGATTCCCGGATGCAGCGTCCCTGCTGTTCTGTCCGGTCTCTCGGGCACAGCTGGTATACGGGGAACCGCGGAAAGTCTCAAAGCCCGCGTATGACAGGCCCTCGATCTTTCCTGCCTCGTTTGTCAGAAACCGTATTTTCGCCATCCATGCTCCTTGGTGTTCAAGCTTTCCCCGGACTGATCAGACTCCATGCTGCTGATCCGTCGACCCGTAATGGTGTGAGCAGGGGCAGATGACAGGCGACAGACGACAGACGACAGATGATAGATGGCCGATCATTTCGCATTCTCACCGTGATCGACCCGTGGAGTCGCGAGAGTGTGCGCCCCGACGCCAACTTCACGCTCTCGGGCCGGGGTGTTGGACAAGCGTTGGATCGGGTCGCCGAGCAGCGCGGATGATGGTCGCAACATTACCGGCGTGATCGTGCGCATCTACCAGCGCACGGCTAACCTAGGCACCGGCGATGGCGAGACTTGGCGAGTACCGTTTAATGTCCTGCGCCATGTGCTCGACGTCTGAGCATGGTCGGCCTCCTCAGCCAATCGGCGTCAGAGGGCCTTGAGGCCGCGCTTACCCCGCATCGAAGCCATCGGGATTACCCAATGCCTCGGGCATGACTTGTGTCTGCCCAATGAAGCGACTGATTCCCAGCTCTCTGGACGATTCTTCGGCCGACAAAGGCTGATCCTTCTTGGCTTTTCGTTGAATGGTCGACGGAACACGCCTAGCGCTAGCAGCAGAGCGACCTGATCGACATCCCATGAAATGAGGATTCCTTACAGGTCGCGTGGTGCTGTAAGTTATGTGCTTGCCGAGTGCTCGCCATTGATGTTGGTGTGCCCCTGGAAGGAGCTGATGGACGATGGGCGGCTCTGGTCTTCCTCACCAAGTCCAAGGCTTCAAACTTCTAAGCCCGTGTTCCGTTGGAACTTGGAGGAGGTGACAATGGCGTCCGTTGTGGTAACGGGACCGCAGTATCTTCTAGACCCTGCCAAGGTGGAGGGCCAAGGACCGTTCACATACAGGTTTCTCGCGGAAGGTGATTCCTGGATGGACCGAAGTACATCGATTTCAGGCTCGCTGCCTCAGTTCCTCGCGCAGGCGATGTACAAGCAGGGATGCTCTATTCTGATCATCAATATCTCTACGGCGGGCGACACTTTGCGCCGGATCACCGATGTGATGCAAGGAGAGTTCGCGTGGTGGCTTCGGCAGTCGCGCTTCGACGGCATTCTTTTCAGCGCCGGCGGGAACGATCTCATTGACGCTGCACGCGATCCCGTAGCAGGTCAAGGAATTCTTCGCGACATGGCAGGCCTTCCCCTGCCGGCAGACGGGTACGAGTGCGTGAATCCGGAGGCATTGACCAAGCTGATCAGGCAATATCTGAACCCGAATTTCGGTGCCCTCTATGCGGCCATTCGTAGCGATGCACACAACGCATCAACACCCATCTTCCTGAACAGCTACGACACGCCAACAGCGCGCAATGCGCCCGCATTTAAGGGCGTAGGGCCTTGGCTTTTCAATGCATACAACAGGAACCATATCAATTCTGCCTTGTGGAAGTCGTTGACCGATGGTCTTTTCAGGGACGTTCAAGTAGTAGTCAACGATTGGTGCAGTGGTCGCACACGTATTTATGCAGTGCCGACCAGTGGCATCCTGACAGCTGCTCCGGTCGGGACGTCGGGGAGTGTTGCTGATTGGGGTAACGAGATTCATCCCAACAAGTCAGGCTGGAAGAAGCAAGCTGCTGTTTGGGCAACGGAGCTACTTTCCAGGCTTCCTTGAAGCTCGATGATCGCGACGCGGCCGGGGTGGAGATCAATTCTGAGAGCCCGATCCACACCTGCCTCCAATGCATGTGGATTGGCACGATATTGGTGGATGTGAATCTGTCGGTGAGGATCAGGACGTGCTGCTCATGTCATTCGCTCGATCCAAAGAACCGTATCGCACGTACCGCAGCCCGCCGTGTTCGGCTTAGACCTCCGAAATAATTTGGCTGCTCCAAGCATTCAATGGAAATCAGCTTCTGTTCGCTTGGTTGATTGGTCTTGTGATCATGTCCAAGCGAGTGCATTTGCTCAAGCATTCACTGGAGAGGAGTTCAACCATGCTGTTCGGTCTGTGCGCGTCTTACCGTGCCTGTTGCCAAAGGCCCGTGTGCCGGGTTCCTCCGTCACCGAGCCTGATGGCCCAGTTGTATGCCAGATATCTCGAATTGCTGAAGGAGCGTCGCCTCCCCAAGGAAATGACATTCGAGCAGTTCTATAGCGTATGGAGATCCGGTCGCCGAGGTGAGAACTTCGTAGGTCTTGACGATGGTGCGACCACGCCGGGCCCGAGTGCAGGCAAGCAGTTGATCACACAGCCAACCCGGCGTCTGTCAGGTCTGATACGCACGCTGGTCTTGCTCGTCGATTTTCCGGACAAGTCGCACAACGAGAACCTCGGCGCCGAGTACTACCGACAGATGCTCTTCAGCTTGGATGGCACCTTTCCAAACGGCAGCATGCGGGAGTACTTTCGGACAGTCAGCAACTATGACGACGCCGGCAACGGGATTGACGTCGACGGCGAGGTGGTCGGTTGGCTGAGACTGCCGGAGCCATGTTCCGTATATACGGACAACCAGTCCGGCATGGGGACGAATCCACAGCGTAACGCGCAAAGGATGGCTCGGGACGCAGTCCAAGCTGCTCTGTCCCTCGGCGTCGACCTTGCCCCATACGATGCACTTGGAGAGAAAGCAGTCACCGCACTATTCATCATTCACGCTGGGCGTGGCGCTGAAGAAAGTGGCGACAAGGGTGACATCTGGAGTCACAAATGGGTGATCCTCGACCCCCCCCGGGCAGGGAAGATCGTTGCCAACACCTATCTAACTGTCCCGGAAGACTGCAAAGTCGGCGTGTGTGCGCACGAATGGGGCCATCTGGCCGCCCGATGGGCTGACTTCTATGACACTGGCAGTTCGGAGAATTTCAAGTCCAATGGCCTTGGAAACTACTGTCTCATGGCCAGCGGATCATGGGGCAACAGCGGCCTTACACCAACCTATCCGAACGGAATGCTGCGCGTCTTCCATGGATGGGTCGACCCTCAGATGATAAAGAAGAGCACTGCTGGCGTTTCCGTCCGAGCCGCGGATGCAGGCGGTTCACCTGTCATCATTAAGAACAAGAAGACGATGAAGGAGACGCAGTACATCCTGATCGAGTACCGACGACAGAAGGGCCAGGATCTGTTTCTTCCGGATGAGGGCATAGCGATCTACTTGATCGATGAAGCGATTGATAACGTGAATGATGAAGACGCACTAGCCATCGAATTGCTTCAAGCAGATGGAAAGCGAGATCTCGCCAAGATCTTCGGAAAAGGGAATCGCGGAGATACAGGCGATCTATATCCCTTTGGTCAGGTCTCGATGGCAGGCAAGAGTACCGCGCCGGCGACAAAACTCATCGGGGGGAAATGGAGTGGGGTCACCATCTCGGTCCTTAGTGAGGCTGGGCCAGACGAGATGCTCATTGACATCAAGATGGAGTGAGTGAATCGCCCCGGCTTTCATGCTTTCATAGAAGCCTGTTGGGTTAAGTCAAGCCGCCATCTTGGGTGTGACTGGCGAGTTGCCCGCAATAGTTTGTCTCAGCTTCTGCAAAGGGGGCCGGTTGCCGTCGCGTTGTGCCGCGAACGATGTGGGCCATTGCTGGACCGCATCGTTCTTGATGACGATATTGGGCCAGGCGTTCTGGCTGGGGCTTGGAAAGCCATTTCCAACCGGCAACGGACGTCTGCACGAAATCGGGTGCATTGTCGCGAACAACCCTCTTCCAGAAGTCCATAGGAAGTAGTAACGTCGCGGCCCTCGAGGAGGGTTCTGGAATGGCTACTGCTGCGCAAAACGGCGCCTGGCAACGCAAGCTTCTGCCTTTCATGATGAAGGCGCTGGTCGGATTCGCGTTGATTTTCTTCGCTTCAACATTCGTGATCTACGCGAACTTGACCAGCAAACTTCGCCACGATGACCGGCCGATCTCGGAGAGCATCGGGCAAGCGCGCGCATTGTCGCCCGAAGCCCAGTTTGCTGACTGGTATGTGCGGGCAACGCTCGAGGAACGAGCGATTGCGGGGCGGCAGCGCCAGTACAACGCGATCGTCGAGGGCCGGCTCTGGACGCGGCTGATGGGGTTTCTTACAGGGATGGTCATGGTTCTTGCCGGCAGCGTTTTTATCCTTGGCAAACTGGAGGCCGAGTTCGATGGCAACGCCAAGTTGCCTCAGGGAGAGGGTGCGGTAAAGACGAACTCCCCAGGTCTGGTCCTGGTGGTTGCCGGGACCTTGCTGCTGTGCATCTCCCTCCTCGTCACCGTCGATGTGAAATCTGAGGATCGCTTGGTCTACCTCCCAACATTCGAGCAGCCGTCGAAGCAACCCGAAGCACGCATGCGGACTGACACCGACGAATATCTTGACTTGATGTGCAAGAACGACCCGGACTCTGCCCGGTGCAAAAGGCCCAAGTAGGGGGAGGTGTATGTCACGCCATGCTGCGCTCATTTTCGTCGGCGTTCACGCCGTTTTTGGCGCCGCTTGCGCCCGGGCCCAGGCTCTGGACTTCAACCGTGTGCAGGAACGCCACGCGAATGCCGTCGCGTTATGCAGGACATCGCCTGTGACCGCGCAAACGCGCAACAGTGGTCGAACCCAACTGGAAGAGCTTCGCTCGAACGTATTGGCGGAAATGCGCAGGTCGATCGCTGCTTCCGCTCCTAGTTCAAAGCTCGGACAGCTTGCCTCGAAGATCGAGGACGAGTTGGAGAACTGTGTCGCGATCACCGACCTGACCTCGTTCGGATCCTTGGGGTGGATATCGGGAAAATCAGGAGGAAAAGCAGGGGCCGGCGGCACGGTCCATGTTGCCAACGGCGAGGACGGCCCGAGTGTGCCTGGAACTCGCGGGAAGCTTTACGAAGTTGACCTGACAACCCTCCAATTTAAAGACACGTCGACGACCGCCGGCGCTAGCCGGGCAACGCAGATGCTGGACCTTCAGATCAAGCAGTTGGATATCCAAAAGCAGATACTTCAGCTGCATCGAGACGGTGTTTCCAAGGGCGGCCTCTCCAAGTAGACGCTCCCGCATGCCATGTGTTTTAGGTGGAGCGAGGCATTAGCTAAGGGCCCCATTCAAATCTATGTTCGACGTTCACGCGATCCCCCCAACCAACATTCGGCCTGGCTTGATCCTGCCGCGCCATCCAAAAGGTCCACTTCCGCCTTCGATTGCGGCGTAATAGTCCGACGAAGGCCGCCCTTGCCTGATGCGCAGGCTGCGGGAAGCATCTGACCCGAATCGCAGACCCGCTTGGAGGTGTGCGCTAAAGGAGATGGTGCACACCATGAAGATTGCGCAAGACTCAGAGAAGGCGAGCCGGCGACATCATGACCGGGCGTTCAAGCAAGAGCTGGTGCGACAAAGCCTGGAGCCAGGCGCGTCCGTCTCGGCGATCGCGCTGCGCGGCGGCATCAACGCCAACATGCTGTTCAAGTGGCGCAGGGAGCATGTTCGAGCCGCAGGCGACGCGCCGCCGGCGGTGCTGTTGCCGATAGAGGTAGCACCGGCCACCGAGGTCATGTCCATTCCGACTTCCGCTGCGCCTGCTCCATCATCATCGAGACCGACACCGCGGACCGGCGTCATCGAGTTGGAGTTCGCCGGTGCGCAATTGCGACTGCGTGGCGCTGTCGACGAAGACAGCCTGTGCAGCGTCCTGCGCGCACTGCGCCAGAGTGCATGATCGGCCCGCGTGCGGGCACCCGTGTGGCTGGCTGCCGGTGTGACCGACATGCGCTGCGGCATGGACACGCTGGCGGCGAAGGTGCAGACCGCACTCACCGAGGACCCGTACTCCGGACACGTCTTCGTCTTCCGCGGGCGGCGCGGCGACCTCGTCAAGTTGCTGTGGAGTGACGGCGATGGGATGTGCCTGCTGGCCAAACGCCTGGAGCGTGGCCGCTTCATCTGGCCGCAGGCCGAGTCGGGCTCGATCTCGCTGAGCGCCGCACAGCTGTCGATGCTGCTCGAAGGCATCGACTGGCGCCGCCCCGAGCGCACCTGGCAGCCGCGCGCAGCGGCGTAGTGGAGCAACGGCCAAGTTGACAGGACAACTCCGGTTGTAGGGACGGGTTCCGGCCGGCACAGTCGTAGCCATGACCTCGCAGGAACTGCTTGCCGCCAACGCCGCGCTCAGCGGCGAGGTGCAGCGCTCGCAAGAGGCATTGAAGATCGCGCTGCTCACCGTCGAGAAGCTCAAGGTCGAAGTGGCGTACTTGCGTCGCATGAAGTACGGCCGCTCCAGCGAGCAGCTTGAACACGCTCAGCTTGAGCTCGTGGGCGGGCAGCTCGCGCAGCCGACATTGACACCGACGACACAGGCCGAAGGTGCCGGCGCCGAAGACGACGAGCACCCTTCCAACGTCACGTCCATCGATCAAGGCCGCAAGAAACGCCAGGCGCAACAGCGCACCGGCATGCGTGATCTTCCGGAGCACTTGCCGCGACGCACCGTCCTGCACACGCCGCACAGCGGATGCAGCTGCGAGGCCTGCGGCCGTGGCCTTCGCGAGATCGGCCAGGACGTCTCGGAGGTCCTCGACTACGAGCCGGGCAGCTTCCATGTCGTGCGCCACGTTCGCCCCAAGCTCGCGTGCACGGCCTGCAGCACGATCACCCAGGCGCCCGCACCAAGCCGCCCCATCGATCGCTGCATGGCCGGCACCGGCCTGCTCGCGCACGTGCTGGTGAGCAAGTATTGCGACCACACGCCTCTTTACCGGTTGTGCCAGATCTACGCCCGTGAAGGCGTGGAACTGCAGCGCTCGACCCTGGCCGACTGGGTGGCGCAGGCGGCACGCTTGCTGAGCCCGCTGGCCGAAGCCATCGGCCGCTACGTGTTGGCGGCCGACAAGAGATCCATGGCGACGACACGCCGATCCGCGTGCTCGGCGGCGCCGGTGCCAAGGCCCGAACAGGCCGCCTGTGGGTGTACGTGCGAGACGACCGCCCCAGCGGCGACACGGCGCCGCCGGCGGTGTGGTTCCAGTACTCGGCGAACCGCAAGGGCGAACACCCCGTGCGCCACCTGCGGCACTTCAAGGGAATCCTGCAGGCCGATGCCTTCGCTGGCTACCACCCCTTGTACGAAGACGGCCGGGTGGTCGAGGCGGCTTGCTGGAGCCATGCACGGCGCAAGCTGTGGGATATCCACGAGCGCCAGCACAAGCTGGCCGGAACGCTGGCGCACCAGGCGCTACAGCGCATCGGCAAGGTCTTCGGGGTGGAGGCCGAGATCCGAGGCAAGCCGCCACACGAACGAATGCGGGTTCGCCGGGAACGCACGAGTGCGATGCTGGGCGACCTGAAGGCATGGTTCGACACGGCGCTGTCTCAGGTCTCGGCGAAGTCGCCGATGGCATTGGCGATCGGGTACTCGCTGAGCAACTGGACGGCGCTGACGCGCTTCGTCGACGATGGGCGGATCGAAGCGCATAACAACGCGGCCGAGCGCGCACTGCGCGGCGTGGCGATCGGGCGCAAGAACTACCTGCATCTCGGCTCCGACAACGGCGGGCACAGCGCGGCGGTGATTTACACCTTGATCGGCTCGGCCAAGCTCGTCGGCATCGATGCGCAGGCCTACTTGCGCCACGTGCTCGAGCGTATCGCCGATCATCCGAGCAACCGTATCGACGAGTTGCTGCCGTGGGCGGTCGCGAGTGAGCTTGCCACTGCGGCGCCGACGAGCTCACAGCCGACCGACAGGCTCGCGGCCTGAGCGCATCGCCGCTGGCAAAATCGCCAGCATGCGTGTCAAGCAGATCGAAGATCTCCCCATGGCCACAAGCGCCGAGCTGTACCAGCTCAGCTGGGTCATCGAGCAGCTCATGGCCGACCCCAGGCGCATCGTGCAGGCGCGCTCGCAGCTGCACACGGGCCAACTGGTGAAGTACTGGGACTGGGGGACCGGCAAGCTGCGTGAGGCGCGCATCGCGGCGATGAAAGACCGGCAGGTCACGCTGCTCGACGAGCAAAGCAAACAGCGCTTCAGCGTGCTCTACGCGGCCGTCGTGCCGGTCGATGAGCAGCAGGCAGGCACGTCATCCTCACCGGCGACTGCAGCGCCGCTGAGACCGCCGCCGGAGATCCATCACAAACAGGACTTCCGCGTCGGCCAGCGGGTGAGCTTCTCCGACCAAAGCCTCACGCGCCACGTCGGAGAAATCGTTCGGATCAACCAGCGCACGGCCACCGTTCACTGCGACGGCCGCGCATGGCGCGTGGCGTTCGCTCTGCTTCAGCACGTCACCGACGTCACGCCCTAAACGGTCCAGCCGTCAACAACGGCCTCGAGCGGACTATTACATTGCGGCAATCAGCCTTCAGTGTCCGGCGCTCGCAAAGGTGCCACTCGCTTGCCAGCCGCAACGAGTCTGTTTAGTGGCGGCTCGCAGATGGTGTTTGACTGACGGAGGTCCCCGTCCTTGATAAATTCGGGGTACTCCAGCTGAGGCAAACCGCGTCTACTTGGGTACTGCCACGCGCCGCTTGATCAGCGCCTTCTTACCTGTTAGTTTGGTCGCTGTTTCCTTGGGCAACTGCCGGCGGACCGCGTGCGCCGGGCGCACCGTCCCAATACTCTCGGCCTTTGCGAGCTCGAAAAGTTCCATCGCAGACCTGACGCGACTATCGGGGGACACTTGAGATGGGGCCATCGAGTTGGTCGATGCCCTGGCCCGCTTTTCCAATGAGTCATCACTCTTGCCGTAGAGATTCTCAATCAGACAAACCAGAGCTTCCCGCGCACCATCGAGCATGATGGGTTTGGTACTTTTTGCCAACTTGGGCACATGAATAGAAGTCGGTATATCCTGGCGCGGGGTTGACTCGAGAAGAGGCGCCAAGCTGTTTGCAGAAGCTGCCCTATTGCCCAGCGGTTTCAAGTCCCATTTGTCGCAAACGTAACGGAGGATGCTTGTGTGATCGAATACCGTGCTACTCACTTGGCTTGGCGCGTAAGGGGACACTAAGATTGCCGGGACCCGAACTCCTAGCGCATCGAAACCAAAAGCCCCCCGGCGGGCCGCATCGGGTGGAACCGTCGGCATTGGCGGCACATGGTCGTAGAAGCCGCCATGCTCGTCGTGCACGATAATCAGAAGGGTCTTCAGCCAAAGATGCTCATTAGATCGGATCGCGTTGAAGACCTTCGCTACGAGCGCATCACCGCGCAAGACATCACTCGGTGGGTGTTGGTCGTTGGCGTTCGCTCCGAAGTAGCAAGGCTCGATCCAGGTGAACGCCGGGAACGCCGCTTCCCCTGCCGCATCGCTCTCGAAGTCCTTCATGTCGCGAAAATTCGAGAGCTGTGTTCTTAGGCCGGTAAGAATCAATGCGCACGGAAGCCCATCGTGGTAGATCCTCCAACTCTTCCCAGCGTCGTTCAGCCGATCGAAGATGGTGTCCTGCGTGTAACGAAATGCGTACTTTAGTGTCGAAAGCGGCTCCCCGGCCTGAGGCATCGAAACGTCGCCTTTGCTGGTGCCGGACATTGCGAAGAGCCGGTTAGGCCAGGTCGGTCCTGGAACAGAGGCGAACCATCGATCGCACACCGTAAAAGTTTGCGCTAGGTTATGGAGAACAGGTAGTTTGCCGCGCTCGAAACAAGACATTACTTCCCATGCCTGATCGCGGCTCGCCTGCGGGTAGCGCCGAAAAAATGACTGCACGAAGCCTGACATCGCTCCTCCTGCGATTGCACGCTCCGTGCTCTCGAACTCGTGGTCTGGATCCTGATTCTCCTCAAGCACCGGCTTCGCGCCAATCCTGCTGGTGTACGGAGCATCGTCGAGGAGTTGGCTTCGGTTCGAATAGAAGGAACCATCTGGCGCGTGAATGCCATCCAGGTCCAGGACGTTGTCGAGATCCCCGAGCAAGTGATCAAAGGAGCGGTTCTCAAGCATGAGCACCACAACGTGCTCGATCGGCGACGCCGTGGCGCTCGCGGCAGCTATCGTGGTTGCCTTGGCGGTCTGGTGTATGGCCTTCATCGCTTCCGCATGGTCGCTTTCGCGACCACGGGCGTTCTTCGTAAGTAGCCGCCTCGATCCTCGGCCGCTTGCATTCGCAGCTTTGATCTTCCTCCGGGCGGTGGCGCGCTTGTCGCCCTTTGGAGACCACAGAACATGGTTGTCTGCTGTCGGATCGTAGAAGCCTATGTAGCCGCCTGGCCTTACGCCGAAAGACTTCAGACCAATGCCGTCATCAAGCAAGCCGAGGAAGTCATTGCGACCGCCGATTTGCTCGTCCACGGTGAAGTACAACGGAAGGACAAAATTCGAGACCCAGACACCGTCGATCTCGTACTTGTCATCCTGAACGGCATCGCACATCTCGAACCAGTGAAAGACATTGCGGTTCGGTTCCTCCGGGTGTGGTCCCTCGACTAACAGATTGACTTGCGGGTCTCCAATCAGTTCGAGCGCCTCGTGCGAGAGCGTTACGGTCCAATCCTCGTCAAGCGCACCAGCGACTTCGGTATAGACAAAGGAGTATGGGATTCCCTTGAAGTTAATTTCATGGTATCCGGACACGTCCTTGGTTGTCTTATCGACGAGGTAGATGATGGCGTCACCGCGCATATCGGCCAAGGAGTTTGTCCGGGCGAACTTGCCGACTGGTCCTTCTAGACGCAGGCGAGCGCCGAAGCTCCAATACGGCTCAAAGTCATTGCTGATCTGACGATTGACTGCTCGGATGGCGATCTGCAGCTCTTTGTCGGCGACGGCGCGCGTTCGGTTAACCACGGAGATAAGCATGGAGTAGCTCCTCAGGTCATTCTTACCGGGTGGCAGTACTCGCTCTGATTCGCGCAAACCGCGTATGAGCGTCGAGGTTTCTCAGGCTACTTCAAGGCGGTCCGCGCGAGGAATACGACGAATGGCTTATGGCTCTTGGCTCCGGGTCAGCTAGCGTCGCGACTTCTCGGAGGAGTTCCATGCCCGCAGACAATCTTTTCTATGGCCCTCACGATGCACTCTCCTTGCGCAATCCCGGTCGAAGCTTGCCTCTGGACGGAATGCACTCCTGGACAGCCTTGATCTGGTATCGCCTGGCATCCCGCAGATGTCGATCGGCATTGCCCAGACGTTGGTCAGAGCCCGCCGCACTGCTAATCTGCGGGCATGTATCAGCCACACCCCAGCCAGCGGCTCACTGATCTATTCCGAGCGAAGCCCTACCAGGGCGCACGCCCCGAGGACGCCGAGTTTGTCTTCGTGGGGCTCGATGCGAACTACGACGCCGACCTCGAGCGCGGCCGGGCTATCGACAGTGTCCTTGAGTATCACGCTGACGGATGGCGTTCTGGCTGCGGCACGGGGTGCACCACCCATTCCTGCTGCCCGGCTATCGCGGCGCCGGCCAGCCCTATCACCAGAACTTTGCGAAAGTAGGGCTCAAGTCCGAAGACGCGGGCCGCGTATCGTTTGTCGAGCTGCTGAACGTTCCAACGATTGGCGGCCGCGATTTGGCAGTGGAGGATCTTGAACCGCGGCACCTCGACGAACTGAACGCGCTCATTCTGGGCGGGACCCAGCGGAACGTCTTCCTCTCCGACAAGGTGGCCAAGCTCATGCGTCGTAGTGGTCGGTTCAGGTGGCTTTGCAAGCCGATTGCGTATTCCGGCGAACGTGACCGTCGATTCCGCTCTATCGTGACCGGTCATCATGCGTGTTGAGTTGCGCGATCAGATTGTAGAAGTGGCGGTCACGATGGGTCTTTGTTCTTCTCCTTTTGGGGCGTTTTCGCGGTCTGGCGCAATGACTCACCCGTGAGGGTGAGTCGGTGGTTCTGCTGCATCAGGCGATCGAGGATCGCGTCGGCAATGGTGGCGTCACCGACCCATGCATGCCAGTGCTCGATCGGCAGTTGGCTGGTGATGATGGTGGCCTTGCTGGCCGCCCGGTCGTCGATGATCTCCAGCAGATCGCTGCGGGCTTGAACGTCGAGCGCCGCCATGTCCCAGTCGTCGAGCAGCAGCACGTCGGTCTTGGCCAGTTGGATCAGCCACTTTCCGAAGGTCCCATTGCCGTGGCGGATGCGCAGTACCTCGCCCAGCCGCGGCATGCGCTGGTAGTAGGCGGAGCGACCGCGCCGGCACGCGTACTGCGCCAGCGCGCATGCAAGCCACGACTTGCCCGCCCCCGTCGGTCCCGTGATCAGCACGCTGTGGCCCGAATCGATCCAGTCGCTCAGCGCCAGGCTCATCACGGCCTTGCGATCAATGCCGCGGCCGGCACGAGCATCCATGTCCTCGATGGCCGCCTGCGGGTACTTCAGGCGCGCCTCCTTCAAGAGCCGCTCGCGTCGCTTGTCGCCGCGCCAGTGCACTTCGCGCTCCACCAACAAGGCCGTGCGTTCCTCGAAGCTCATGGCCGGCCGGCGCTGGTGAGCTGGTCTTGCAGTCCCGCCGCCATGCCCAGCAACTTCAGGCTACGCAGTTGATCCAGGGTCGTGTTCATCATCATCGCAATTCCTTTGGTTCGAGTGCCGGATCCAGTCCGGTGGTCACTGGTAGTACGCCGGGCCACGCACATGCTCGTGAGGCGGACTGGTCCAACTCGGTGCCGTGCTCGCGACCGCCTTGTCGCGCTCGTTGACCAGGATGGCCTTCACATGCACGTACTTCGCCGTGCCCAGTTCCAGCGCGATCAGGCTGGCCGCCTCCAGGCGCTCCTTGCCGTAGCGCCGCGCCAGCGATAGCAGCCCGAGACATGCCCGGTAGCCGTGCTCGGGATGGCGACGTTCCTCGATCAAGCGCACCACCAGGCGGCCCGTGGCCACGCCGATGCTCTGGCCCCAATGCACTAGGCGCTCGGGCGTCCACTCGAGATGCGCGCGGTGCGCTGCCGGCAGGTGGGCGACAACGGTCGTGAAGCCACCCTTGTGTGCGCTGCGCTGATGCGCGGCCACACGCTGTCCGCGGTGCAGCAGTTCGACCGCGTGGGCTGTTATGCATGCCTCCAGCAGCAGGCCCACCAGGTTCTGGGGCACGCTGTAGCGGTGGCCTTCGATCTCCACATGATGGTCGATGTGCACCCGCACGCTCTTGAAGGCGGCCCACTCCCAGGGCTGCAGCGGCAGCGCCTGCAGTGCGGGCGCATCCAGATCGGCGAAGGCGCTCGCGCGGCTGCCGGGCAGCTTCTGGAAGGGCTTGCCGTTGAGCCAGACCAGCAACGGCTCGATCGCCTCGTTGACATCGTTGACGGCCGCGAAGCGTTGGTGACGCAGGCGCATCAGGATCCAGCGCTCCACGACCTGCACCGCCGACTCGACCTTCGCCTTGTCCTGCGGATGACGCGGCCTTGCCGGCAGCACCGAGGTGCCGTAGTGCCGCGCGAAGTCCTCTACCGTGTCATTGGCCCGAGGCTCGTAGCGGTTGGGGTTCGCCATCATCGCGCGCGGGTTGTCCGGCACGATGAGCTGCGGCACGCCGCCGAAGAAGCTCAACGCCCGCGCGCAGCCCTCGAGCCAGTCGGCCATGGTCTCGCGCGGCGTGGCGCAGGCGAAGGTGTAGCTGGGGGCGCCGAGCGCGGCCACGAAGATGTGTGCGCGGCTGCCGTCGACGAGCTCGACCGTGGGGCCGGCGTAGTCGACGAAGAGCTTCTCGCCGGCGCGGTGGATCTGGCGCATCGAGCGCTTCAGGCGCAGTGCATAGCGCCGATATCGCTCGCAGAACTGGCTGTAGCGGTAGGTCGGCTGCTCGGGGTGGGCCGCGACGTGCTCCTCCCACAGCAGCATGAGGGTCATGCCCTTGCGCCTCAACTCCTGGTGCACGCGGCCATAGTCGGGCAGCACGTAGTGCGAGGGGCGGTCCAGCCGGCCTTGCACGACGCGACGCTCCAGCGCCGTGTCGCTGAGCGTTCGAATAGTGGGCCAGTCCAGGCCCGCGACGCTGGCAAGGCCGACGTACTTGGCCACGACGCCCTTGGAGATGCCGAGTGAAGCCGCGATCCGTTCGTGGGAGAGGCGGGCTTCGAGTTTGAGACGAAGAACGTCTCTGATCTTGCGCATGTTGATCCTTGGTGCGGGCAAGCCTGTCTCCGGCAAAAGCCGGGCAGGCTACCCGCATGGGGTGGATGAAATGCGCAACACCAACACGCTGACATACGGCAGCGTTCCGCTGCCGTGACCATCGATTCCGCTATCGTGACCGGTGATTCCGGACCATCCGGAAATCGGTCACGTTGAGCCCGGAATCACCGGTCACGTTCGTGCGGAATGCTCGGTCACGTTCGTCCGGAATCGGCGGTCACGATGCTCCGGAATACCCACCGATCTCGAACCAGATCCTCCTGTGCTGCATAAGGTGGGTGCTACCACCGTGTACCAGCACCTGCACTTCTCTAAGTACGGGATGTTCCAGAAGCGCATGATCATGGAAGCCGCCGCAATCGCTGCTCTGGCAACGAAGCTCGGAGGCGGGCTGGAAGCGCGCTGATCGCCTAGCTCCCGGCTTAGTGGCGCAGAAGCTTTTGTGTTCGGGGGTGGCGAGCCAGTCGCGAGCCGCTCATGCGAGGTTGCGGTCGGCCGGTTCAACTAGTCAGCGCCGTTGTGGATCTCGGCTACGCGCCCGCCACATCGTGCGGTCCGGCCAGCTTCGAGAACAGGGTCGCCGGCTTCCCGCATTCAGGCTGAAGCCAGACTTCGATCGGAGTTGTGATCGTCAACTCCTTAGCCTCGGTGGCGATCTTTGCCGCGGCCTTCTCGGTTGCAAGCCGGCCATAGATCAGATAAATCGCGCGTTTGTACTCGACCTTGCGCATGAATAGGTCAAGGGTCTTCAAATCCTTGCGTACGCCCTCAAGCGCGATCGAGTGCTTCACCTCGATAATCGCGAAATTGTCCTCCATGTAACCCGGCCGGTGCACCAGCAGGTCGGGTTTGGTTCCATCGGCTCCAAGTTCTTGCAGCAGCATGTGCCCCGACTTGTCAACCTCGCCAGAGAGCAGGAACCTGCACTCATGCTTCGGCGGCCACAACTGCCGCATTTGGTGGTAGAGCTCATAACAGTAGACGCGCTCACGGAACACGGCTTCGCCCCCAGCGATGTCCAGCGTGAAATAGCTCGGATCTACCGCGGCTGTCGCTTCGCGCAAGATGTCGTCAAGGTTGTCCATCCAGGTTCTAGTGCTCATCGGCACATCACGCGCCAGCTTGCGGGCGAGGCCGCCGTAGAAGTGGGCAAGGGCTTGCCACGTCACGTCCCACTGACCTTCGCCTTCCTTGGCTTCGTATATCAGTTCGTCCCTGTAGAAGAGACTCAGCCCCTCCTGCAAGTACTCAGCTGCCTCCAGCGGCGCTGCGATGATCCAGGGTCCGGTGCCCGCCTGCGGCCAGTATCGCCATGTTTCGTGGCTTGCGGTCTTGCCGCCATAACCAAGGTTCTTCCAGAGCCGCTGGTCAGGTTGTTCGTCACGACTTTGGTATCCGGCTCGCAGCTTCATCGACTTCTCCCGGCGCAATAGCGCAAAAAAGGCGACGACAGGTATGAACCAGAGCGCCGATCAAGACCGTATTAGAGCGGAACTCTTCTCTTCGCCCAATCCGTCGTTTCCGTTGCATCGAACCATGCTCTGCGTGCGGCATTGAAACCCGGCTCCGGACTTAAAGGCAGGAGAACTGCCGAGCAGCCGCTTGAACTCCCCGTGGCGAGCAGTGCCGTCAATGAAGTTTCCTATCGGAAATCCCGGCTCATCTCTTCGTGACGCTGGAAGAGTTGGGCACAAGAGCGACGGACGCAACGTGTACGACGAAGCAGCGAAGTCCCACCAGCCGGCACCTGAGGTCTTCCAAATCGTCTGTCGTTTACGTTCCGGCGTTCATCCAGGTGGGTACGTAGGCTGTCAGGTCACAGCCTGCGGCTCAAGGACGGGGTTCATTGACCGCATACGATTACTCGGCTCGACGAGGTACTTTGTCTGAGTATGACTGGGGCTGCTAGCTGGCCCGGCGAACACGCTTGACCACCCGCGCGGGCAGCGTTTCTACAAGTTGGGAGACCGAGACCTCCAAGCCGCCAGCCAGCCTCCACATGTTGAAGAGCGACAAGTTGCGCTCGCCGCGTTCAACAGAACCAACGTAGTTGGGGTGCAAGCCGGCCAACTCCGAAAGTTGCTCGATCGTGATGAGGCGGTCGTGCCGTAGTGCGCGCAGATGCTCGCCAAATGCTTGTTGCAGACGCTCCAGCTCTTTGCTGGACGCGGAGTCCAGTGGCTGGGGCTTGTTTGCAACTACTCGGGGCATGCGCCCAAGTTTTCAATCTCCAACACTAAGAGTACACAAACTATGAGTTTGGTTATGAGGCGAATTCTGGCAAACTAGCTAAAAAACAAAACGCAAAGTGTGTTTTGCTTCGAGCAGTTTTCTTTCTTCGTCAGCTCAACTATCTGGAGCGAAGTGAGATTCAAATGACGCGTCGACAAGTCGCTTCGCCTCTGCCAACGGCCCGACCACTGCGGCTGCCGGTCTCCGTGACGCGTGCCCGCCGAAGGCAATCTGCATCTGTCGTGCGCAGCCTGTCTGCGGCTCGCATCGGTGCGCAGGTGAGGGCGCTGCGCATGGCGGCCGAAGTGTCTGGTGGCGAGCTGGCCAAGACCTCGGGGATTTCGGCCTCGATGCTTTCGCGCATCGAGCGCGGTCTGGTCTCGCCTTCGGTGGAGACCCTGGAGCGCCTCGCGCATGGCTTGCATGTGCCGACCTCACGCTTCTTCAGCGATCAGGCGCGGCGTACCGACTTCTGCCACGTGCGTGCAGGACATGGTGTCTTGATCGATCGCATCGGCGCGGTGGCGGACTACCGCTACGAGCTGCTGGGCCACCTGCTGTCGGGTAACCTGTTCGTGGAGCCCTACTTGGTCACATTGCTGCCCGGTGCCGATCCCTATGTGACCTTCCAGCATCCGGGCCTGAAGTTCCTGTACTTTCTGGCCGGGGAGGTCACCTATCGCTACGGCGGCAAGTCGGTTGCGGTGGGGGCAGGGGACTCGCTGCTGTTCGAGGCGACCGCGCTGCATGGGATCGAGGCGATTCAGAGCGGGCCGGTGTCGTACCTGTCGGTGGTGTTCACGCTGCGCGAGTAGGCAGTCCTTGCCCGCACTGCCGTGCTGCGGAGCGACTCGGGTGCCCATTTGATTGATTGCTCGCGAATTCACTAGACGCCGTATTCACCTCTCTATCCCTCTCTTTTTTTCTCAATGTTCGGCGTGCCGAACACTGAGGAGCCAAACGGCCATCAACGTCGGAAGTCTTCCGCTTGATGGAGGCACGAGGAAACTTACCCAGGAGCTGTTCGGGCTCCCTCTGTGCGCGGGATGAGTGTCCGGTTTCGGTAGTTAATGCGGCGGTCGCAGGACGACGTCGAAACTTCGAGGGCAAAGTCCTTGTGCGCCTATGAGGGCAGGATAGACTGCCGTCAGACATTGTTAACAGCCATGGCGTTGCAATGACCAAGACCACTCGATCAAGCCGCGTGATCGCGACCCGGGTGCCGCCCGAGACGAGCGCGCGCCTCGCCGCGCTGGCCGCGCGGCATCATCTCAGTGCATCGACGCTGCTCGCGAAGATGGTCGACGAGGTCCTCAAGACCAACGGCGAAATCTCGCTCGACTCGGGCGCACAGCGATTCCCACGCGAATCGGAAAGAGACGTTGGCCCGGCGGATCGCATCACGCTGCGGCTTCGCAACGGCGACCGCGCGCTGGCGGCGCAGCGGGCCCATTCCCGCGGAATGAAGACAGCCAGCTACCTCGCCCTGCTGATCCACAACCATGTCCGTGATGCGGCCGTGCTGCCGCCGAATGAACTGGACCAGATCAAGGTGACCACCGCCCAACTGGCTGCGCTCGGACGGCAGCTTCGAACGTTCGGCGTGCCGAACACGCTGCCGGCGACGGTGGCACCGGACCTCGGCGAAGCGATTGCGTCGGTCCGGCGGGAAGTCGAAGTGGCACGCGAAGCCACGGCCGCCCTCGTGCGGCGCAACCTCATCAGCTGGGAGACCAGCGGCGGGAGGGCCCATGCCTGAGCAGCGGATACGCGCGGGCCGAAGCGGCCGCGGCCCGGCCAGTGCGCCGCGCGACATGACCCTGGACATCGTGAGCTACGGCCGGCGAGGGCCGGGCGGCCAGCTCCGCCTCGGAACCGAGCAGATCGCGCAGATCCAGCGCACCGTGGGGCGCACGCCCGAGGTGATGGTGAAAGTCTCCGGCGGCGGACGGGACATCGGCGGCGTCGAAGCCCATCTGCGCTACATCGGCCGGCACGGCAAGCTGCCGATCGAGACCGACGAGGGACTGGCGCCGCAGGGCCGGGGCGCTCCCAAGGAGATCACGGCCGACTGGCAGCTCGAGCTCTGCAGAAGCCAGTACAAGCCGAGACCCGTGCCGGGGCAGAAAGACACGCGTGCGAAGCTGGCGCACAACATCGTCCTGTCCATGCCCGCCGGCACGCCGCCGGACAAGGTGCTGGCGGCAGCCCGCGTCTTTGCGCGCGAGAACTTCGCGCTGCAGTATCGCTATGCCATGGTCCTGCACACCGACCAGCCGCACCCGCATGTGCATCTGGTGGTCAAGTGCGAGCACGAGTTCGAGCCTGGCAAGCGCCTCTACATCCGCAAGGACACGCTGCGCCAGTGGCGCGAGCAGTTCGCTGCGCTGATGCGAGAGCAGGGCGTGGCGGCCAATGCCACGCCGCGCCAGGTGCGAGGGCAGACGCGCAAGCCGTACCGGGATGCGATCCATCATCGGCTGCGCGCGCTTCGGGCATTCGGACAACTGCCGCCCAGCGACCGGACCAGGCATCGGCCGCCGAAGACCTCGACCTTCATGCGGGCCAAGCTGGAGAGCGTGCTCCAGGCTTTGAAGTCGGGACGGGGCGCCGTGGATGACGGCCAGGAGAAGATGCGCAATACGCGGCGGGAGGTGGTCGCGGGCTGGCACGCAATTGCGGATGCGCTTCGAAGTTGTCAGGGCCAGGCCGAGTTGGCCGACCGGGTGGAACGCTTTGTCGCGCGCATGCCGGCTGTGCAGACTGATGCGCAGCGAATGGCGGATCGGTGGAGGGAGACAGAGAGAAGTCGGGCGCCGGAGCGCGCGGATGCCAACCCGTTTGGGCCACGTGTCCGATGATGGTTGAGTCGTCTCCGTTTCAGCGACCTTTTGCAGGGTTGCCGCATTGACCCCGTGACGGTGCGGTCGCCTGAGCGTGGGAGCGAATGTGCGCGGGCCAGGGCGCTGCCTCCTGTCAAAAATGCCAGTTGTCAGAGCTGTAAGTCGTCACACGCTCGGCGCAAATCCACGCGGAGGACGAGTCCAGGGGGCGCTGGGTTGGGCTGCGATTGCCAGAGCGAGTCTGGATGGCGGCACTGCTCTGGTTCCGGTGCCGGTCTGCTTTTGTCCGGGTGGGTTAGTTTTACATCGGCGCTAACACAATCGAGTTTTTCAACAGAATCGACTGAAAGCGGCCGGTCACCCATTCAACGTTGAGTGACTGCTGCTCGGAAGAGCGGACAATCGAAGGCTTCCGCGGGCCTGTTCTTGACCTCGGAAGCTGACACAACCGGCGTGGTCACTGGTGGACAGTGGCATCAAGAAAGAACATGTTCATGACCCATCCACTCGATGGGAGACCCTGATGGAAACTGCCGCTCCTCTTGCTTGCCATTTCCAGACAGCTTCTCCGCTATAGGTCCTCCCCGTCCTCCCCGTCCTCCGCGTCGAACGACTGTTCGGCCAGGTATCTGCGGTGCAGCTCCACACGGCCCAGCACCTCAGGGTGGCGATTCGCAAATGCCAGCTTCTCCGGAGAGTCGAAGCCCCGCCGGATGGCAGCGGACAACCCGTTGATGACCGACAGGGAGTCATTTTCTGCTGCCGGCTCGATCTCCAGCTCGACCACCATTCTGGCGACAACCCCCGCGATGAATGACAGGCCACGTACGATGAAGATCGAAGTGAGATTGCGCGCCCGGGGCAGTAGCAACTGCGTTGCAATGCCGGAATCCGGATCGCCCTTCAGTATTCGCTCGATCGCATTCAGAGGCTTGCCGTTCACCCATGCGACCACGGCCGGCTCGAGCGCACGCAGCGTCAGGGCTTCAAGCGCGTCCGTCGCTGGCCGTCCGGTCGCGCTGAGCGCCGCCTTCCTGACATCGAGAAGAAGATGCTCCCGCGCTTCCCCGTCGTTCCTCAGCCAAAGGAAGATGAATCGAATCCACGCCACCACGGAATCAGGCCACGCATCCGTGGCATCGAGAAGTTTTTGGCGCAGGCGATCCAGTACATCCAGTGGCAGCCCGGTCTTCGAGGCGAGCCGCAGTACAACGTCCTCCCATTCGTCCTCCGCCGCCTCCTGAACCTCCGTCCAAAGACCCAGCGTCTTGGCCACGTAGGCATCCTCCTGTTGTCGCTGACGCGCCTTGAAGGCACCGAAAGACCGAGCCATCAGCTTGTCCATCTGAGCGGAGTCGGCGTCCGATGGCGCCAGGGTGGCGAGCCGGTTGACCGTGTAGCGCACGTACTTGTCATCCGTGTCGCCACTGGCGATCAGATCCAAGATTTGCTCCAGCGGGTCGGTGATCGTGACGCAGCGGTCATCTTCCGGAAGCACTGAATTCAGTTTGGCCTCCAGCTGCGCCCCTCCAAGACGCCTGCTCTCGAATTTCACGAGAGGCTCAGGGACCAGAAGGACGATCCCGTTGGCCAGATGGCCGGCTCTTCCGGCACGCGCAGCAGCATTGAGCAGCTCGTGGGCCTCGAGGTTCTCTCTGCCGTTGCCTTGGTCGGCCGCCCGTTTGTCACCCGCAAGGATAGCCATCTGAGCGGGCAGGTTCAGCCCCTGGGCAAGCGTTGGTGTGGCAACGATGGCCATCGCACCGCCCGCACGCTTGAACAGCTGCTCAGAAAGCATCCGCTCGACGCGCAGCATCGCGGCATTGTGAGGAACCGCAGCGAAATCGCCTTGGCGGAATACCGAGTGCTTCGCATGGCCGAGCTCTGCCTCGATGGTGGACCACAATGCCTTTTCCTGATCATTCAGGGCCACTGTGAGATCCAGGCCGCCGCAGATCTTCTTTGCGGTGGTTACCGAGACAAGCTTTGTGTTGACGAAGACGATCGACTTGGCGCCGCCCCGCGCTGCGGAGACTGCCAGAAGCGCGGCCGTTTCATTGGCATTGGGTAGCGCCGTCACCCGTGAGCGCCCATACTTGCCGGACAGCGGGAACGCCGTGTCCGAAAGAGCGGTCAGAGCACGGGCGTCTGGCACGTCGGCCCAGTTGTGTCGCAAACCCCAGACGGCATAGGGCCTAGCGACCAGCGCCTTTTTGGCATCCTTTCGAAGGCTCGCGGCAACCTTGTCCTTCTCCTTATCCAGCTGTTGCTGGGTCGACAGGGCCTCCTTTTCGGCTGCGGTGATATCGCTACCCCGATATACCACCACACCGCGCGCCTGCCGGCTGGGCTTCCAAAGTAGCTCCACAACGGCGCAGTCGCGGCCGGTGAGGTCGGCGATCCAGTCGCCGAACTCCTCCGCGTTCTTCAGCATCGCCGACAAGAACAGCAGATCGGCATCGGGAACCTGCTCGCAAAATGCCAGGAGGCACAGCATCCCATCCAGGGCGCGGCCGATCCTGCCGCTTTCTGGGCTCAGCAGATGGCACTCGTCGAAGACCAGCAGACCGACGTCGCTGAACGACTCAGGCAGGTACGACAGCATGGCCAGGCACCCCTCGGGCGTCATGACCTCGATATCCTGAAGTGAGCTGCCCTCGACGAGCAGGGAGTCAAACTCTGCGGAGACCTTCATGCCGAAGCGGTCAGAAGGAAAAAGGCCTTGCAAGTCGCCAGTGACCTGCTCCGCCAGGGCGTGGGTCGGGACCAGGAACACCACCTTCTTGCCGCTGGCCAGCGTACCTGCGATCTTCAGCGTCGACACCGTTGTCTTGCCGGCGCCGGTAGGCAGGACTAGGACCGAGTTCATGCCAACCTGTTGGAAACCTCTGGCTATGGCCTCGCGATGGTTGTGCCAGACATATGGGTTGTTCTGGGCCCTGAATCGCAACCAGCCCTTCCAGAAGTCCCCGTCCGAGCCCTTCGGGGGCGGCAACTTTGTCAGGCAGACTACATCCAGTCCATCGCTCGCGGCAAGCAGGAGCGAGGCCAGGTGAGCTGGCCCCGGATAGGAGGTGCGAAGAACACCGTCCAGCCCCTCCCATTCGCCCGAGTGGCCTGACAGCGCCAGCACCTGCCGAAACCTGTTCCTTGCCTGCCGGCGGTGGCTGACGTCCCCCGACGGCGGCTCGGAAAGCACATCGAGCGCAAGGAACTCGATCCCGTCAGCAAGCGTGGACGCGAGCCGGCGAAACGCCTGTTCCTCGATGTTCAGGTCCGGGGAAGAGTCTGCATCCGTCTGCGACCTTCGGTCCGCGATGGCTTGGACCCTTCCACGCACGAGATCCCGAACGTGTGCGGCCAAGCGCCGGACCTCCACGCTGCCGGTACTGAGGTCGATCAGGCCTCCGGCCTCAAAGGCGTCGGCATATTGCTCCGCGATGAAGAACAGCAGCGCGGACGCCATCGATGCCGCGAGCTGCTCGCGGCTGAGCGCGGCGACGCGGTTCATTTGGCTCGCTGCCGTCTCGCGCGCCAGGATTTGCTGCGCGGTACCGGAGACGAACGCGGCGGGGCGCCGCGTGTCCGCATCTTCGTTCACCGAGGCAATGATCTCGTAGACGTCGGCGATGCGCTCCAGGGGCCACTGCGCGTCGCTGCGCTCTTCCTCCTGGGAATTTCGCAGGCGACGGGCAACGAGTTGCGCATAGTGACGCGTCAGCAGTTCTGGGAGTTTTGCCGGATCCAGTCCAGGGACGGCGGGAGCAGCCTCAAGCAGCTGCGCGCTGTTCGCGTCAAACACGCTTCTTCACCTTGCCGCTCTTGATTTCCGCGATAACGGATTTTGCGAGCTTCTCGAACCAATCACGCAGGTCGTTATGCACCACAAAGGTCGCACCGATCCGCTGAGCCTGTTTGATATTGGCCAGATCCTTGTAGTCAGCGAAAAGCTTTGCGCGGTCCGCTGCAGTGGCCATCGGTGGACTGACGGTTAGGGCGGCGCGGTAATGACGGCAGTCCAGGTCGATGACCCTGGCTGCAGCCCTCGTCGCAGCGGTCGTGTCCGCAAAGTTGGTCTTGATGATATCCACCGCCGTCGCGAGCAGTTCACGGCTTCGCTTGCTTCCCGCATGGTGCTCGGTGAAGGTGGGCATGACCTGCGACTTGAACAGTTTGCGAGGGGTGATGGTGCATTTTTCCTCGCAGATCGTCACAGCCCTGATCCTCTGCCGTCTGGGTTCAAGCTCGATCACCAGTCCGTCGAGACCCTGCGATGTCGCGCTAATGTGGGGGTCCTTCAGGAAAGTCCGCCCATTCGCGTTCTGACGGGTTGCGATCCAGGCAATGCACTCGAAGAGAAATCCATCGCGATGCGCAATTGCTGCCGTCTTCTGCTCCGCCGTCAGCCCTCTCTTGATCCTTAGCTGCGCGCATGCGGCATCGTTGAAGGCGGCCACGGAAACCGCAGGAGCATTTGGTACGAGCTTTTCCAAGATCCGCGCTGCATGTGCGGCCTGCCCGACCGCCAGCACGCCGATGAGCCTGGCGAGTTCCTGAGGATCACTGACCTCCCAGTTCAGACCCGAAACATCTTTGTCTACCTTGACAGGAATCGAATTTATCAATGCTCACTCCAACGACGCAAGGGCCGCCAGCCGGTCCAAAAGTGTTCGGGTGGCTGCCTGTGCCTGCCCCGCCCGGCTTCCCCGGATGGCAACAGGCATGAACTCTATCGTTAGCAGCCGCGATCCTGCGCACCCACGGGGAAAAAAGACAGGTCGGTCTCCCCGCCGGCCCAGGACTTCACGCCCAGCCATTAGGCCATTGCGCCGGCCCCGTGCCCGGGACCTGTGTTGTGTGGAGAATGGGGTAATCGAACAGGCCTCGGAGGGCAGCGGCGCGAGTCGCGGAATGTAGCAGCCTATGCTCGATGTTGCTTAGCGTCCGCGGCGCTCGGCAAATGGAGAAACGCCTGTATTCGCGTGTCGCTACAACTGCCTAATCGAGACACGCGCTCGGGGCGGTTGCATAAGGCGAAGGCAGCGGTGGGTCCGGAGTCCTCGGCTGCAGCACCTTCAGACTGGTAGGCGTCGTTCACACGTGACTCTATGTATGAACGACCGCATGACACGACAGCGGACGTTGCACGCCTGCCGAAACGTGACACAGTCGTCATGGTCGTCGTCGACAGCGCTATCAAGAAAGCGCATCTTCATGACCCGTCCACTCGATGGGGTGGTAGTCGTCGCATTACCTAACCGAGCATTACAATTATGGAAGAGCAGTGGACAGCTTGGGGCCACTGTATGGGTCGGAGAGGGTGTTTTGGAGCTCGCATTCGAGACGGAGAACCTTCGCCACATGTGTGAGCATGAGGCCGTTGCACTCAAGCAGCTGGGGCAGCTTGCCGCAGATGCGCTGAGAAACCGCCTCTCGGACCTGCATACTGCGGACTTCATAGACGAGGTCCTTGCCGGCCGCCCGCGGCATCTTTCTATCGACGGTGTCGACTGCGTCCAGTTTGAGTTGGCCGAGCGCTGGACGTTGACGGTCAGCCCCAATCACGTGCCACCTCGTAATATGCGAGACGGTCGTTCAGACTGGTCGCGCGTGCGACGCATCAAAATCTTACGCGTGGAGCAAGCATGACAGCCGCCAGCGCTTTTCAGCCCGACTGGGTATCGCCTCCCGGAGCTACCGTCCTCGACCTTCTTGAGGAGCGAGGCTCCACTGTTGGCGAGTTCGCCACCGCTGCGCAGCGCAGCATTCAAGAAGTTACTGCCCTTCTGTACGGTTCAGGCGCTCTCAATGAGGCATGGGCCCAGCAGCTTTCCTTCCTGTTTGGCGCTTCCCCGATCTTTTGGCTGCGCCGTGAGGAGCAGTACCGGTCCAATCTAGAGCGCTTGGCTCAATCCGCGGACGACGTCGGCGCGCAGAGTTGGCTGTCGGAGCTTCCCATCGCGGACATGGTCAAGTTCGGGTGGGTAGAAAAAGGCAAGAACAAGGGCGAGACGCTCGCTAATGCACTAGCGTTCTTCGGCGTTCCTTCCATCGAGTCCTGGCGCAGCCACTACAAGCTTTCTCTCGAATCGGCCGCATATCGCACCAGTGCCGCTTTCGAGACCCGACCGGGGGCTGTAGCAGCCTGGCTACGCCGCGGTGAGGTGGCGGCCAGGTCCATCGACTGCAAGCCGTGGAATCCAGAGAAGTTTAATGCTGCACTAGCCGCAATCAGGGCGCTGACCAGAGAACCGGACCCGAGCAGATTTCTGCCTGAACTCACGGCGCTCGGACGTGAATGCGGCGTTGCAATCATCGTAGAACGCGCTCCGGACGGTTGCAGAGCCAGCGGCGCAACCAAGTTCCTGAGCACCAGCAAAGCGCTGATGCTTCTGAGCTTCAGGTACCTCTCAGACGACCAGTTCTGGTTCACGGTCTTCCACGAAGCAGGACACCTTCTGCTTCACTCGCGCCGAGGCCTCTTCTTGGAAGGGTTCGAGAGCCCGGAAGGCAGTGCGGAAAGAGAAGCCGATGAGTTCGCGATGCGCACCCTCTTCACGGACTCGGGCTTGAAACAACTCGAGTCAGTGTCCTTGAACCAATTCTCCATTGCCCGCCTTGCTAAACGTCTTGGCATCGGGATTGGACCGGTCGTTGGCCAGCTTCAAGAGATGGGCCGGATTCAGTACAACCACTTCAACTACATGAAGGTTCGGTACAAATGGCAGGCCTGAGTTTCTAAGCCAGGAAGCGCTTGTAATGGTTCGGAGACTTCTGCCAGTTGCACAGCGAGTCCTCCATCTCTTGGAAGCCAACGCCGAGGTGATTGGCGATGACTCCCACCCGCGTGTCAATTTCAGCGATGGTCAATACATGCTCACCCTGCAGCATCAGCCGAGCACCGACCACGGGTCCAGTCGCCGACGAAAAGTAGGCCGAGTCTGGCCGAATCGGAGCTAAGCCCAGCTTGCCGAGCATGGTGAGGTAGTCGAAGCGCGCGGTCCTACCGAAACGCCTCACAGCGCTCATTGACCGATACAGCCTGTTGAAAGTGCGCTGCGGGTCGCCATTGGCGGCCTGCAGCGCTTGCGCGAAGAGCGCTGCATGGCTGCCAGCGGCCTGCACCCATTCGACATATGAAGCGACCGTCGCGCCCGTGCCGTTGTCCCCTAGCGCCTCGAGGCTCTCGTATTTGCGGTGGTTTCCGAATCCCCTGTTGGCACCGCGCATCAAGTGGTCTTTGTTTGCATCGAGCCACTCCCGAAAGCCAGCCACATCGGTGCTGACGGCAGCGAAGGCCCAAGGCGGTCGCGCACCCAGGGCGCCGTAGACCTCACGGGAGTACCGGTAATCCGACCTCGAGTGCTTTCCGAAGTGCACGAAAAGGAACACGAGCCAGCAAGCTTCTTCGATGTCGCCAGCTCGCATATGCAGCACGGCCGCCTTGACTGGGTCGAACATTTCGCTCTGCGGGTTGCCGCGGTCCGGGTGGATGTCTCGGTTTGCAATTGCGCTGACGTAGCGCACGCGCCTGATGCTGTCCACCAGCTGCAGCACGTAGACCTTGCGCCTGACTTCGTCCGAAATCCCGGGCAGGGGAAAATGCTCTTGGGCCACTTGAAGAAGCTTGTCTTCGAGCTCGTCAACTAGCGGCTCTTCTCTAGCTCTCATGCCAGCACCCCTTTGCCTTGTTTTGCAATCCACTCGCGGATGCTCGTCACAGCCTCGCGCGTGACGCCGAAGCTGCTCTGGATGTTGTGGTTGAACCCGAGCACCAGCAGCTCTCGTCCCAGGTCCATGCCGGCAAGCTCGGTCACCATGCCGCGGTAAGCGAATCCCTGGACTGGTGAGGTGCCGTCGCGCCCAAGCGTCCACGCAGGCATGGAGGAGACCTCCAAAGGCTCCCTCAATAGGCGCTCGAACGTGCGAACGACCGTTGCGCCGTTGAGCACGAGGACGCGAATGGGCGAGGTGGCGATGGATCTGACCAGCGTCTCGGCACCAAGCTCGAGCAGCCCCTGCTTGACGTCAGGAGCAAGGCTGGACCACTTTTGTCCCGTGGCGAAAGGCACCAAGTCCAAATGGCAGGCAGACGACCACGCGTCGTAGTACGACACGTCCAGCCCGTTAACTACGCGGTCCAGGGGCTTGAACCAACCGTCGTACGGCCTACGGGAGAAATACATGTTGCAGGCCGACCACACGCGGTCAATGTGCTCCTTCGCGGCGTCTGCCCAAGAATTTAGCTGCAGGGTGGAGAGGGTCTCGAACCTGTGCAGCGGGTCTTGGAGCTGGGCGCCGCGCGCGTCCACAAACTCCAGGTTGCTCGGATTAAGTCCCAGTGTTGCGACAATACTCGTCTCAAGACGACCGAACATCATGACCGGAGACGCCCAAGGGATGGCTCCCAGGTCCTCCGGCGAGCCGGACGCAAGCATGCGAACAAGGCGCTTGATTTCGCGCCGGTGAGCAACTGCACTCATTACGCTGCCCGGCTCGCGTCTTCGAGACCGTCGACGCGCGGGTCAATGAAGACACGGTAGGTCGTGCTGTTCATCTGGCCACGAAGCGTGCGCAAGCCGGCGAGGTCCTTGTTTTTGTCGGCACGATACGCCATCAGCAGGCGCACAAGGTCCTGCCAGTACGGGTCAAGGCTCGCGCTGGCCAGGCTGTACTGTCCACCCTCGCGAAGGATTCGCTCCGCTCGTCGCAGTTCACGAATCGCCGGCCAAGGCTCTCCCTCCGGCATCGCCGGCATCGGCACGGTGCCCTGAAAGGCCTCGCCGAGAAATGCCTTCGCCTTGTCATGCCACTCGTCGTACAGGTGCAGGCTGCCGACGCAGTGGGTGTACTCGCCCAAATCCGCTCCGATTGCACGCGCCACAAGTTCCTGGAGCATGGTGAACGCAAACACGTCGTGCGGCAGGCCTAGGTACGCATCGTTCGACCGCATGTTCACAACCATGTGCACGCGGTCATCGCGCACCAGAAACTGAAGAGTGCAAGTGCACGGCACGCCATAGCCGCGGCCCACGTCGCCGGCATCAAAGAGCTGGATGACAGCTTGCCGAGAGGTTCGCTTGTGCTCGAGAAGCTTGATGATGTTCGCAAGCTGGTTTTGACCCCTTAGGTTTGCCAGCCGCTCTCCGTATCCGTTGGGCACGGTCGTACGGTCCGGAGCATCATCCCGATAGCCGGTGGGCACGTAGTATTCGACGAAGGCGTAATCGTTCGCCCCAGATAGGTACCAGAGCCACTCGCCCAAGGGGCTGAACGCCTTGCCACGCGTCTCACTTCGGCTCAGGCGAGCACGAGAGTTCGTCAGGTGCAAGACCGCACCAACCTCCTCCGTGAAGCGCCCCCTGCTGGCCGTCACCCAATTAGTGCTGGCCACCAGGCGCTGCAGCACACCGCGCATCAGGTCGTCGAGGGTGTCGGCTTTCAGGTTCACACTGAACTCCATGTGCCTAAAGCGGCTCTTGGAACTGCGGCAATTAAGCCCAATGTCCAAAGCCCGGCCAAGCTAGCCGTTGACCTGCTCACCACCGCGTACACGATGAAGAGAAAGACGGCCAGATAGAAAGCTGCGATACGTCGGTGCAGGCGCACCAACGATGTGTTCCGCATACGTGCCCTCGCTCCAGTCCATTTGTAATTGGAATGTAGCAGACAGCTTTGAGCTGCGAAACTGAGCATCGACGCTTGGCGGACAGCGGCCGACCAGAAGGAATATTGCGAAAGTCGGCTACCGCTACGTAGCCGCCCTTCTGATACGCCCGCTTCAGACTGGTTGCAGTTGGCCAGCTTCGGCAGCCGAACGACCGCTGCAGCCGTTTCCTGCCGTCACGAGCCACACGCAACGGTCGCTGCTGTTGCGTCAGAGCGTATCGATAACCTCGACGCTAGTGCCGTCGGTAGACACGCGTCGGACAGAGCCAGCTTCTGGGTTGTAGAGCACGATGGCGTTGAAGGTCGCAAAGACCACCCGACCACGATATTCGGTGCCATCGGTCTTCTTCACGGTGACGCAGGTCGATACTTTGGTTTTTGGCTTCCCGTCGTTCACCGGTGGTTGTGCCTGCAGACGTGTGCCTCGTGACTTTAGAGGCGAGCAGATCGATGGGCCAACGACCCAATCGTCAATGTGTGCCTGACCTGCCTGCAGACCGGCCATCGGAACAATGCTCAAGAGGGCGGCCATGGACATGAGCCCGATGACCATTGCCAGAGTCGTGACAGGCATGACCACGAGAGGCGCAGCCAGCACGAGCATGAGAAATCCGGCGGTGGCGAGCAGCTTGGTCCGTGTTGAGCCTCGTACCTGCTCTGCGGCGTTGTGCAGCCAGGCCCAGCGACGAAGAAAGTACTGTGCTGCAAACGCGATGCCGCCAAGCACGATGAGCACTGCGATCATGGCTACGACCATCTTGGTGGCCGGCCAGCTCGTTTCCCAAATGCTCACATAAAAGCTCCATTGCGACAGCTTGCTGAACATACGCAGCATCTGCATCACGGCCCAGCCGCCGAGCGTGAGAAGGTCTGAAGTGGAATTGAAGACCACAGCGTGGGGGATGCCGAAGCTGGCCTCGGCAGACAACGCTACGCCATAACCGAGTAGCGCCAGAACGATGGCTGTGGCGGACGAGACCGATAGAAAGATGGTCAGCACCTTGGTGCCTGAGAATTTTTGGGCGGCTGTGGGCTCTGTCATGCGGCAGCTTTCAAGAATTTGGCACGAAGATAACCCGCCGCAAAAGGAAATGGGCGCCTGCAAGTAGGAGGTGCTCGGCAATGATCGATAGGGATTGCAGCCTGGCCGCAGGCCTTACGCTGTGTCACCGCCACCGTTGCCGTGCTTTCATGCGTGGAGGCATTGCCCATATCTCGGCGCCAGGCTGACGAATTCGTCCTCAATCAGTTGATGCTGGAGAAGCTCGCGGCCCTCTCGCTTTGAAGCAAATGCGCGAGCGCTGGGCCCGGCCGCAGGTCGACGCGATCGCGCGAGGCCCCATCCTGCTCGGCAGATGCCTCACTTCAACCACGGCACCGTAAGTGGGCGGACCATGCCATCTCCGGCGACGAAGGAGCGAGTCCTTCAACATTCGGGCGGCATCTATTGGCGGGCTCCTCCGGCCGGTTGCACAATTGCCGTTCACAGGAGCGCACCAAAAATGCCCGCCATTCACCTCGTCGAACGCCTCGGAAACACCCATAAGATCAAAGAGGCCGCCCACCCGCATGAATTCGACTGCGGTTATTGGGTCGTTTCAGTGCCGACCGCCGAGCGGCTCGTGGGCGGAGACCTTTACCTTCATGACGGCCAGAACGATCCGTCCCGATTCGGCGGAAAGATCGTTAGCTATCGCGTACATCAAGGCGGGCCTGAGGATGGGCGCCTTGTCTTCCGCATCCAGGCGACGCCGGAGCACAGGGGCGTGCACACGGGCCGGAAAGGCTGGGGAAACGAGAAGAAGATTGTTTGGTAAGGCGAAATACGATGGGCGGCATGACCGAACCATCGCCTTGGCCTGTATCTCGCAAAGAAGATCACTGACGACATCATGGCAGGCCGGGTACGGCGCATAGTCTCGGAAGGAGATTCGCGATGGATCCGCACCTCATCCCGGAACGTGGCCCTTTTGACCCAGTGACTCGCTCGCGGCCCGGGCCTCCCGCCGCACGGCCGTGGCGATGGGTCCGTCGATGGCCGGGTCGAAGCCGCCCGTGGCACCCAGCGCGGTGATCACGGCGCACACCCGGCCCGCATAGTCGTACACCGGCGCCGCTACGGCACTGATGCCGCGCAGGTAAGTGTCTTTCACACTGGCGCAGTGCGCCTGCCGCACTTCGCGGCGCAATTTGCCGATCGGATCTTTCAGGTCGAGCAGCGCGCGCATCTCCGGCGTGGCCTCGCCAAGCTCCTGTTCGGCCAGCGCCAGCACCCGCGACTCGTCGAGCAGGCCGAGGAACGCGCGGCCGGTGGCGGACCAGAGCATCGACATCACCGAGCCGGCGCGCACGTTCACCGTGACCGGCAAGCCCGGCTCCTCGAAGCGCACGATGGTCGGCCCCTTGTTGCCCATGACCGCGACGAAGCAGGTCACTTCCAGCGACTCGCGCAGCCGGACGAGGCAGGGCTCGGCCGCGCGAATCGGGTCGGCCTGGCGCATGGCGGCCAGGCCGATCTGGATGGCTTCCGTGCCCAGATAGTAGTGCTGCGAGACGGCGTCCTGCAGCACCAGCCCTTCCTCCATCAGGCTGGCAAGGTAGCGGTGGACCTTGGCCGGGCTTTCGCTCACGTGGGCGGACAAGGCCGTCAGGCTGCTGCGGCCGCCCAGGTGGGCCAGGCCCTTGAGCACTGCCATGCCGGTTTCGGCCGATTGGACGCGCTGGCGCCGTTCGCGGGTCGCGGGGGAGGCAAAAGAGAGCTCCGGAGATTGGGTCATGTGGGCTGCATGTTAGGTGCTGGGGCCGCGCGCCGACCGGCCGCTCGGCTCAGGGTTATTCCTTGAGGCTGGTTTACGCAATGCGTATGATAATTACGCAATACACAATCATGCCGGAGACATCCATGAGAAACCGCCTTGTTCGGTGCCTTGCCGTTCTTTCCTTTATTGCTGCGGCAAGCGCCAGCGCCCAGACCTTTCCCGCCAAGCCGATCCGCTGGCTCGTTCCGTACGCGGCGGGCGGCGGCTCCGATTTCCTGGCGCGCACGGTGGCGCAGACGCTCTCCAGCGAGGTGGGGCAGCCGGTGCTGGTGGACAACAAGCCCGGCGGCAACACCGCGCTGGCCGCGGCCGAGACGGCGCGTGCGCCGGCCGACGGCTACACGGTGCTGTCGGCCGACAACGGCACGCTGGTGTTCAACCCTGCGCTCTACAAGTCGCTCTCGTACAGCCCGACCAAGGACCTGGCACCCGTCACGCTGATGGGCAAGTTCCCGATGATCCTGGTGGTCGGCGCCAACTCGGGCATCGCCACCGCCAAGGATTTCATCGCCAGGGCCAAGGCCAAGCCGGGCGATGTGAGCTACGCCTCGGCCGGCGCCGGCAGCCCGCACCACCTCGCGATGGAACTGCTCAAGGTGGAGGCGGGCCTCTTCATGGTCCACGTGCCGTACCGCGGCGCAGCACCGGCGCTGGCCGATGTGGTGGGCGGGCAGTTGCCGGCCATGATGGTCGACCTCGCGGCCGGTGCGGGCTTCATCAAGGGCGGCAAGGTCCGCGCGCTGGCGGTGGCCAACCCGACGCGCCTGCCGCAGCTGCCCGACGTACCCACCTTTGCCGAGCTCGGCTACAAGAACGTCGAAGCCGCCGCGCTGGTCGGGGTGGTGGTGCCGGCGGCCACGCCGCCGGAGGTGGTGAAGACGCTCAATCGCCAGCTGGTCGCGGCCATCCACGAGCCCTCGGTGAACAAGCGCATGGTCGACTTCGGCGTCGAGCCGGTCGGCAACACGCCCGCGCAGTACACCGAGCTGCTGAAGGCCGAGACCGTGCGCTGGCACAAGCTGATCCGCGACCTGAAGATCACGCTCGACTGAGTCTGCTGCCATGTCCGATACCGCCATGCCTTCGCGCACTTCCGGTTGCCCCGTCGCGCACGGGCTGCTGTCCTCCGAGCGCACGCCCACCGGCTGCCCCGTGAGCGCGCGCGCCGCCGAGTTCGATCCCTTCGAGGACGGCTACCAGCAGGATCCGCCCGAGTACGTGCGCTGGGCGCGCGAGAAGGAGCCGATCTTCTTCAGCCCGAAGCTCGGCTACTGGGTGATCACGCGCTACGACGACATCAAGGCGGTGTTCCGCGACAACATCACCTTCAGCCCCTCCAACGCGCTCGAGAAGATCACGCCTACCGGCGAAGAGGCCAATGCCGTGCTCGCCTCCTACGGCTTCGCGCTGAACCGCACGCTGGTGAATGAGGACGAGCCCGCCCACATGCCGCGCCGCCGCGTGCTGATGGACCCGTTCACGCCCGAGGCGCTCAAGCACCACGAACCGATGGTGCGCGAGCTGGCGCGCAGCTATGTCGACCGCTTCATCGACGACGGCAAGGCCGACCTCGTCGACCAGATGCTGTGGGAAATTCCGCTGACCGTGGCGCTGCACTTCCTCGGCGTGCCCGAAGAAGACATGGACACGCTGCGCAAGTATTCGATCGCGCACACCGTCAACACCTGGGGCCGGCCAAAGCCCGAGGAGCAGGTGGCCGTGGCGCATGCAGTGGGCAATTTCTGGCAGTACGCCGGCAAGGTGCTCGAGAAGATGCGACAGGACCCCGACGCGCCCGGCTGGATGCAGTACGGCATCCGCAAGCAGAAGCTGCACCCCGAGGTGGTGACCGATTCGTACCTGCACTCGATGATGATGGCCGGCATCGTGGCCGCGCACGAGACCACCGCCAACGCCACCGCCAATGCGGTGAAGCTGCTGCTTCAGCATCCGCAGGTGTGGCAGGAGCTGTGCGAAGACCCGGGCCTCATTCCCAACGCGGTGGAAGAGTGCCTGCGCCACAACGGCTCGGTGGCTGCGTGGCGGCGCCTTGTCACGCGGGACACGCAAGTGGGCGGCGTCGATTTGCCGGCCGGCTCGCGGCTCCTGATCGTCACCTCATCGGCCAACCATGACGAGGCGCACTTTTCCGATGCCGACCTGTTCGACATCCGCCGCGACAACGCCAGCGACCACCTGACCTTCGGCTATGGCTCGCACCAGTGCATGGGCAAGAACCTCGCGCGCATGGAGATGCAGATCTTCCTGGAGGAATTCACGCGGCGGCTGCCGCACATGCGGCTCTCGGAGCAGCGCTTCAGCTATGTGCCGAACACCTCGTTCCGCGGGCCGGAGCACCTGTGGGTCGAGTGGGACCCTGCGGCCAATCCGGAGCGCAAGAACCCCGCGCTGCGGCGCGTGCAGGTGCCGGTGCGCATCGGCGAGCCCTCGCGGCACGCGATCACGCGTCCCGTGGTGGTGGAGCGCGTGACGCCGGTGGCCGAAGGCATCGTGATGCTGCGGCTGGTGTCACCCGATGGCAAGCCGCTGCCGCGCTGGACCGCAGGTTCGCACATCGACGTGGAATGCGGCTCGCCCGAGCTGTCGCGCCAGTACTCGCTGTGCGGCGATCCGGGCGAAGCCGGCGTGCTCGAGATCGCGGTGCTGCACGAGCCAGCGGGCCGCGGCGGCTCGGCCTGGGTGCACACCCAGGTGAAAGCCGGCGACCGGCTGCGCATTCGCGGTCCGCGCAATCACTTCCGCCTGGACGAGTCGCTGAAGAAGGCCATTTTCATTGCGGGCGGCATCGGCATCACGCCCGTGAGCGCGATGGCGCGCCGCGCGAAGGCACTGGGCATCGACTACGAGCTGCACTACAGCGGCCGCAGCCGCAAGCACATGGCTTTCCTGGACGAGCTCGCGGCGCTGCACGGCGAACGGCTGCAGGTCCATGCGAGCGACGAAGGGCGGCGCTGCGATTTGCCGTCGCTGCTTGCCGAACCGGTGGCCGGTGCGCAGGTCTATGCCTGCGGCCCGCTGCGCATGCTCGAGGCGCTCGAGGGCTGCTGCGCCGCCTGGCCCGAGGGCGCATTGCGGGTCGAGCATTTCGAATCGACGCTCGCCACGCTGGATCCGTCGAAGGAGCGGGCCTTCGAGGTGGAGCTGAAGGATTCGGGCCTCGTCCTCACCGTGCCGCCTGACCAGACCTTGCTGACCGCGCTGCGTGCCGCGAATGTCGATGTGCAGAGCGATTGCGAAGAAGGCCTGTGTGGCTCGTGCGAAGTGCGCGTGTTGTCCGGCAAGGTCGATCACCGCGACGTGGTGCTCACGCGTTCGGAACGCGATGCCAGCACGAAGATGATGGCCTGCTGCTCGCGTGCCTGCGAAGGGCGCCTGGTGCTCGAACTGTAGGTATGTCACCCCGCGTGATCAAACCACGCGAGACCCCATTGGATTGATTGCTCGCCGGCCCCGGCACGCGAGCACCGTTTCGGCCGCGCAATGCAAAACCATGCATTCACGCAAGCGGCCGAGCTCAACAGGTCCGAGATGGCGTGGGCCTGTTGGCTGCGGGCTGTGACGCAAGCTTCAAAGAAGCTTTCTTCTAGCGCGAATGCTCCATGGTGGTCTCCACCCGAGCGCCGTTGCGATCTCCTTGCCGGCACAGCCACGAAATACCTGCAGCGTGACTCACATGCACTGAATGTTCACCGGCATCGCCTTGCTGCGGATGCCTGCGGAATGTTTCTCTTGGCACCTTGAGCCGCGACTGAAAACCTTGGAGCGCGCAGATCACACACCAGATTGCGCGATCGGCGACGCCGGTGAAAGCATGCGCGACCACCATCGGGCCGAGGCCCGAAAGTACTGAAGGTCGGTGCCATGAATAAGGGGATGGGTGACCGTTCGTCGTATCGGACCCACACATACCGCAGCGAAATGTAGATCGTATTTATTACGTCCGGCAGGCGGTTTCGCGAACAGGTCGGATCTGTGAATTAGTGCCGCGCGGGCTCCCGCACCCGTTCCGCATAATCGCTCCCGCTTGTGCGTCTTGTCACAAAAGACGTCGCAAACAGACAACACCGAGGGAGCGCCAAACAATGAATCGCCATCTGCATCGCATCATCTTCAATGCCGCCAGAGGCATGCGGATGGTGGTGCAAGAAACAGCCAGCAGCACGGGAAAGGGCAAATCCAAATCCACCGGCGGCTCCGGGGGCGCGGGCGCAGCGGTGAAGGCTGTCGCGTTGCTGGGCGCGCTGGTCGCGCTTCCTGGAGAAGCCCAGATCGTCGGCGCGCCCAACGTTCCCGGCAATCTGCGCCCCACCGTGATGGTCGCGCCCAACGGCGTGCCGCTCATCAACATCCAGACGCCCAGCGCCGCCGGTGTCTCGCGCAACGTGTACCAGCAGTTCAACGTGGCGCCCAACGGCGCCATCCTGAACAACAGCCGCACCAACGTGCAGAGCCAGCTCGGTGGGTTCGTGCAAGGCAATCCGTATCTCGCGGCCGGGCCCGCACGCATCATCCTCAACGAGGTGAACGGCGGCAGCCCGAGCCAGCTGCGCGGCTATATCGAAGTGGCGGGCCAGCGGGCCGAGGTGGTCATCGCCAACCCGGCCGGCATCAGTGTCGATGGCGGCGGCTTCATCAATGCGTCGCGAGCCACGCTGACCACGGGTACGCCGCAGTTCAATGCCATCGGCGGCCTGGACAGCTTTCTGGTGCGCGGCGGCACCATCACCATCGACGGTGCCGGGCTGGACGCCAGCAAGACGGATTACGCCGCGATCCTCGCGCGTGCGGTCGAAGCCAACGCGGGCATCTGGGCCAGCGAGCTGAAGGTCGTGACGGGTGCGAACACCGTGAGCGCCGATCACAGTCAGATCACCCCGACCAGCGGCACCGGCTCGGCACCCACCTTCGCACTGGACGTGGCCGCGCTCGGCGGCATGTACGCCGGCAAGATCACGCTCATCGGCACCGAGGCCGGCTTGGGTGTGCGCAACGCCGGCACGATCCAGGCCGCACCTGGCGCCACTGCGCTGATGGGTGCGGGCCAGTTGGTGGTGACCAGTGCCGGTCGCCTGGAGAACATCGGAACCATCCAGGCCACTGCCGATGCGAACCTGATGGCAGCGGGCCTGGCCAACGGCGGCCGCGTGGTCAGCGGCGGCAACCTCAAGATCACGACGCAGGGCGAGCTGGCCAATGCGCTGAGCGGCACGGGCGGCACGCTCGAAGGCGCGCGGCTGGAACTGGCCAGCACGGCGGGCGACATCGACAACCGTGGCGGCGCGATCCGCCAGACCAGCAGCGCCGGCCTCGCGCTGAGCGCGCCCGCCTTGAGCAACACCCGCGGTGGCGTCATCGGGCTGGAGCCCGTGGCGGCTTCGCCGTCCACCTCTGGCACCGGAACGGGCGGCGGCACGGGCACAGGAACAGGCACGGGCGGCACCACCGACCCCGCCGCGCCAACCACGGGCACTGGCACGGAGACCGGCTCCGGCGGCACCGTCGCGCCCGCCCCGTACGTTCCACCGTCGCCAGGTGCGATCACCGCCGCCGGCACGATCCGCAACGACGGCGGCAAGATCTACGCCGGCGGACCGATCAGCCTGCAAAGCGCGAACATCAACAACAATGGCGGCACCCTGAGCGTCGCCAGCATGGCGGTGAGCCAGCCGACCTTCGACAACCACGGCGGCACGCTGACTGTCAGCAATGGCTTCAGCGCCAATGTCGATCGCTTCGACAACACCGGCGGTACGCTCAACGCGGGCAGCCTGAACATCACCACGACCGGCGACCTGGTCAATGTCGACGGCAAGCTGACCAGCGCGACCGACGCGACGTTGACCGTGGGCGGCCAGGCCGACAACACGCGCGGGACGATCTCGGCCACGGGTGCGCTGACGGCCAACGTGGCGGGTGCGGTGAACAACACCGGCGGCACGCTGGTGGCGAACCAAGGTGTCGCGCTCGGCGCGGGCAGCCTGGACAACACCCAGGGCAGCATCCAGTCGGCGCAGGCCGGCGTGCTGCTGGCCGTGGCCGACCAGTTGCAGAACGGCAGCGGCGGCACCATCGGCGCCGCCACCGACCTGAAGGTGCTGGCGGGTTCGCTCGCCAACGCCAATGGCGCCAGCCTGCGCGGCGCTAACGATGTCAGTGTGGCAGTTGGCGGGGCCGTGACAAATGACGGCAGCCTGACGGCCGGACGGCACACGACGGTGGCCGCAGGCAGCCTGCAGAGCGGCACCGCCGGCGTGCTGGGCGCGGGCATCCAGAGCGACGGCAAGCTTGGCGCGGCGGGGGACCTGGTTGTGACGACGACCGGCGCCCTGGTCGCCAACGGCACCAACCTGGCGGCAGGCAATGCCACGCTGCAAGGCGCGAGTGTCGATCTCTCGGCCAGCCAGACCAGTGCGGCCAACATCGCGGTCACGGCCACGCAGGGCAATGTGACCACCAGCGCCGCCACGGTCACGACGCCGGGCACGTTGAGCGTGACCGCCAACGCGCAGCCTGGCCAGACCCTGATCAACCAGGACGGCAAGCTCAGCGCCAATCAGCTGGACCTGCATGTCTCCAACCTGGCCAACACGAACGGCGGCGAGATCGTGCAGACCGGCACGGGCGCGACCACCGTCGCGACGTCGGGCGCCATCGACAACAGCGGCGCCACACTGGCCAGCAACGGCAGCCTCGCCCTCACCGCAGCCAGCCTGAACAACCAGGGCGGCACGCTGCA
>Ga0209282_1000138_pt1 | contig 42884 bp, 55 predicted proteins | sample Mtrugardesep15_FD_187529 | JGI IMG/M metagenome (GOLD analysis project Ga0209282, IMG submission 187529) | Root nodule microbial communities of legume samples collected from California, USA - M. trunc garden sep15 (SPAdes) (version 2) | ecosystem: Host-associated > Plants > Roots > Nodule...
CGTGCGTGCATATGTCCGGCCACTTCCGCCGGGCCTCAGTTCCGGCATGGGAGCGCGTAGCTCAGCCGGTAGAGCAACTGACTTTTAATCAGTAGGTCCAGGGTTCGAATCCCTGCGCGCTCACCAATTTCCATCAATGAAATCAACGACTTGCGTGCATTTTCTAGCATTACGATGCATGCTAGGTTTACGATAATTACTGCAGATTTCCGGCTTTTACGGCACACGATTGGCGCACGGCACACGCTGGGTCCCATCTAGGCTGGAGGGTCGTTCACGGGAAGAAATAGCGATTCCTGCTCTAGCTCTTCAATTTTTTCACTTGGGGATTAGGGGAAACAGCCATTATCGGGCTGGCCCCATTACGTTACATTGGGAAGAAACCCGCCCTTCAGGTGACGCCGTGAAGTATGTAACGCCATCAGTTCGACAGACTGCGTTCAACTGTCCCCACTGCGAAGTTCTTACCAGCCAGCTCTGGTACTCAGCACACGCGGACAGATTGGAAAAAGAGCGGCTACCCTTTGTCGTTGGACCAGACCAGCGCGACGAGTACCACTTTGATGACATTAAGGATGCTGAGCAGCGGAAGCGACTTAACGAGTGGGTGGACAAAGTGGCCACTGGCAAGCCAATGCTTGAGCCAAATTCACAGTACCGAAGTTTTGACGCTACGAATGTGCATTTCAGTAAGTGCTACGAGTGCAAGGGTGTCGCTCTCTGGATAACCGACAAGATTATTTATCCTGCGACGGGGACGGCGCCACCTGTAAATGTGGATACTCCCGACGACATCAAAGACGATTACAACGAGGCCAGCAGTATACTAGCCGCTTCTCCAAGGGGTGCGGCCGCGCTACTGAGGCTGGCAATTCAGAAACTATGTAAAGAGCTCGGGCAACCGGGAAAGAACGTCAACAGCGACATCGGAGCACTCGTGGCCGGCGGAATAGATCGCCGAATGCAACAAGCTTTTGATGTGCTGCGCCTGGTTGGAAATGATGCGGTTCACCCAGGGCAAATCGATTTAAGGGACGATCGAGAAATGGCTGAGGGCCTCTTCAGGCTATTCAACGTGATCGTTGAGAAACTGATTTCAGAACCAAAACACATTGAGGAGATGTACGGTAAGCTCCCACCTGAAAAATTGATGCAGATTGAACAAAGAGATAAGGCGCGCGGTGGAGCGCCAAGCTGAGCTGTATGAAAGGAAGACTCGCAGTCCGCCGGGAATTCACCTCGCTGCGATGATGCTATATTGCGTGCCCTCGCCCTATCGAGGTGGACATGTCAGAGAATCGCTACAATCTCCGCCAGGAAGACGACGGCACGTGGACGGTGTTCGACATCTTCGCGGCCTTGCCGGCGCGCGTGAATGACGTGGAGCAGGTCGGCTTGGAAATGGAGCGGGCCGACGATCTAGTCGACCTGCTGAACCTGCTTTACATCAAGAGGCGACGTGGGCCGGTGCATCGAAGGCTTATCCGGTCTTCAGCTTTGCACCCCGACGACTCGTCCTCAGTTCATGTGCGATCGCACGCGCCGCCGCCAATGAAGCCTTTGCTTCGTCATCTGGATGTAACGGCGCCTCGCTCCGATCGGGTTCGACCACGCAGAGTCGCTGCATTTCCTCAATCGCCGCCAGCGTCGTGAAGTCCTTTCCGGCAATCCGCATGAGCTTCAGCCTGCCCCGCTTAGCCTCGCGGCGAAGGCCGGCCGGAGAAATGCCGCCATAAGGGAATGCGATCGGGATGATGTCCTTAAGACGCATTGGGGCGTTGGGGTCAGGTCTGTCTTCATCGGGCTGCCGCATCTGAATTCCTCGCCTTCCGGCAACCCGCGGTCCCCGGCGCCTGCATCCCCTGCCAATGTGGCTTCGACCGCCGGCTAGAAATTCAAGTAGACATTGACGCTTGGTCGCCGGTGATAGCGGTAATAGTCGTCGCTGTAGCCGTAGTCCCTGCCGTAGTCATGGCGCGGGTAACACCTGCCGTAGTAACGGCATGAGCGCCAAGCGTGTCGCCTGTTCCAGTGGTTGTCTCGCCAATTGCGTCGATGGTTGACCTGCTCTACAGAATCCGCCTGCACTTGCGCCGGCTGAGGGGCGTAGATGGGCGCAGCGCTCACCGGCAAGGCGAAAGACGTAGCAAGAACTACGCCTGTGAGAGCGGATATGAGCTTCCTCATGAAAGGTATCCTCCTCGGCGCCAACGAGATTGCGCCGCCGAGGCTGAACCGCCGATGAATGATTGTCCGTATCACAGGAAAGCCCCTCGCCCGCGAAGGGCAAGGGGCTGGCGCCAGCGTAGGCCGCCGCCGTGAGCGCGTTGGTCCGGTGGTGAGCCGGCAGCCGTGCGGCTGGTGGTGGCAAGATGCGCTCGATGTTTTTCAAAACTCATTGCGTCGCCAGGACGCGTAACTCAGCCAGTCACGCTCGCCGCGCGTATTGTTGCAATGCTTGCACGCCATGGCGAGGTTTGACGGATGGCCCGTACCGCCATCAACTCGGCGCTGCAGGTGTTCCAGTGTAGCAGCATATGGCCGCGCAGCGTCGTATGGTCGGTACGTCAACACGACGTGCTCGCCGCAGTAGCAGCAGCGCCCTTGCTGCTGCCAGAACAGAAGCCATTTGAAATACCTCGCAGCGCGCGTGTCCATCGCTGCCTCCATTTGGTCGGCGCCTTCATGGATCGGCGGCGCCGAGTCTTGGTCTCGGCTGCCGCAGGTCGGCACGCCTGAAACTTAGGCGGGCTGCAGTCGCTCCGTGGCCTTTTGGATCTGATGAATCTGAAACGCCAGTTCCTCGATGCCCGACTGGTCCAGCAGCTTGAACTCGAGCAGATCTTCCATGGCCTTCAGGTTGCTGAATACCTCTCCGATTAAGGTAACGGCGACCTTCGCCTGCATCTGGAGATCGTAGGCATCCTGCGACCAAGGGCGGTGCGGGCTGCTGTCGTCAGCGCCCTGCACCTGTCCCCGACCAGTCTCAGCGGACTGGCATCTTAATCTTTTGCCTTCTTCAGGCTCAAAGGCGATCGTGGGCACGGGTCTTAATCTTGCAATCTTCGCGGTCATTGGTTGGCTCCTCGTGTTGTACTTCGGTCTGAAGTATGCATATTAGATGCAACATCGCGCAAAGTATGTCAACACAAAAAGTGCAACTAGGTGTTTTTTATGATTACTCCGGCACAATGCCGCGCCGCGAGGGCGTTGATCGAGTGGCCCAGGGAGCAACTTGCCGAGGTTTCAAGGGTGGCGCTCCGCACCATTGTCGACTTTGAGCGGGGAGCGCGATCGCCGCGGGAAGTCACGTTGATCGCGATACAGGCTGCCCTCGAATCGGGAGGCATAGCCTTTCTCGACAATGGCGATGTTTCTTCCGGTCCAGGCGTTGCGCTCAGGGATCGTCAAGGTTGAGCGCCTCCGATGGCTGACAATATTTCGGATGAGATTTACGTCCTCGAGAAGGTTACATCCGGGGCGTATGAAATGGTCGATTCCTTTCCTGTTTCGGCCATGCTGGGGATGGTGCCGAGTATCGGAGATCAACTTACGCTGGATCTTTACGATGACGACGAGGGGGACGGCATCGCCGTCGCTAAGGTCGTGGGGCGGCATTTTGTGCGGTACATTATGGAGAGGACCGGGGACGAGTGTTACGCCTGGTTCCTCTTTGTAGAGACAATCAAACCTGCTGAGGCGCACGATCTGGCTGATGCATTCGGCAAGGTCTTCAGACAGGAGTTCAGGCATTTATTGCGGACATCCAAGCCATCTCTGCCGATCTACGATCCAGTACCGCCGCGAAAACCTCAGGAATCCAAACGCATCAGTCACAAGATGAAGGACCCGGCATATTGGACGCCTGAACGGAAAGAAGCGATGCGCAAGAAACGGGAGGCGCGCCTAGCAAGGATGGGCGATGCTTCGAGGCCGGGCAAGACCGATTGATTCCCCTCCCCAAGCGCGCCCAAGGACTGCATAGTTCTTGACGGCGCAATCTCGCGCCAATAGCTTACAACTCGCGGCCCACCAATCCGCAAGCCGTTCGCGGCACCACCACACAAGAGGAGACGACAAAAAAGCGGTCGGCATTCGTGCCGGCGGCAATCGTCTTAATTCTGTTGGAGGTGCTTATGGCGCCAACTAATCCCCTCGACACCATCTACACCGCCGAAGAGGCTGCGAAACGCCTCCGCCTGACCAATCGCGGCGTGATCAAGCTTGGCAAGGAATATGGCCTGTGTTCGCGGTCAGGCCGCAACTACCTCTTCTCCGAAAGTGATCTGTTGGCCTTATGGCAGGTTCTGCGAGAGCCGCCAAAAGTGCTGAAACTTCCGGCAGCGAAAGCGCATGTCTCTGATCTGAGGCTCTACAAGGCGCTTACCGCCAAAAAGAAGGGGCCCGGTCGGTCGAAATGGGAGGCCACCCATGCCAAGAACAAAGAATTGCGCGAGGCCACAAAGGCGGCAGTCGAGAAATGGAAGGACGACGAACCGCTGGATCACAGCAATCGAGATCCGGCTTATTGGACCCCTGAGCGGAAAGAACGTCGACGGTTAGAAAGCCTGGCAAAGAAAAGGGGATGGATGGCGCGAACATGACCGACAATGACTTTTTGGATGGCCTCCTCACACCGGAAGAAATCGCGCGACGCATTACCGCATCGAGCGGCGTCAAAATGACGGCGCGCACGGTGTGGGATAAAGCCAGGCGAATTGGCGTGGCCAAGAAGATTGGCAGGTCAATGCTGATATCCATCGAGGATGTCCCGGCGCTTCTTCGGGAGGAGAAGCGCAAGAGAAATGCCTACCTTTATGATCCGATTTCGGCGCCGACAATCGTACATCAGCCTGGCGATGCCCTGGCAGCGCTGAAGCGAGCTAGAAAGAAACGCCAGAAGACGCGACTGGAGAAGGTGAAGTGAACCTGCCCTCGGCGCGCCTCCTCACCAAAAGCCAAGCCGCCAACTACTGCGGTCTGTCAGTCGCAACGTTTACTGGCGTGTGCCCGGTTCGGCCGATAGCACTTGGCGAGGGCGTACGCATGCACAGATACGACGTTCGCGACATCGACAAGTGGATAGACAGCTTCAAGGCCGGCGGCGCTGCGCCACAATCCAAGTTTGAAGAGCTCATCAACAAGCTATGAACACGAGTAACTCCCCTCGCCTCATCGGCCGCAAGGAAGCGGCAGCATACTGCGGCATCTCTCCGACATGCTTTTCGATGTGGGTCGCCAGCCACAAGATGCCGCCGGCTATTCCCGGCACGCGCAAGTGGGACAAACGGGCGATTGATGCGAAACTCGACGAGATCAGCGGATTGGCAACGACGGAGCCGGAGGACGTGAAGTGGATGCGGGAGAATGACGAGGCGCATCAACCCGCCAGCAATTACGAAGATTGGAAAGCCAAGAAACTCAAGCGCCGGGAGAAGTATCGGCCACAGTTGGGATTAGACGCCAAGCTCGAGCGGATTCTGCGGTTCATGGCTGATCACGCGGATTGCGACACCATCGACACCATTCCGGGCGCAGGTCCGGTGACAATCGAATGGCTAGTGGAGAAAAGCGCTATTCGTCTCGTCGGAACTGACGGCCATGCTCTCCGGTATGCTGTCACGGAAGAGGGTCGCGCGGAACTGCACCGCATTCAGAAGTGGAAATCGCTGACGCCGTGAGCGCGTACCAAGGACAACAAGCGAATCGCACTTTTGTTGCTGCCCCGCACCTATCCGGCTCCGTCGGTGCCGACGTCTATGTACCGCCCAATCGAGCGTAGGTAGGCCACGATCTCCGACTTGAGGAAATCACGGTCGCCGTAAGCTTCCTCAATCTGTTCCAGTTTGCGCTCTACCTTCGCGTACTCAGCCGGGGAAAGGTCTGCGTCCCCGAGCACGTATTTGTCGTGACCGACCGCACATATACCGCAGCCGGTCTCGATAATTTCATCGACGAAGGCGGGAATGTCACTCTCCTTCATCAGCTTTTGTTTGATGCTCTGCGCCATAGGGTTGCTCTCGTTCGCGAATTCGCGCGTAGATTAGACAGGCTGCCGCATCACAGTAAACTCGTAAGAAGTGACAATCCTCGAACCACGCTCGACCCGGTTCGTTCCATGAGAGCCGCCCCTCACCGCTCCGGCATTTTGCGTTTGCCGTTCCCTAGATCAGCTCGAACACCCCCGCATCATCCTCCCGCTCCCGTATCCCCTTGAACGAAGCGTGCCGGAGCTTCCCGTCGTCGGTCCAAGCGCGATACTCCACTTCGGCGACCAGGGCCGGCTCGACGAAGACCGCGGCTTTCCTCCTCAAGGCCACGGCCGGAGATTTCGTCGCCATCCCCTCGAGCAGCTTTCGCAGCTCCCGCGATAGGTCGTGGGACCAGCCGGTACCGCAGCCGCCGACATACACGAGATCACCATCCTTCCGTGCGGCAAGCAATAACCGCCCGAGATGACCTGGCACGGTCGACGGCTCAAAGCCGACGATCACGAAGCTATCCCGGCGCTTGCAGGTGATCTTCTGCCACCACTCGCCGCGGCCAGACCGATACGGCTTCTCGACATGCTTGGCGATGATGCCTTCGAGCCCGTGCGCGCAGGCGACGCGGAAAAACTCGTCGCCGTCTGCCTGCACCTCTTCCGAAAGGCGAACCGCCCCTTCCCGGCCGGCGACGAGCGGCTCGAGCAACCGCCGGCGCTCGCGCAGGGGCAGCCGACGCAGATCGCGGCCGTCGAGATAAAGGAGATCGAAGGCATAGAAGACGATGGCGCCGGCTTCGACGGCCGACGGCAAGCGCCCGAGCGCCCGCTGGAGCATGCTGAAATCGGAGCGGCCCTTGTCGTCGAGCACGACCGCCTCGCCGTCGAGGATAGCGGTTTTAACGGCGATCCGCCGAGCGTCGTCTGCAATGGCAGGGAAACGCTCGGTCCAGTCATAGCCGCCGCGCGTGAGTATCCGCACGCGGCCGGGTTCAATGTGCACCGCCACCCGATAGCCGTCCCATTTCACCTCGAAGGCCCAGTCTGGCCCTTTCGGCGGCCTGTCGACGAGCGTCGCGAGGCAGGGATCTACACGCGCCGGCATCGGATCGGGAGATGGCTTCTCGGTTGGCTTGGATGTTTTTCTTGCCACGACAGAAAGCGTAGCGTGGCGCGCGATTTAGTAAAAGCCGCACAAATGGATTAAGGCGACCGGCATCAAGCCGCCCCTCTCCTCTTATCTCCCTCTCCAGGCGGCATAAATACAACCGACACAGTCCTCGAACCACACCGCGGACAGCGAAGCCGGCTGGCGACCATAGACAATGGAAAGTCCCGGCCGCGGGTTGCGACCAGCGTCAGCATGTCGAGGTCATAAGTCCACGTGCACTGGCGAACGGATTTCATCCCTTCGCGATTGCCGAACGCACATCGCGCTTTGAGTTGCCATCCCATGCTGAAAGCTTCGCCAATTGTCTCGACCATGAGGATCAGATAATGTAGGAACAAAAGAAGAACAATCAATCGATGATGGAACTCCCCAGAAATGGGAAGCCACGGAGGAGGTTTTCTGGTGAGCGACGAACTGGGCGCAAAGCCGCACTATGAAGCCGGCCCCTACGTGCATTATTGCGAGCATCCTGGCTGCAAGAAATGGGGCAGCTTTGGCTTCGCAGTCGGCCGCGGCGAGCCGAACTGGTTTTGCTCTGAGCATCGGCCGGATTGGAAAAACCGACCGCCCGCCCAGGCGCCATTGACGGCGCGGACGGCGCGCGGAATAAGCGAGCTATGACCGTAACAATTACAGAAGAACGACGTGAAGCCGCCGACCATCTGCGCGAGTCAATGCGGACCTTCAACCATTCCATTCGCGGGGGAGCGTACCGGGTCTGAGGGCGCTCGAGGCTTACCTAGCCCCACTTACTGACGAGTGATCACTTGATAAGTTCGATCGCGTTGCATTCGGTCGTTTGCCTTCTCCAATAGGAACCGGATGGTAATGCGATCTCCCCAATTCACTTCTAATCCGTGAAGATCCTTGACTTGTCGTTCAGCTTTCCGAGTGTCAGTGCCATACACTCCGTCGAATGGTCCCGGATCAGCACCAGCATAGTAAAGGCAGGCCTGTCTGCCCTTCCATTTTCGACTCCGCACCACATCCCCTTCACCTGGAACGTCGACGAGGTCCTCGATCGCATCTCTGATAATTTGCTCTTTGTCCCCTGCAAATGTTTTGCCAACGGAACAGACGAAATAGGAAGCGTCTCCAACGTTCACTTGCGTAGGTGGGGCCGTAGGGCTGGCCAAAAGAGATCCTGCGATCAACGCGGCAGCGACTGCCCTCCCTATCTCCCTGAAGTCTCGGATAAGCAGCCGAAAACGAACCTTGGCTCGAGCGCTCCCATACTCTACGACCTCAACAGAAAGCGATCCGCTGATGGTGTAGTCCGTTGTAAGCCGGAGATTAAACCCGCCGTCATCGGAAAAAATCGCGCCGGCGTCATCAAGAAACATTGACTGACCCGCAAGGGCTTCTTGGGTATTCCAATTCGGATGAAGCCATTCACCTGCTAGCAGGTCGGCAAACGTCAAATGTGCAATGCCGCTGTCGAACTTTGAAAAGATTCCGTAGACGGCGTCGCAAAGTTGCGCCCTTGCCGCCAGCGTGCAGATATCGAGGTAGTCATCCTCACTGAAGCCGGCATTTTGTGACGTGAGAACAAGAATATCTTCCTCCACGTCCACGCGCACTTCCACGTCGATCCAATCGAACACCGCGCTCATTCGCCCCTCCCCCTACAGCTGCCGAACTCTAGTTCGTCAGCAACCTTGAATATAACGCCGACGTTATGCAATTAAAAGCGGAGATCACTTTCAGCTCGTCTCCCGACCGCAAAAACAAAAAGCCCCCATGCCCTGAACGGCCTGGGGGCAAGGATAACCGCAGCATTTTTATGTTCTAGTTGAGCGCGAGGATCGTTGTTCGAAAACTCTGTCTAGCCGCTCACTGATTGCGTCAATCCGGCTGCCGACGCCCTCGATGGCGCGCATGATCTGTGCCGTCTGGGCTTCCATGCCTGCCTTCGTTGCGTAGGTCTCCGCGGCGCGCAGTTTAAAGCTGGCCAAGTCCTCAGCAACCTTGCTGGCTCTCTCCTCGGCTGCCGTCACGCGCCCCTCTGTGGCTTTCTCGCCTTCCTTAACGCGGCTGTCTATCTTCCACCAGATGCCCCATCCGGCGCCCGCCACTGTAAGGAAGAAGAGAACGGCCTTCATTATCTCCTCTGGCGTCATCGCCGCCCCCTCATCGCCGCAGCGACCGACTGAATACCGGCAACGCCAGCTCCAGAGCCGAACACCGCGGCTATGATCTGAGAGGCGTAAGGCTTCACGCTCGGAGGCAGGTCGGCGACCTGGCCGGAGAACAGGAAGATGCTGTCCAGGCAGATAGCGCCGAGCCAAAGGCCAACGGGCGCTGCGAAGAGCGCCCACACGTACCAGAACACGCGAGACTGCATGGCCGTGGCGCGCGTCTCGGCCTCGGTGGCGATGTATTTGGAGATGACCTCGCCGGCAACTTTCTGCCGTTCCGTCTCGTTGTCGATCGACTTGTCGAGTGACGTAAGTATCCGATCGAGCGGGCCTTTTGTAATCCATTTTAGCAGGAGACTAAGCATTGCACCTCGGTAGGGGTTGTGCTGCTATCCGCACTCAACCTGAGTGCAAGCCATGTTCAATGAAGAAATCGACATCCCCTGCCCTGAATGTGGTCATGAGGCCAGTAAGACGGTCGATTGGGTGAAAGCAAACGACGAGCTCTCCTGCAGAAGATGCGGGAGCGTCATCGAGTTGGAGAACGAAAAACACTTGCTCATCATCGAGCACGTGACGCGGAGCATCACGAAGCTAAGACGATCGCTCGCCAAGTTTCGCAAGGAGCCACGAGGCACGCGGGGGCTGAGGTGAGTATCATCCGTTACACCGCAGCCTCCTTGCCGCGCCAAGTATTCCAGCGGCGGGCGATAACGTCTCTGTAGCGGTATGCGACATAGCCGACGGCCAACACCGCAACGCCGACGGCAATCCAGCCCCATGGCAGCCCCGCCATGAACGCCAGGGCACCAGAGCCAACTGCAGAGCCTGCGCCCTTCGTTGCGGCTTCGCGCAGCGCCTTAGCGTCGCGCCTTAGCTGCGACAGAGTCGCCGGCCCGAGAATGCCGTCGGCCTCAAGGTGCGGGTGCGCTTTCTGGTAGGCGATTATTGCGTCGCGCGTTTTCTCACCCATCCAGCCGTCGATGGCGCCGGGATTGAAGCCCTTGCTAGTGAGAATTTCCTGCGCTTCCTTGACGACGGCGTCAGGCTTGCGAGGTGGCTTGTCGGTCGCTTCCTTCACTGCGCCGCCGACAGAGGCATAGCGGCCGTTGAGGAACAGGTCGGCTTCTTCCTTCCGGCGCCGCACCAGACCAGGTAGTCTCTTGCCGTCGGCCGTATTGTAGTTGCTGCCGAGATAGACTGCCGCCTCCTTCACCTTGCCAGCGCGCCAAAGGTCGGCCCACGTCCATTGCATGGCGCCAGCGCCGAGGTTGTAGATTGCGCTGACGGCAGCATCCATCTGGTGCTGCGTGCGGTTTTTGGGGCTGGCCATTACGACGGCGGGCTCGAATTCCTCAGCCAGCACCGCGGCGAAAATGGCGTCAGACTGCGCGGCCGTGATCTTCGTCTTTCCGGCCACCAGCTTGGTGATGCCCAGCCGAGCCAGTGCCCTGCGCACAGCAGCACTGCGCATCGTAAAGCCAGTGCCGATCGTCGGCACGCCAACCGGATCCAGATAACAGGTCAGCGGGTTGCCTTCGTGGCCACGCATAAAGGCGCGCCCACGGGGTGACGTGGTCGTGATGGTCATGGGGAATTCCTGTGGTGCATGAATGATTACGGCGTGCAGCCGCCATCATCCCCGAACATGAGTTCGAGGGTGACAGGGCGAGTTTCCGCAGCCATATGTCACCTTATCGTTTGTGAGAAAGTGTCTGACCGAGGAAGCGAGGCATACGAAATATAACCCCCAAAATATTGGGGTCTAATCTCATTCCAAACCGAACTGGGGAGCCCTAATATGGCGCTCATCACATGGGAGGGGCATTGTGAGGTTTGCTGTCAGTTTTTCGCTCGCCGCGGTCGGCGTTTCGTTTTTGCTTCCGAGCGACGGGTACAAGGCCGCGCTGTTTTTCGCCTGCGCGGCCCTGGCGTTCGTTGTCATGGGAGAAGAAGAGCTCGACGCTGACCCCGAGTTCGTGCCACTTGGTCACGGCCCAAACGCTGATGACCAATATCGGGAGGATGATATGGACGATGACGAACGGGCACGCCATTATCCTGGCTACTAACAGGCGCCGCCGGATGCCGTTGCATCTCGGGTAAAGGACAGTGCGCCAGCAAGGGAACTTTTGGCGTGTTTCGGTTGGAAAACCACCACTCGCTGGCCCCTGAAAAGGATAGCCAACTTTCCGCGGTCAGTTCACAGATCTTTCTCACTGAAAGGCCCTTCCCTCGACGAAAGAAGAGGCCCGGTATTTTCCAGCTAACGAACTCTAGTGGTGCAATCAGCGGCCTTGCAGATCTAAAGGAAGATCATTGCGATGTAGCCATCGACCAAACCTCAGGGCGGGGTGCTTAGCGTCTAGAAAGAATGCCGTGGGCTTTTCTTGAAGCTTTAGCTTCAACGTCGTGCCAATAAATGGCGACAACGCCGCGCTGTAAATTCGGTACTTCACGCGTGAACGAATACGGTCGTCGGACTCTGAGAAATGTGCTTTCTTAGCAATTCCTCCTTCCGTCTTCCGCGAACCGTCTGAACGCTTCGCCTTCCCTTTTCTTCTCAGTACACGATCTTCTTCCATTTTCCGCAAGCCGTCTGGACCTACGGCCTGCGCAAAATATGTCTGGCGGCTGGATCGCGTCTTCCAGAACGGCTCCAGCAACGACATCATCTCTGCTGCCGTGGAATGCTCACGCTGCTTGAAAGCATCTAAGAGTTGCGGGTCTTTATAGTCGTGCACGCCTTCACCAAGATCTCCGGAGACTACGAGATGACATGCAACGAGCGCTAAGCCCAAGCGCTCGTCGCCGGTCTCCATAAACCGGTTCCAAACGTTGAAAAACACGTCCCACTGGGCGTTCATCGCGTCGGCGCGCTTCTCTCCGTACGAACGATTTCGTTGGCATAACTTTAATGCCCGGTGAGCGCCAAAGTGGAAGGCCTGAAACGGAGATGGGTCCGGTGAGTGATAGAAGTAAGCCCGATCAGTTCGCTCAACGATAACACGTTTTCCAGGCCGCTTCGGGCTGGGATCTACGAAAAGCCCCTCGGCCGATATGTTCCATGACACCCGGTTACTAAAAGCATGGACGCCAATGATTTGCTTTCCAGTCATCCAGTCATCGCACGCGACAACAAAGTGATCCAGCTCCGGATCAGAGTTAAACCGCTTCACGATCTCTTCCAAGACGGTCTCATCAGCGAAGACCATATCGGCGTCTAGCTTCAAGAAGATATGATACCTTCCGCTGTTATCCATGATCTCATTGTAGAGGGCTTGATGCGATTCAACGTTGCCGAGCCCGCTGAATACTTTGTGCGTCCACCTCTTGTAATTCTGATTCTCGAGTGATCGCTTTGATTGTGCGAACTCGTTCTCGCCAGAATGCAGCGTAAGCACCGACACATCTGGTGTTCGCGACCAAGGCCGAACTATTCTTGGAGGCACTCCGTCGATTGCAACAGTTTTCTTCTCCAGCGCTAGCCTTCGGATATCAGCGCCTCCATCCTCAAATGCCCTTGTCAGTTCTTCGATTGTCATTCCACGAATTGCATCATCTAGATGCAGGTAACTTTCCCTCATCAACAGAAGGTATCTAAGATACCTCAGGGATCCATCATCCAGCGCTCGTTTTCCATCAACAATCGTAGCAAAATGATTCTTATAAGTCTCGAATACCCTTCTACTAAACGCGTCGTGATACTTACCGTACAAACCGCGTTGAATAAAGAAGTCCTTCACAAAGTCAAGCTCTCGGTACTTATCAAGCTTGTGCTTATCGCTAGTTTTATTTGTAACCGAATCTGATCGAACCAAATACTTATAGTAAACACCACCAATGACGTTTACGTTCTTCGCGTACGCAAAGATTCGGGGGGTTGTCGCTGCATCCTGATAGTATATGTGATCGGGAAAGAATATTTCATTCTCAATATACAGCGAGGTCCGCCACAGCTTGTTCCAGAATGCGGGGTTAGCGATCTTGTACGGGTCCTGATCGTCGGGAATTGGATCCAGTGATCTGACTGACTGCATGTGTTTCGACAACACCTTCCCAGTCTCATCGACCCTTTCATAACCGCTTACGACGACGTCGTAATGGCCATATTGAGTGCCCGCGTAAAGTGCCTCAAGCATCGTGGGAGCAATGTAGTCATCGCTGTCGACGCTTGCGATATATGGCGCCTTCGCGTGCAAGATACCCGTGTTGCGCGCTCCGCCTAGGCCGCGATTTTCCATGTGGTGAATAAGCTTAATACGACTGTCTTCGGTGGCTAGACGCCGCACAATGAGGGCACTGTTGTCTGGAGAGCAGTCGTCAACGCAGAGGATCTCTATGTCCGTAAAGGATTGCTCCATAATCGAGCGGACGCACTTTTCGACAAATCGCTCAGTTTTGAAAAGGGGAACTATTACCGAAATTTTGGGGTTCATTTAAGTGCCGTTCAGGTTGCAGAAAACGGGCACTATTTGGTGCAATATCTTCCAGCAGTCAACTATAAGATTGCACCCGAATGAAGCTGCTCCCTAACGCCACACCTTTAAGTCGGACCGCTGCGCAACTTGAGATTTGATCCGTTCATGTGTTTCGACTGATATGGCAGGGAAGCGGTCATAGTGGAACTCGCAATAGATTGTTTTGACCAGATCAATTGCGTCAGTATCTAGCATGCGTTGGAGAAGCTTATACTCGGAGCCCTCAATGTCGATTTTCATAGTAATGTGAACGTTTTCAGTGAACGTGTCCAACAACCAGCGAGACAGATCGATAGTTTCGACCAGCACAAACTTCTCATACGATATTTCAAACTCAGGGTAATCCGGCATAGAACGTTTGCCGTCGATCAAGGTCGAAGAAAGATCATGACCTAGGTAAAACCGCTTTACTCCATCCAGAATCCAGGCAGCTTTCTCAAATATCAGGACACTTTCATCATTAAACCGAGCTCGCAAATTTTGCGCGAGAGTAGGGTTTGGTTCAAACCCGTATATGAGCGCCTCCGGGTTCTTCTCCGCGAAATTCGCAATTGTCTCTCCGACATTTGCACCAAGATCTATGTAAACCTCACGCGAACCCATAACACACCATTTCCTGCTAAAGCGCCTGTTTCACTGTCATGGTGTTATGCAAGACCCAATACAGACTTGCAAGGATTGTGCGGAGTTTCGAACGCGCGCCCCGCGCGTATTGCTCACCTTGTTCTCCAAAGATGGGACCACGGCGCTGAAGCCGTTTAAGTTGACTCTTTGGGGGGAACCGTTCTTCTAGCGCCGACAGAATCCGTGCTTCCCAAACCGGCAAGAAAGGTACCCAGTAAACAATGACCGATACTACCATCTACCCCGAGCTTGACCCGTCTATTGCAAAAATGCTCGACGCCTCGCAAAACAAGTATGTGATCGGACAACGCGAGCGCATTAAGTTGTCGATTAGGTATGCGCTTCGACACGGTGTGGTTAAAGGAGACGTTCTCGACGTAGGTGGCCATTCCGGAGGCGAAGTGCATGACGCTTGGCGTATGGCCTTTCCAAAAGCAAGAATCATACCGACGACAACCGATCTTCACGATCCGTTGCCGTTCGAAAGCGGGTCGTTTGACGGGTGCATTGCGGGCGAGATTTTTGAGCACATCGGCGACAAGGATTTCCGCACGTCCATAAAAAACTTCAGCGGTGTAATTAATCTTCTGGTCGAGATCTTGAGGGTACTGAAGCCAGGCGGTCGGTGCTTTCTAACAACGCCGAATGCTTGCTCTTTTAAGAATATTGCGCTGGCGATGTGCAACACCCATCCATTTATGTACACGCTTCACTATCGCGAATACGCAAAGCATGAAATCGAGAAGATGCTTGCCTTCAGTAAGGCTCAGATCGTCACCTTTGAGACCAACGACGTCTTCCGCCAAGCAAACGAGTTCGTCGAGGCGATTAAGAAATTCTGTGAGGAACACAAGCTGCCGATGAATGACCGTGGTAACGACTTCTTCTTGGTATTCGAAAAGCCACTCGACTGGCAGGTGCCCGAAATCCCCAACAATACGGCGCACATCGTCTATCCGGACGACAGGCGGGAAAAATTCATCCGGCCTTGGTCAATGAACGAGAAAAAGCGCTACGTCGGCGAGGTGTGATCGTCAATCCTTTGGTGGCGCGAGAACTCGCTAGGTGAGAAGCGGCGCCTAAGCGCCGCGCATTCTCAAACCTCAGCGTGCAGCCAAACGCGCGGCGTTGTGTTGGCACCTGTGGCACTGCCCTGCTTGTACTTGACCGTAATGTTTGTCGCGTCACGATCGCCGACAAAGAAGATCGGCGTATTAGCTCCGGTGAGTGCCGTTCCATCATCAACAAGTGTTGCAGTGATGCGCCCGAACGACGGTGCGGCGATCAGGTTGTGCGCCACAGACAAAGTCTGCTCAGTGGTGAGCGTGCTATCGAAGGTGAATGTTAGATCGACCTTGGACCCCTTCCAGACCCCGTTAATGGTGCCACGAACGTCCCACCTCTGGCCGTTGTTGGTGCGAACGTCGCCCGCAAACAGCGTCTGGCCAGTATTCAGAAAAGCCTGAATATCGATATCTTCGAGACGGGGCGTGCCGCTCGAGCGGAATCCTACGTCACAATCGCGGATGTTGACTTCGATGCGTACATTTGAGCCATTTCCTGTCGTCTTTCGGTAGACTGCCGACGAAGCCAAGCCATCGGGAGCCGTGCCCTTGCACCGAGCAATCTCGCCTCCGCGGATGGAGATCCACTGCGCCGAATCGTTGTCGATGAGAATGCCGTGGCCGGCCGTTGAGGTACTGCCGAGATCGACCTTCAGGACACCGATGTCGATGAAGTCGCCCGTGATCTCTAGACCGTTTCTGGAACCAGTGTTCGCGGCGTCCTGGCGATAGAGGGCGCACACGCCGATCTCCAGGCCGTAGTTATTGTTGCCAGTCCCGGAGTAGACGAAATCTGCTGTGCTATCGCCGCCGAACCCGCCTGTGCGGTGTACGTCGACCTTCGAAATCATGCCGGATGCCGAGCCCGTGATATTGATGCCACCGTAGTGGCAGCTTTCCGCCATCAGAAGATCAGCGTTGATGCGCCCGCCGTTGCGCCAGTCGATGCCACCGCCCCCGAAGTTGCCGAAGGCGTGAACTTCACCGACTTCGCCGCCCTTGCTATCGAAGACGACACAGAAAGTTTGCCCGCCGTTGACGGCGCCGTAGGTTGGCGAACTCACTTTCCCGTTAAGCTGGTCAGCGATAATGCGGGAGGCTGCATCGGCTGCAAGAATCCAACCAATCTTCACGTCAGGGGGCCCCTTCCAAACGACACCTTCGTATTGCGTCTGATGTGTGTAGATCTCGATTTCGGCTTCGCGGGAGAACCCTGGCTGCAGTGGTGTCGGCCCGTTTCCGCCAGGGCATTCTGGCCACACGCCGACGCCTGGGGTGTTGAACACGCAAACTTTGATCAGGGGCTTGCGCACGAAAAGGCGAATCCCTTCGCCTGTAGACTGAACATACGCATCTCTGGCAGCGTTCTGGTAGTTGCCGTTGAACGTGATCTTATCGATGCCGACCCGCTCCGGCACCCCCGGCGCGAACGCGTCAGATGTGCCGGTCAAGCTGTCAAAATTCTCCGACTTTACTAGCGCGCCAGCGTGCCCCGGCAGGCGCTTGACGATCGATAGATAGCTATCTCCAACCCAGATTGACCCGTTTTTCAACGTGATCGTGCTGGCCACCATAGATGTTCCCCGAGGCTGCTTCGCAGGGGCGCCAACCGTGGCCATTAGGGACAGTGCGGCATTAATCGCCGGGGCATCGTCGGTAACGCCATCAATGACAGCTCCGAACCAACGCACATCGGCGCCACCAATTTGCCACCCACCTTGGCGCACCCACGCGCCAGATGTTGCCGAGACGGCGTCTGCCTTGATGTAGATGCCTTCCGCAGTGTCTGCTGCGACCTGTGCGGAATAGTCGCCCGACCTCCATATAAACTGGCCTTCCCTGCCCGCTTCTCGCAGATAGGCTGCCGTGTGAGTCGAGGAATTGATCGCCTTCAAGGCGGTGCGCGTAGCGGGGAACTGGTTCGGGACGGCAGCCAAAGCAGCAGCTGCCGCTGCTTCCGCTTGTGCAACCAGAACAGCGCTAGCCTGATCGCTCACCAGCCGGAACGTCGAGCCCGACACGATGCCCATGACGATCATGCCGGCAGTCAGGCCGCCGACCGCGACGTCGTTGCCGCTGTTCGTCTTGATCGTTAGCGCGGAGCCGCCGTTGAAGGAGACGGTGACCGGCGAGGCCGTGTTGGCTTCGAAGACGTTCATCCAAACGAGCGCAGAGGCCGATACAGGAATGGACGTCGTCGCCTGGATCGCGTTGGCGGTGCCAGCGCCTACATCGGAAGCGATGATGAACGAAAACGGCAACGGCAGGATAAATGACCACGACCCGGAGCCAGAGGCGCCAGATTTGCGATAGATGCCGTTATTGGCAACCGTCGGGTCCGCATAGACCCAAGCCGTAACGTCAGCGGCGTGCGCAAGGTCGGCGAATAGCAGAGCGCGAGTCGATTTGGCGATCGATCCTGCGCCAGAGGAGTACGCGTCGATCGCAGCCTCATATTGAGCAAGGAGCGAGCGAATTTCAGGCTTTGAAGGCTGCAGCGGAGACCCGAACGGCCCATCTGCGTAAACTGTTTCAGCGTTCGGAGAAAATGCCACGGAGGACTCCTGAAAAGAAAAAGCCCCGGCGCTAGCCAGGGCTTGAAAGTTGATGCTGCTGTGTGGCGTAGGCGCCGCAGAGGCGGACGAAAGGCCAGCGTCAGGTCACGGTAAACGTGCCCACCGCGGCGGCTGTGCCCTCAATGCCGGAATGGTTGATCGACACGATCCAGCCGTAATAGGTGCCTGCGACGAACGACCTTGAGGTCGAGTCCGCACTGGATGACGCGCCATATTCTGGCGGCCCCGCGTAGCTTGCCGTGCCGAAGTTATCGACTGTGTTCCAGTAGATCTTCGCGCCAGCGTAATTGCTGCTGTTCGGAGCGTTCCAGTTGAACGTTGCTGCTCCTAGTCCACCCACCGCGCTCGGCGAGGTAACTACACCAGGCGGAGTCGGATCGGCGGTCGACGTCACCTCTTCGGTGACAGACCAATTGGAGTACTTTCCGTTGGACGCCTTGAATGCCACCTGCACCTGTAGTTCCTGATCAACAGGGACCGTGTTGGTGTTCAGATTGATGTATCCGCCAGAAGGGTCGGCACCGGGAAAAGCCTGCTCAATCCATGCGCCTGGAGTGCCTGCACCGATATCGGCAACGCGGTAGCGGACTACCGGAATGAAGCTATCATCCGCCGGGTCGATGACCACCACGCGTATGTAAACCGAGTTGTTGCTCGCCTTCGCCTGAATAAGGTTGATGACCGGCGTCGGAATGTTCGACGCGTTCACCGCCGGAGGAACCGGAGGCTGCTGCCCCTCTTCTGTTGTTGGATTCCAGTCGTCGATGCCATCAGGCTGCTCGACGAAATCCATCGAGAAGCCACCCTTAGTCAGAGCCAGCACAGATCGGCGGTTCTCCAGAAGCTTACCGTCCAGCCGCGGTAGGCGGTTCGGAGTTTCCAAACGAACCCAGCGGGCATAGACAGCGTTAATGCCGGATAGCCGAACATCAAGGCTGCCCTTGACCTTCTGCCGCAATCGCAGCCAGTCTCGCTTGCCCAGCCGCCTTGCTTGGCGCCACTGGTGGCACCACTCGTAGCTGCCCTCTTGCGTCAGCACACGGCCAGCACTTAGCTGCGCGGCCGTGTCTTCAAAGAAGTCGGTGTCGCAGCTTGTGTAGTTCGTGGCCGGATAAGTGAACTTCGGCACAAGCCGATTGCACTCGTCTTCGAACAGCACGTCGTACTGGACCTGATGACCGACAATGTCGGCATCGGTCAGCGTTGCCGTCCGACTTTCGCGGAACTTGCCTACCGTTAAGATGCGGGCTCCATCGCCGCGCGCTACCAAGTGACCGTCGCAGGTCGAGAGAATAGCGTTCAGCCCAGACTTAGGGCCGTTCTCTGTCGTGTCCCAGCCGTTGCACTCGTAGCGCGGTTCTGTGCCGCCGCCTTTCAGAGGCACCAACTCGTCGCAAACGTCGGCCTCTTCTTTCCATAGGTCGATGACTGGAATCAGTGCCTTTGTGTAATCAAGGCCGAATCCGAATTCATTGAAGCAGAGATGCCAGGCGCAGATGACCGCAGAATTGCGCGTCCACGTCCATGTGCTCTGATCTTCCGGATCTTGCGCCGGATCGCGGAAATCCCAGCAGACTGCGCCGTCGATCTCCACCGATGGTGATGGGGCGCCGTATGGAAATGCCGTCTGCTGATCCTGCGCGTCGGCGTTGTGCGCACGCATGGCAAGTGAAGCCTGACCGTCTCCGCGATGGGCGTTGGTCCAGATGCCGTCAGCGCCAAGTGCCGAGACAAGCTCCGAATAAGGCGTTTCTGGATTGTCGCCGAGGCGGGTGTACAGCCGCACGCTAGCCGAACCCGCCCCGTACCTGCCGCCAGTCGTGAGCGGAGTAACGACGTCGCCTACAACCGTCACTTCGTCATCGTTCAGATAGAACCGATTGAAGGACTTGATCTTGTGTCCGGCAATAGCCTGCACGGAATAAAGGTTAGACCCTACTGCCTCCCACATCATCCGCGCGCCAGCCAGCCGTGTGCGGCCGACGGCATAAGTGCGAAACGGAATCGCCTGATTTAAGGGGGATCTCCCATCTTCCGGCTTTGGCGGCTTTGGCGTTTGCGCCATAAGCGCCTGAAGGCCGATAGAAATGGCAGTCGTTGCGATCGCAGAAGCGATTGACGCGTAACTGATCGTCGTAGCACCGATCGCGAAGCCGCCGGAGCCGAGCACCGCCGTGAAAATCGGCGTGAAGATAGGGTCGAACATGACTTCGCTGTAAAGCGACGTCGTACTGCCGAGGCCGTAGCGCTGCAGCATCATGCGGTGATGGAAACTCATTCTTCGCGATCCCCACCAGGCGCTCGCCATACGGCAACGTGGTCTAACTTCTTGGCGACGACACCGGAGGGCGACAGCAGCGCCCAGAGCGGCCCGAAACGAATGGCGCAGATTTCTTTCGTCTCGCCATCCAATCCTGCCGGTGCCTTGACGACGCCGACATCGCCATCCTGCGGGTGCTGGGCGCGCTTGAAGCCCGCTGGCTCCAGTGCCGCTGCTGCGAACGCAACAACGCCTCCGGCGCGAGCGAGAATGTCATGAGCGCCCCTTGCCGATGCGTAGGTGCCGCGGTATTTCTCTGCCGGGTCAAGACCCATGCTCTCTTGCAGCCACGTGCCGCAGAACGTCGTGCAGTCGTCGCCGCCCATCCCGCCCCACCTGAAGCGGTGGGGCAGCGCCAGAAATTCGTGCAATGTCATGAATACCTCGGGCGCTGTGGCCTAGAAGTTTGGCCAGACTGGTTGGACGCCTCTGGCGAGCCTGCTGACGCCGTCGCAGAACTTATCAGTAGACGAGATCGCCTTTTGGTGCGGGGTAGACCAAACAGAGCGCGCTCCGCGCGAGCGCGTGGCCTCTCCCGCAACGACGGCCAGCGACAGGGATAGCGTCACGGTTTGCCCGCTAGGCGTGGCTGGCGACGATTCCGATACATGCGAAGCTGTGCCAGTCCAAATCGGAATGACGTTGCTCATCGGCTGGTAGTATTGGTCCAGCGTCGTTATGCCCATCTGCACAGTCGTGCCACGCACTGCGGGTAGACTGTCGATCATCCTCGCGGCTGACGTAGGGTCGATACCGGAGAGCGTGAATTCCACGCTGTCTGCCGTGCCGTTCACTAGCACCTCGAGCGTCGGCACGCCGACAAGCTTGCCGCCGCCTAAGTAAACCGTGCCGGTTGGGTCGATACTGTCGAAATTGGCCGGAATATCGTTGATCCCGAACCACATATGCAGTGACGGCGTCGTGCCGATGCGTAGAAATATCCCAAGCTGGTGGCTGCCCCGCAGCTCGCTAATGACGTTGTCCGGAACCCAGCCCATCAGAACGCCTCGACGAACTGGATGGACTGCTGTGTGACGAAGAACGCCTCAACCACGCTTGGCAGCGTGAATTCAGACTTGAACTTCGCGACGAACCGTGGCCGAGCGAACTCGACGCGTGTGCCGGTGACGACTGCCTCGCGCAATGGCGGCGCGATCGCCAGCGTGTACACCGGATTTTCTTCCGATGTTTTGCTTATCACCTGCCAGTAGCGGTAAGCGCGCCAGCCCTTCGTCGTGTGGTAGATCGAAAACCAGTCAGACCAACGCAGCGGCCTATCAAGGCCGTAGACGCGCATCTTTATAATGCCAGCGTTCAGTGCCGCCGCTTCGGTAATCTCGCCGTAGACCGTCGCCTGGCTGTAGCCTGCCCCATCCGAGAAGTAAGATCCGTCAGAGTGCGTGATGCCGCTGACGATGGGCGCCGGCAGCTTGTTGACCGTCGGGAATGGCCCGAACCAATCGGTAATGATCGGCACGTTGATAAAGCGGAACCCGCCGTTGAGGCGGGCTCCAAGCCAATTCACGTATTCGTAATGCTCGGGGTTCTTGATTTTGCAGTCTTCGTAGGTCGCGGTGACGATACCGCCACCGCTCATTTCGATTGTCTGCCCCTCGCCTACGCCATTACGTCCGCCATCGATCGACGATCCAGTGACGTCATAGATAGTCTTCACTGGTCCAATGAAATTGGCTTCCAGCGTCGGCTGGTTCGTATAGACCGCCATCGATCAACCCTTCTGGCTAGTGTACCTGCTCTGCATGGTGCCGAAGCCGCCGCGGCGCTGGTTCTCGTTGTACTGGCTAAGCCCCTCGCCAACGCCCTGCTTGACCAGCGTGCGGATGTGGTCGTCGCCGCTCGCGCCGCTGATTTGCACCTGCAGGACGCCAGGCTGTACGTTGCTGTTCGCCGACGCCCCGCGTCCATTAAGACGAGGTGCACGCGGGGCGCCAACCATGCCTCCGTTGGCATACCCGCGAAGGCGCTCGAGCGTAGGCACGCCAATGCGGCTGACCGCAGCGGCGTCGAAGACGTACTCACCCTTATGAACAATGCCGGCAGGCGTGTACTTGCCGCCTGTCCCCGTGAAGCCGCCCTTGTCGAACAGCCCTATGCCGCCGCTTGCCGCTAGCTGTGCGGAGCCGCCAAAGCCAGCGCCTGTGATTAACGACAGCCACGAAGATCCGCCAAGACCGCCAGCGGCACCCATATTCTTGGTGATCGCTGCCAAGCCGGAATTGAACCCGCCAAGACCGTTAACTGCGCCCGCTGCGGTTTCGCCCATCTTGGCAATCTGGGTGTTGAACTTGGCGACGTAGGAGTTTCCGGTCGTGCCAAGAATGTCCGCGCCCATGCCGCCTTTACCGACAGACCCTGGGCCGCCAAACCAAGCCTGGGCAGCGCCAGATGCTCCGAACTTGTCGGCGTAGCCACCGAAGCGGTGATTGAAGATGGCGTCTTGTGCAGACTTGTCGCCAAGGAACTCACTTGCCGACAGTCGCTTTCCGAGAGCCGCCTCAGACCAAGGGCCGATATTGTTGCCCATCACCTGATCGGCGCCGTATGCTCGGTCGCCATTGCGGGTAACTGGGCCAAGTGCGCCGTAGTTGCCGCCGCTCTCAATAGCCTGGATGGCTTTGGCATACATTCCGATATTGCCAACCGCCGGCAGGGCCGAACGCGTCACAGCTCCCACAGGAGCCGCAAACGTCGTGGCCGCAGAGGACGCAACGGCAGCGATGCCGCCACTCTTGCCTCCGCCGCCAAGGAGGGCCTCCGCGAGAGCGTTGCCGATCTGGCCGAACAAGCTATCAAGCTGCTTTTGCATTGACGTCTGCAGGGCATTCAGAGCGGCTTCGCCAAAGGCCTCGCCAAGCTTCTTGCCTTTTGTCATTGCGCCGCTAGAGAACTCCGAAAGGAAGGTCGCGGTGGTATTCGCAATATCCTCGCGGTTGATCTGCTGACGTAGCGCCTTGCCAGATGCGCTGTTCGGATCCTGCGGTAAGCCGTAGGACTTCTGCGTCTCGACAATGTTTTGGTCGATCTTCGACATGCCGGCCAGCAGGTTGGCGTCCAGCAAGTCCTGCTGCAGCTTCGCCTCCGAGAGCGCCTTGGAGTACTTGCTGTATAGCTCGACCTTCTTCTCAATCTCGGCGCGCTGCTCGGCGCTCAGGGATCGACCCTTGTCTTCCGCCTCCTGCAGTAGCTCGAGCCGGAAGCGTGCAGCATCGGTCTGGACGCCGTATTCTCCCGTTAGCTCTGTCTCGAGTTGCAGTTGCGCGATACGATCATCTGCGCTCTTGATTAGATCGCGGTAAGCGTTCGCTGCGCGCTGTGCGGAAGTCTCGGCTTTCTTGTTGTCTTGCGGTTCGTCGCCAAGTCGAATCGGCTTTGCGCCGGGAATCGGAACCGCTACGCGCCTGCCGTCTGGGTTGATGACGGTAGGGTTCTCGTTTGCCTTGCGGCGCTGTTCGTCAAGATACTCGAGGTACGCGTCTTGCTCAGCGCTATTGACGCGGAAGCCGCGAGAAGCGCTAGCTGCCTGCGCTGCCTCAGACTTGAATTTAGAAGCGCTTGCGGACGCCTTGTCGATCGCCGGCACGAGCCTGTTGAAAATATCAAGGTACTTCTGCAGCTCTGGGGTCGCATTGTCTTTAATTACCGCGGCCAGCTCCTGCTGGACCTTTTTGGCCATCTCGGACGTGGCGTTACCGTTCTCAATGCCAGCAATAAGATCGTTGAATGCTTGTTGGAGGCTCGTAATCTTGTCGGTATCTTGGCCCATCTGCGAGAGGCGCGACACTATGTCGGCAATCTCGGTGTTTACTTCACCAAGTGACTTGCGAAGCTCCTCCCACTGTGCATCGGCGCCGATTTCGGCGGCGGCCTGCAGATCCTTGGCATCTGTAAGCCTTTGCCTCTCGTCGTTGTACGCCTTCAGCGCTGGGAGCGCGTCGCCCCATTTGGCGACAACAGCTTGGACTAGTTCTGCCTCTTTTTGCAGCGTCTTTTCTGATTTCTCGCCGCCAAGCTCAAGCGAGCTGAAATACTGGATAGCAGCGGCACCGCCAGCCACAAGACCGATGGTGACGAGCGAAACAGGGCTGATAAGAGACGTAAAGGCCGCGGCCAAACCTGCCACGACTTGCCTGCCGTTGCCCATGGTGCCGAGCACCGACGACAACTGCGTGCCCTGCTGCAAGGCAATCTGCAGAGGATTCATGCCCATCGCCGAGGTTACGGCGATATCTTGAAACTGGGCCGCAATGTTGGCGGTCTGAAACCCCTGAGCCGACCCTCCGCGAGGTGTAGCCGCCAGGGCCGCATTCCTGCCCTTGATCGCGGCCGTGCTCGCCAGTGCGGCTTGCCGCTCGCGCTGGATAGCCGAGGTCATCTCGTTTGCCGAGATGGCACCGATGGCGTGAGCCCGCTTAATATCGGCAACGGCCGATTTGTAATTGTTGATCGTCGCAAAAAGCGGCGAATAGCGAGCGCGAAGGCGCTCAAGCTCTTTGCCCTGATCGGCGAGCGCGCCGCTCCACTCCTTGGCGCCGCGCGTACCGACACCGACCATGCCGTCGATGCGCTTTTGCAGCGCCGTCGACATGGATTTGTCTATGCCGTTGCCGAGGGCGTTGAACTGTTTTTCCACCTTGCCGGTGGTCGACGAAATGTCTGCCTCGAGCCGCTTTAGGCTCCTTTTGACCGTTGCAAGGTCAGTGCTGATGGAAATTACAAGATCATCTGTCTTTTCAACCATCAGGCGAATATCCTAGGGTAGAAAGCCCGCAAGGTGGCGGGCTGAGGGGTGGCAAATGGACGGATGGCTGAAGATGCTGGTCGCGACAGCATGCATGGGAGTCGCGGGCTGCAACACGATTGAGAACCAATACGTTGATGCAAATGGTAGGCGAGGAAGCGGTCAGACGACTTTTGGCGTGACCATGACGGACGGCAAGTTCTCTATCGCCGACGCTGGGGTCACATGCTCAGGCACGTTCCCGCATTGGCGTAACGCCACCGTCGTGTTTCCAGTCACCTGCACAGATGGAACTTCTGGGACGGTAACCATGACGCGCCCCACGGCGAACGCGTCAATGGTCGCCGGCGAAGGTACAATGAGCCTTACGAACGGAGACACTCGGCGATTTGTATTCGGCCGAAAGGACATGATGGGCTAACCATACTTCGCCAGCAGAGCATCCATCTCGCCCTTGGACGGCGGCTTCGGCCCCTCGTCGACGCCGTTGGCTTCGTTGCGTCCGTGGATTGCTTCAAAGAACTCGGTTAGCGTGGCGTCCCAGAAATCAACGGGGCGCCAGCCAAGACCGCCGAGCGCTATGCGCATCCACTCACGCCAAGGGGACGGATCGCCCTGCTCTAATTGGCCGTCTCGTCGACGGCTTCGGCGTTTCCCTCGTCACCATCGAAGTGATGCGCAAGAGCAGTGTTGAATGCCGCAGCACAGTCCTTGAAGTGCTTCAATTTCAGCTTCTGTATCGCGGCGAGCCGATCGCCTTTGATCGTCAGAAGCTCAATTCCGGCAAGAACGGCAGCCGCTTCAACACCAGAGAGGCGCATGAAGAGCTCTTGGAACGACTTGCACTCCAGCCGCGTAGATACCGCGGCGAGGCCACTCATGGTGGCGGCGATGACCAGTGGCACATCGCCAACCCACAGGGCGACTTCGCCGCGCGCACCATTCACCTCAAGCGGAAACGGCTTCACCGACTTCTTCTCCCCTTCAGCCATGGATTACACCTCAGCCGTGAACGTCAGTTCATCGGCGGCAACGAAGGTCGCGCTGAACTCCATGTTCGGCTCGACGTCGCCGCTGAATTCGAAGTCCGTGACCATCCAAGAGCCTTCGTAGGTTCCGTCGCCAGGAACGACGACCTGCGCATTGAAAGCCGTGGAGCCGCGGACGTAGCCCATGAACGCGCTCATGGCTGCGCCAGCGACGAATGCGCCGGAGCCGCTAAACGTGCGGTTGGAAATGCCGGGGCGGCTGGTTTTCTGCACCGGGCCGCCAGGGTTCGTGCAGCTCGGGATGGTCGTGTCGACCTCGTTCGCCGACATATTGAAACTGCGCGTCTTCAGACCGCAGAGATTGCTGAAGACTTCCGGCGTGTTGCCATCGCCGATCTTGATCAAAAGAGAGCGGCCGAGCTGCTGTCCAGTTGCCATGTGTTAGGTTCCTTCATATGAAAAACCCGGCACATGGCCGGGATGGTGGTGTGATGATTGGTGACCGCAGCGCCGCTGCATGTTTACCGCTAGGGCTTCTCGACGTTGGCCACGATGTCGATAACAGCGTGACTGGTGAGCCCATCCGGATCGCGGAAGACCCGCGTCTGACGGTGCATGATTGAGATCAGGCGATTTGTTGCGAGCGTGAGCGGCGCCAGATGCAAGCTCTCTACCACGGCATCTGCGATCTGCTTTGCTACGGGATACCCAGCCTTCCGCGACCAGGCGTGAAGCGTCAGGTAGACTTCGCCGCCGTTCACGCATGTCGCGTCGTCGCGTAGAAACTGCGCTTCGCCGATCGTGACACACGATTCTTTTGGTGTGGCGAATGCCGTATCGGGTGGTTGATCGTAAACACCGTTGACCAGCGCCATCAGGCCGACGTCAGCCTTTAGGCGCGCAACGATAGCGCCCTGGAGTTCCAATTCTGGACTTGCCATCAGCGTTTACCCTGCGCTTCCCGCACACCCTTGTTGACGGCTGCCAACAGCTTGCGTCTCGCCGCCTTGCGATAGGCTCGCCACGTATGAAAGACGTGCGGCTGCGCCGCCGTGCCGGGATGCATGTGCGCTTCGCCGCTAAAACTGATGTTCCCGCCACCCGGAGCGATATTGTGCGGAGCAGTCCCGAATTCGAGCCATTTCCAAATGAACTTCGCAAAGATGCCTGCAGCGTCCTTGTCTTTCGTCTGCGTCACGCCGACCTGCTTTTTATCTGGGTTGTCCGCCAGCCGAGCGCCTTCGATGCTGGCGGCGTAGTCGCCAGTTGCACCTCGTGGCGCCTTAGCGGCAATCCGCGTGGCGGCTTCCTTCGCGATCTCGAGCTTTGCCTCCGCTGCGTACTTCTCGACAGCGGGCGCCAACTCATTCAGCTTTCGCGTAAGAGCCTCGCGGCCCAAAACCTTCGCCTTGAGCGCCATTACGTCGCCACCCCATCATCAACCAGCAGGTCGAGCCACGCGTTTTTCTGGTCTGGGTTGGTGACGGTCCTGATATTCATGACGCGCGACGCGTTGCGAGCGTCCACAATGCGCCATGAGGGGGTCACCTCACTCGCAGCAGCGCAACTGCGAATTCGAACCGTGTAGGGCTGCACGCCAACCAGCCTGGCCGCCTGCACAGGTTCACCGCCTCGCAGCGGAATCAGTTCGGCGGCCGCGGTGAAGACTGTTTCGAACGGCCCCGCCACCTCATTGCCGTAAGAATCATCAACGATTTGACGTTTTTGAAAGTGCAGCCTTTGATGCATGCGGCCGGCGCTTGGTTTCTTGGCCATCCGTGTTCTCCTTGCGAGGGGCCGCAACCTTCACTGCGGCGCCCTTCCTGATAGCCTCGTCGGCGCAAGCCCTCGTGACGTTGAGCGCCATTCCGGCTTTGTACGCGATCGTGAAACCCGGCTGGACCCAGTTGAAACTTTGATCGAACCGGACCCAAGCCATTAGGCGAGCGTCACGCCAGGATCTTGGATGTCGACCGAAAGCACGGTCGTGCTCTTCGCAATGCCGATCTGGATCGTGTCCATTCCGGCCACAAGGTCTGCGCGGGGGCAGATTCCGCCTGCGGTCCCGCTGAGCCAGTAATCGGTTCCCGCGACCAACGTTGCGCCGATCGTGATGTCACCAGACTTGTGGATCGACACGGGCTGGTTCAGCGACGCGCCATTCAGCGAAATGCCGTGAACGGTGCGTGTGCCAGTGCCGTTGTTGTCCGACTTCATCCACTTGTTCGTGGTTGCGTCGAGGTAAATCGACTGCCCAGCGGTAATCGTCTCGCCGGCAGTGCCGATGTCGCGCGCGGAATTCGTGCCGCCGACGACAAGGGCGGAATTCATGCTCAAATCGGCCATGAAATGTCCTTTTCAGTCAGGCCACTCGGCCGACTCTGTAGCGTTCAAGAATTGATGCGACGCCCAGCGGCAACTCAGCCAAGCCGCCGTCCGCTACCGCTTCACGGTTTTCGTAGAAGTGGCCGACAAGCAGCAGCAGCGCCCATCGGAGATCCTGCGGCAACGTTTCATGGCCGCATTCAAATGTGACCTTCACCGCTCCCGGTTCGCACGTGATAGTAGGCCAAGCGGTATCGCGAGCCGACCAAATCCGCAGCGGCTGCTGGTCCAAGTCGTAGCGCAAACCCGATACCTGCTGTTCGAGTCCAGCACCGTCTCGGTACGTCACTGACGTGACGCCGGTCACTGGACCAAGAGGGACGATGATCTCGCAGGGGAAATGGTCGAGCGACAGCCGCCACGTCTGCGAAAGCAGCGCAATGCCAATGCCGTTCGGCCCTTCGATCGATGCTTCCGCGGCTGCAATCATAGACGTGACGTCAACGTCGTCATCGTCGTGAAATACGCGCAGATGGCGCTTGGCCTCTGCGAGGGTCACGGCCGGTCCTGCCGGCGCAACCGTTCTGACCAGCCGTGTCCATTCGTTCATTTTCGACGTCCCTTGGGCGGTGCAGTTGTCGGTGGAGCAGCGTCATCGAGCATCTCACTAAGAGTCTCCCAACCTGCGCCCACCTGCTCCTTGAAAACGTCGAGATCAACAACCTCGCCGCGGCGGTACGAAAATGTATCGCCAGCCAGGCTCGACAAAACTTTGATCTTCATGGGAATAGGGAGGCCGAGGCCTCCCTCCTCTCGTTAGGACGCAGCGTGCTGGAGCGTCTTGACCGCGGCCGCGTCGAGCAACTCGCCGTCAAGACGGGTGAAGCCGATGAAGCCGGTCTGATCGTAGTCGGCGTAGCGCTCAACGAGGCGGCGGATGGCGAATTCGCGAACCATGCGGACGACGTAGCGGTTGAACGCGCCAAACACGACCGACTTGTTGGACGCGCCGATGGCGGCCACCGCCTGGTTGATGCTGTATGGCTTCTCGAGAATGGTCGCGGGTGCTCCCGTCCTCACATCGGCCGGCTGCCACACATATCGATCTTCCGCGTCCTTGATTTTCCTCAGCGCCTTGAGCGTGCCGTCGTTGAACATCCAGCGCGCGGATGGGTCGTCGCGATATGCGGGGTCCACGGCGTGGAAGAGATCGATCAGGTTGTCGAAGGTGATCGCAGCGGCAGCAGCAACGCCGGTTATAGCGGTCGCCGCGGTAACGATGCCGTTCGGCTGGCTCGAGCCAGTGCCGACGGTCAGGTGGCGGTTGCCGATACGGCCGATACGCTCCGCCATCGCGGAACGTACGGTTCCTTCGACGTCGATCGCCGAATCCTGCAGAAGCTCCGCGGAGACCAGCACAACACCGGAGGTGTACTTGTAGGCCTCGAGGGTCTTTGTGAAGAACGCCACTTCACTCTCGGTGACCTGCGTGTTTTCGCCGATAAGCGCGCCCTCGTTAGAGGTGTCGTCCATCGTCGGCCACGGGATCGAGTTGCCGGCGGTCGTGGTCAGTACCCGTGTGATGCCAGGATCCAGCATCGGACCCCAAGCCTTGAGCGACTTGACCAGTTCGGCCATGAAGCCCTCTGGCACAAGGTAACCGCCCTTGGAATCGGTGCCGACAGCTTGAGCGCGCATCTCGCGAACGATCTTCCGTTCCTCGGCGGGCATGTCTTCTAGGCCGTGACGGAGATAGCTCCGGAACGCCGCAGTGCGGGCTTCGTCGGCGTTCTCGTGCCGGCCGCCCTGCACCGATCGATCTTCACCGTTCGGACGGCGGTCGTCAGCGGCGTTCAGGTCGCGCTCACGGGCCTCCAGAGCCTCCTCGCGCTTGATGCGCGCCTCCAGGCGGTCATATTCGGCCATGGCCGCGTCATGCTGGGATTCGAGTTCGGCGACACGCACTTCTGCGGTGTCATCCTTAATGTCGGCCAGGAGGGCGCGAGCGTCAGCAACGAGTTTCTGCTGCTTTTCGCGCAGTTCAGTAATCTTGGACATAGAGTCTCCATACGAAAAGAGCCCGCGGAAGCGAGCTCAGTGGGATCAGTCTTGGTGGGTGACAGCGCTTGGTCAGCGCGTGCTGCGGACCTTAAGTTCAAGGTCCATTTTCAGGCGGGCTCTGTGCGCCGCCCTGCTTACCGGCGCTGCCGCCGGATCTGTGTTTTCTTCGTTGCCAGAACGAGCGTCCCGCCACTCCTGCAGCGAGCGCTTTCCGAGCTCGGTGTCGTCATAGGCTGGCCATGCGACCGCCGACACCTCGTAGAGCTCAACCTTGTGAATGGTGCGGATCGGCGTCTCGCCAGTTTCGTCCCACTCATCATGCTTCACGGCGAAACCGAAGCTCATCCCAGAAACATCGCCCCGCTCGACAAGCGTCCAAAGATCGTTGCCATCGGTCGTGTCAGGAACATCGACTTCTACGGCCAGGCCGCGGGAATCCTCTGACAAGCGAAGAGTGCCGCTCTTCGTGCGCCCAATGACGCGGCCGGCATCATGGTCGACGAGGGCTCGCACGTCTCCGCTGATTGTTTCGGCGAAGGCGCCCGGAGCAATACGCTCGATCCACCAGCCGCCGATATCGGCGTCGCTATTGAAGACAGCTGCATACCCAACAAGGGTCCGCTTCTCGTCCCCGGCACGGGTCTCAACGCCCAGCGTGCCGCCGCGCTTTTCTATCTTCTTCATGCGGCGTCCGCCTCGTCTTGTTTGTTGTCGTTGGCTGGCTGCTTCGCGACCATGCTTTGCATGCCCAGAGGGACAGTGGCGCCTTGGATGTGAAGCTTTTCCGCTTCGCCGCCATGCTTCGGCCAGTTCTCCATCGCGCGCACCTCATCGGGTGTGTAAATGGCGTTCTGGATGCCCTTGGCGTAGCCTTCCATGCGGGTGCGGAACTCGCCGCGAAGCAATCCGTCGATATTAAATTCGCAGAACTTGGTGCGGTTACGCGCTGAAAACAGCTTAAGGTTTAACTCCTGCTCCCACGCCTTAACCCACTGAGAGATAAGGTGCTTGGTCAACGCGAGGTCTTGCTGTTCCGTGTTGCTGAACGTTCCGTGTGTCAGGTCCTGCAGGAAGACCGGCGGGAGGCCGTAAATACGTGCGATCTCCTCGATCTGCATCCGGCGGGACTCCACCATCTGCGATTTATCCGGATCGACGCCCACGGCCTTCAACTCATGCCCTGTCGGCATGATCATGACGTTTCGACGCTCGGCGTTGGCGTCTCGGACGGCCTTCTCGACGTCTTGCGACGCCCTCGATGCGGCTGCTGGTGACGGCATCGGGCCATAGAGTGCCAGCGGAGGAACCCCGCCGTTCGCAAAGAATTTGCGAGCATACTCGTCGAGTGCGAGCGAAAGCCCGACAGCACCTCTCAGCTTCGTTACCGGATCGACGTGAGACACGCCATCCGGCTTCAGCATGAAAGCCAGGTCGAGGACTTCGTTGGCTGCATAGGTGACTTTCCGTCCACCGTCATCGTAGTGGTAAAACTTCCGACCGCTCTTGCGCTCGATCGTCAGCTTGTCGGTGTCGAGGGGCCAGATGTTCATCACCCTGCCGGCCTTGTTACGTTCAATGAACGAAACACCCCGGCCGCGCAGCAGGACGTTGATCATCATGCCCTTACGCCACATGAACGACGTGAGCTCGTCGTTCGGCGCGTCATGCAGGATGCCGTAAAGCGGGTCAGACTCGACGGTGTCACGTCCCTCTCCGCTCTTCTTGAACACCTGCAGCGGAAGACTGGCAATCGTGTTGGCAATGAAGTTTACCGCACACCACACTGCCGGCACCTCAAGCGCCGTTTCGTGCGTCACGACAACGCCGGCCACCCCGTGCCATTCGCCCATCAGAGTGCGCCAGGCGTTCACGTCAGAAAGCGGAACGCTCGGATTCTCCAGGCTCGCTCGCGTCTCCGCGGCGGCTTTTCTAAATGGCCACATCAAACCACCGCTATTTTGAAGTTGGGATCTTCCCAGGGGGACGGGGCCTGAGCTCCGCCCGATGACCGCAAGTGCAGACCGAGATTCATGATCAAGGCGATCGCGCCATCAATCTTGTTTTCCGGCCGTTCTTTGCGCGGGTAGACGTTTTCTTTCGCGTCGTAGTGTCCGACAACGTTGCCAATCATCCACGACAGAGGGTCGCGGGGGCCGTAAGGGTGGGCAATCTTTCCGGAGCGCATGAGCGCATCGAGTTCTTTCGTCGGCTCCGAGAAATTCTGAACCGTCTGCCGATACTCAACGACGTTGGCGCCCTGCTCGGCCAAGTGATTGGCCATCTGTTGCGCCTGCCAAGGGTCATACGCGATCTCCAGAACATGAAATCGGCTCGACATCTCAAGGATGTCCTGCTCGATCCGGTCGATGTCGATCACATCGCCTGGCGTGGCGATCAGCTTGCCTTCGGCTTCCCACCCACGGTACGAATCGTTGCGGCTTTCAATGATTGCCTGCTCCGGCACGTAGAAGCGAGCGAACGGGTAAACCTTGTCGCCGCGCTCGAACAGCGCCACGACAGCAGCAATATCCACCTTGGAGGCAAGGTCGACCGCAATGCGGCACGGCTCGCCGGCGAAGTCCTCGATTTCGATCTCTTCGTCGAAGCAGCGATCCCAGGCGCGCATGTCGTAAAGCGCCTCGTTCGTCTGGATCCACACATTCAGATGCTTCGTCAGGAAGTTCGCCTGAGATGCCGGCGACGACATCGCTTTGAGGCAAAGCGCAGCTATGTGCTCCGGCTCAACGGATATCCCGTAGTTCGGATTCGCCTTGCGCCACGTGGCCTCTTCGGTCCAATCATCATCCTTGTCGATCGTGTAAATGATGCCGAAATAGGTGTCGTCCTGCGCCGTGCCTTTCAGGATGTTGATCGTATAAGCGCGGTGCTCGTAGCAGATTCCGGTTTTGTCAGCGCCGGCTGTTGTGATGGCCCAGACCATCGACTGGTTGCGCTTGCCTGCACCCGTTTCGATGGCGTCGTAAACGCTGCGGTCGCGGTGGGCGTGCAACTCGTCGATAAGGGCGAAGTGAATATTTTTGCCGTCTAGGGAGTCGGCGTCGGCGGAAAGTGCCTCGAAATAGCTATTCGACCGCATTTGAATGATGCGGTGCGCCTCAACATCGATGCCGAGTGCTTCGCGCAATGCCGTGGCACGGCGAAGCATTGCCTGCGCAGCAGAAAACGCGACCTTTGCCTGGTCTCGGGTGCGCGCCGCAGAGTAGACCTCGGCGCCGCCTTCCTTCTCACCAAAACCGCAATACAGCGCCGGCCCGTCAGAGAGCGTCGTCTTGCCGTTGCCGCGTGGCACTTCGGTGTAGGCACGGCGGTAACGGCGCTTGCCGTTGACGTGCCGCAGCCAGCCAAATGCCGTGGTCAGGATGAAGGACTGCCACGGTTCAAGCGTGAGGTTTTGGCCAGCAAGCGGCCCTTTAATGTGCGGCAAAAAGCAGGTGAACTTGCAGACGCGCTCAGCAGCATCGTGATCAAAATAGTAGAGCCAGCCCTCCTCGCCCATCGAGCGGGAAATGTCATCCAGTTGCCGTTGGCACGCCTGCTGTACGTACTCGCACGCTGGGATGCGACCTTCAACCACATCAAGAGCATAGCGATAGCCAGCCGCAACGTGCGGATACTTCTCGGCATCAATGTCATATTGCATGAGCTCACTTGAAATCCGCGAACGGGTCCGCCTCTGGCTCCTTGTCACCTGGCGCCTGAACCTTGCTACGGTCGGTCGGGCTGAAGCCGAGTTTGGCCAGCGCGCCGATTAGTTTGGAAATGCCGCCACCATCGAGTGCGCTCTTGCGAAACAGCGCCATTAGCTTGACGGCTATCTCAAGCATCAGCCGGTCTGCGTCGGTGAGCCAGAAGCCGTAGCCGGCGAGCTCATCCCAGAGCTTTCGCTCGTCAGCGTCAAAATGTTCAGGGGCCGCGCCCACCGGGCCATTCGGTCTCGGCTCGTTTTTCCGCGCGGTCTTGCGTTGCGGATCTTTTTTGAAGGCGCCCTTCAATTCGAGGGCAGCCGTTGGCTTCCTCGGCCTTGCCATGGCACCAAACTCCCATTTCGAATTTTGCGGATGAGAAAAATTGCTTAGGCCGCCGGTTGGCGGCAGAACGGGGCGAGCGATGTTCCCCGCCCCTCCCCTTTGCGCTCCTCGCGCTGCTTGGCACTGTTATGGTGGTGGGCACATAGGGACTGGAACGGGCCGGACCAAAAGAGTTCTTCACTGCCGCGGTGGGGCGTGACGTGGTCACAAACGGTTGCAGCTTCGACGACCTCATCCTCAAGGCACATGACGCACAGGGGATGAGCGCTCAACTGCGCTTCTCTGATCGATCGCCAACGCTTGGTGCCGTACCAGGCGCGCCAGGGCGTATCGTACCGGCTGCGATCTGCATCACGCTTTCGCTCTTGTGTGGAGCGCTGGGATGGCGGGCGAAATGGCTGAGCGCGTGAGGGCATTGCAGTTCTCGCACGTGACGACTCGCTATACTGTCGCGGCATATCGGTGGGGGAAATGATGTCGCTAAACCAATTCCAGATAATCAAGTCTCTCGGCGAGGCTCTTTCGTGGTTTGAGCGGGAGCTCTCGTGGGGCGTCCCCGCCGCAGAGCTCAATCACCTGACAGGCAGAATCGGTGAACTTTACACGGCCATGTTCACCTATGGACAGATGGCGACGGAGGTGAACCAACGCGGCTATGACGTCGTCAGCGCTGGCGGTGAGCGCATTTCCGTGAAAACGATAACGTCTAGCAACCAAGTCGGCTTTAATCACAATACGTTCGAGTACGTCGACCGAGTAGTCGTCCTCCGCATCAACACGGAGGACATGGCGATCGAGATCCTCTTAGATAAACCTGCGAGCGAAGCGCGGGCCATCATGAGAGAGGACAAAGCCGGGAAGTTGATCTTCCCGATCTATCGATCTGCGGCCCAAGCCGATGACGTGTCCGTTGCCGACCTGCTGGTCACCAAAGAAGCGCAATACAAAGGATACACGCTCAAGCAATACGAGAACGGGACTGTCCAGGTTATCAAAGATGATGAGCTGCAGCAGCCCGCGCTTCCGATCCTGCGAGAGTTCGCGGCAGAACTTCAGGTCGACCCGCTCAACAGCACAGGCTCGCCGAAGAATACTCGTTATTTGGGTGACCAAATCATTCGCAAGATTATCGAGCTGCAATAGCGGCCGGCTCAACCGTTGCCGGGAGCCGGCCGCATGATCGCCCGTCGCCGAGAGGAGGCAGCGCCAGGCAATGGGGTGTCCTCGTTTCGGTGCCTCGACTCTAGATCGCACTTGATGCAGAGATGATCGGACGCGAACACGAGGGACCGCTTTGCGCGCCATTATCATCTCAGCAGCTATCGTTGCCATTTTCCCGATTAATGTATTTGCCTACTGTTCGGAGCCGAGCGCTCCGAGCTGTGCATCCAGCTTCGGCTCATTTGACGACGAGTGGGAGTTTGACAGGTGTAAGCGAGACATGGAGGCGTATCGTTCGGAGGTCGAAGACTTCATCCAGTGCAACAACGAAGAGGCCCGTCGCGCTCAACAGGCTTCCGAAGAAGCCGCATCTGAATACAGCGATGCTGTCGACAGCTTTAATAGGCGCGCAAACAATTAACCTGACGACCTTAGATGGGTACCCGCATTCATCGCTGACGCGGGCTCGGTCGCAAATGAAGCTGCGCACCGAAAAAGTAGACCCGGCGCTGTGGCCGGGTCGTTAAAATATCTTTCAACTAGATACGTCACATCGCGCCACGAATGGGCACCCGTGGTTCAACTTTTTTGTTGTCGTTCGCGGCAGCCAGTGTCTTAGCGGCTTCGATGAGCGCCGCCTTCCCCGCGCGGTCCGCATATCCCTCGGCGTAACCTAGCCGCAGGCCGATTGATTTCAACGTCCCACGAGCGGCGACCTCTTCGACCACTGACGCGACCTCGCCCTGCCGAACTTCGGGCGCTTCCCAGGCCTGTGCTCCACTAGATGAGTTGCCGCTTGGACGTGAAATCCCACCGAGGAATCCAGCGCCTTTGGCCACAGCGGTCTCGCATTTCGTTGCTGGTGCCGGCAGTTCATCGAACGATACGGAACCGTCCACACCCAAACTGCGCAGCAGCTCGCGGTTTGCTTCAACGCCAGCCTGCGGATCAAGCATAGGCGACAGGACTGGTCTGTCGGACACGTTCCTCGGCAACGACGCGGCTTGCATAGGCGACGGTGTGGTCGCCCTTGTTTCGAGATAGCGTTGCGGGCTGCGGTGCGATGAATTGCTGCCGCTGCCAGCTTTGACGCGATCGACGGGCCGAAGCTTGTGCCCCTTCTTCGTCACGGCCCACTCAACGAGCCGACCGTCGCGGAATTTCAGCGAGCCTAGAGCAATACGTTCGCCGTCTTCGTCAGCTTCCACGGTCAGCCCGGCGCCGATGTGGCGAATTCCCTCCCTGACATACACCCGGAAGGCATCGCTTGCGGCTTTCATCAGTTCGCCCTCGGTGGGCCGAATTTCCTGGCTGTTGTCCTCGGCATCCGCGGACCAGTTGCTGGCCGGCTTTGGCAGCGCTGCGGCCAGCGCGGGCGCGAGCTCTGGGAAGCTGTCGTAGAGCCACCGTAGCGCCGGGAGCGTTCCACGGTAACGAGGCTGGCGGGGCTTGCGGGGCTCGTTGTCGTTGGCGGCTGCTAGTGGGCGGTCCCGGGTAAACGCATCGGCGAAGGTTTTGAATTTCACTGCGTGTCCTCCTCGGCTGCATTGTCGGTGACCAGGCGGATTCGCTTGTTGTCATTTGCAGCCACGAGCGAGCCAGCGTCGACGAGCGTCGGCCGCATGGCCGCCGCGTCGTTCAGTTTTTCGAAACCTGCCCGCTGCCCGCGAGGTAGATGGAAATCGCGCGTCATTGCAGGGGCTGCTCCGCGACCCGGAAACGGGCCGCCCTGAGTGCGATGGGAATTTCTGATCATGAGTGCTCCTTCCTTTGGAAGTTGTGAAATTGTGAACTTGTGCAAGCTCTCTGACAGACAGAGGAAACACCCGAAAGGCCGAGGAGAAGGATGGACTGCACAAGTTCACAAGTAGAAGAAAAAAGAGAGATTCTGATCTATTACTATATTGGTTTTACTGGTATTTTCCGCGTGACGCGTACTTGTGGCGTGCTTGAAAGTTCGTCACAACGCCACAAGTTCTAGGACGACGTCGTCACAAGTTGTGGCTCATCTTGTGAAGCCGCCACAAGTTTGAACGAGCCTCGAGCGCCAGGTTTCGGCTGCTTCGACAGGCTGGTGACCTTGCCCGTGTCGATGAGCCACTGGAGCGCCTTCGACACATCATCCGCCTCTGCGCTGCTCACCCCTTCCCGCTGCAGAAGGAAGGACCAGGGCAACGTGTTGTCCTTGGCGACTTCCAGTGCGCGTACAATGGCCTTGCGCAGTGATTCCGCTGTGGAGCCGGACATATGCCGGTTGACACCCTCGGTGACGATCTGGATGGATCGGTGAACGATCGCCCAGCCCCAGGCCACATCCTCCTCGGTAATCTCCGGAGCGGAAGGATTCCGGCTTACAGCTCGTATACTGGCGAGGCGGATCGTGTTCTCTGCCGCGCGACCATTGATGTGATGCTCTCTCTCGCTCCAGAATCTGTCATGCTGCCACATGAAGACTTCCGTCCAGAGCCGATAAGCATCACCGCTTTCCCCGCCTTCAAAGGGTATCATCAGCTTCTTCGCTCCGGATCCTTTCGGTGTCGGAAAAACGGTCTGCGCCTGCCTGAGGGCTGCGACCAACGCCGCCGGTGTTTCGGCTTTCCTGTTGAGCGATGGCGGCTTTATCTCGGCCGGTCCGGTTCCCTCTATGAAAATGAACCGTGACAAGAAACCGTCATTAAGAGACGCGTCGGAAAGACCCGCGTAAAGCGTCGTTGGTGTTGTCATTCCGAGGACCGTCAAAGCGGGACCTTCGATCGGACTATCGTCCTTCTTCGTTTCGTCGGACGCATATTGCCGGCCGTGGAAGACGCTGTCGGCCTGGTCGTAGATGGCCAGCAGGAACTTCCGAATAGATGCCGATGCCGCGTTCGTACGCTTCGCGTTGATATCCTGCAGCGTCACACCGAATTCGTCCATTACGACGACGGTTGAGCTGTTCTTGCGAAGCATCCGTTCGATCGCCGCATACGACGTCGGGTCGCCGTTGGTGACGGCACCTGGCTTGCCCGAGCTCGATGCGAGCGAGACGATCGACTTAGGGGCATGCCCCTTCCCGCTCGCGACACCCATCACGGTCGTCAAGAACAGGTTCAGTCCGCTTCTGGTGGGACCAAGTGCTTTGTCGCCGAACATACCTCCGAGCAGCGCCAAAGCCGACGTAAGCGATAATTCCGGAACCGGAATGATTGCGGTCGAGGTGATCCAGCGACTGACTTCGGCGAGAAGTCCGCCAGCAGATTCTGGCTTGAACGGGTCTGGGTGCATCCGCGGAATCGCTGGCAAGTCGCGACATGGTTCGGCTACTGGCACATTGTCGTTCGCCGCAGCCAGCACTCGGCTTTTCGCATTGAATTTGGCGACGATGCCTGTCGCGGCATTGTTGCCAGCCTCACGGGCTTCGGCGTGAGGCGCTCCGAATCGCACCCAGATGCGCTCAAAGTCCTTGATCGGATCCCTGGTTTCGTAACGGCGGAACCAATCGCCGGAAGCCGCAAGGAATACCGCACATGCCTGTTCTGGCGTCAGCCCGTCAAAGGCGAGTTGCTCCACCACTTTTGCCGCCCAAGCAGAACGATCGCCTACCTCATTCGCCGCAAGCAGCTCCGAAGCAGTTGCGGAAACGTCAATTCCGTCCAACGATGGCAACTCGCCCAGCGACACAGCCGAAGCTGTTTCCGGTGCAGACAGCCAAGGCTGAATAGCGGTACTTAGTTCGTCGACCGACGTGAGCGAGCCATCCCAAGGCTGAGCGATTCTTACCGCACTGGGATTCGGGCTGCGCCCTCTGGCCAACTTTTTGGCGTTTGGCCAATTCAGGCACCCAGGCACCCGCCACACATGCGAGACGTCGACGGTGCAGTGATCTGAGTTGGCGGCGCGCTTCAAAGCCATGGCAAGCGGCTTCGCTTCGCCGGGCGGCAGCGGCTTATCGAGCAAAAGAAAGCATTGAAAGTTGCCGGGCGAGCTCTCGATTACGTAATTCGGATCGGTAGGCATCGCACCGGCGCGTCCCGTATCGTCATCCATGTCGGCCACGATGGCCAAGACTGCTACTACGTCCGCCTCTGCGCCCTTCTTGCCGCGCTCTAGGTTGAGACGCATTAAGTTCGGGCACACGTAGCAATTGGCGTTGGGAGTGAAAGCGTGAGCCATGACAGCGTCCACCATGCCGCCGACGTCACCAACGGCGTGGTGGCTGATGGTGCCGCCAGATCTATCCTCGCCTGTCGGGTTTGCGAAAAACGTCGACACGACGAATTTGCCTTGGATGCCGGCGGCCAATTGGTGAAGCATTTCGACATGGGTGCGGATCGCCGCTTCGTCGAAGGCTGGCGTGGGGTCAGGAAGTCGATTTGCAGGAGAGTTCATCGGCGGTCACGAGCTCCGGGTGGGTGGAAAGGGCGAGTGCAGTGATGGCTTCTGCGGTGGGCTTGTCGAACGTGACTGACCGGCGGCCTCCGAGCGCCGTCGGTGCGTATGAAATGAACCGACCTTCCGGCGTCTTGAGGAGCCGCATCCCGTAAATTCTGATGGCCTCGGTGATCTGCAGATCGAACTGCGCAACGAGCACCATCTCCCCGCCACCCCGATGGCAACAGGTCGAAAGGTTAAGGATCCTCATGCAGTCCACCGCTTAAAGATTACGACGTCTCCACGGCGCTCAAATGTCGCCTCTAATCCATGAAGCTCGATGCTATCTTCGACGCTGGAGAGTCCGACCGCCGACAGGAATTGGGCAAATTCCTGCTGGCCGTCGCGCTGGACTTCGTAGCTCGGCGCTTCCAGGGTGAAAGTGAAGTGCTCAATGCCCCCCGACTTCAAGAAACGAACATCAACGGAGAGAAACAGATAGCAGCGACGGCGCGACACCCGGCTTCCGGTTACCACAAACGCATTCGCCGCATCCCTGTCCCGCTCAAGCTTCTCGTTGAGTGCCTGGCGGACAAATCCGGCAGTCTCGAAGTCGGGGCAAAAAATGTCTCCCATTGAACGTAGTTGGCGAGTTCCCTCGGCGAACCGGATGCGCCGCCGGTCTCCATCCTTCTCGACGCCTGCCGGCGCAAGAACCGGCGATCCATCCAGGAAAGCGCAGACTTCGCGCGCGCCGTCGTTGTAAATCGTCAGCCCATAACCTCGCACTGGCCGGCTCTCGACAGTTCTCATCGGCCCGTCTCCCGATTGAGATAGGCCTCGACCGCTTCAGCCAACCAATCAATGTCGGCTTCACGCGCCACGAAGATGCGCGTGTCCTCTGGCCCGATATCGGTGGGGCTGATCTCCTGAACGCCGGCAAGCGCCCATTTTCCGTCGTGCTCCTGAAATGTAAGTGCGTTCAAAGCGCAAATCTCCTCTCGCCGGCGCGCGGCCGGTCGGCAATGGTTGATGGTTGTGGCAGTGCTTAAAATCGACCGGCGGGTCGCCGGTTTGGTGAAAAGGTTTAGGCGGCTCTCTCTTCAACTTCGATAAGCCATTTGGCTAACGAAGAGCGGCGAGCGGCCACGGTGCCGCCGAGCTTAAACGATGGGATGATTCCGTCGTATGAAAGTCGGTAGGCCTGGCGGGGCTTCACTCCCAAGAACGCCGCAATCGCGTTTGCGCCCATCAACAGGTCGCCTTGGATATTATCATTCGCAGCCTTCATTTTTTCTCCTCTTGGGGGTTGACACGTTTCGTTTACATGGTGTATTTTCGAAAGTGGATAGGTTTGCCCTAACCTCATTTCCCGTATAGGTCCGTTTTACATTTTTGTCAAGGTTTTTCTCGCTTTGATTGTGCTTACGCATGCGCCGTGATATCCGTGTGCCTCAAATCAGGAGGTCGCGATGGCGGTAATCAAGAGGCGCAAATGGACAAATGCCAGCGGTGAGCACGTAGCCTGGCAGCTCGATTTCACCGACCGCTTTGGAAAACGTCACCGCGAACAGTTCGCGCTGAAACGCGATGCCGAGACTCGCCTTGGCGAACTGCAGGGCACTACCCGCGCCGGCACATACCGGCCCCTCGCCGATCGCGCCGACGTTGCGGGGGCCTGCAAAGAGTTCTGCAAGTACATGGAGGGTCGCCGTGACCGCGGGGAGAAGGTGACGGAAACGTATCTGCGAAGCATCCGGCAGTATTGTGAGAATTATGTCGACCCAGCTGGCGATTATGTCGTTCGCCGGCCCGGAACCAAGAAGAAAGACTCGGTCGGCTTCAAAGGCGGCATAGGCGCAATTAAACTAGCCGATCTCACCGCTGCTCGCGTCGTTAAGTTCCGAGACGACATGCGCGACCATGGCGCCGGCATAGTCACCACTCGTCGCGTACTTGGCACGCTATCGCGGATCCTGAAGCATGCCGTCGAGAAAGACATGGCCGTCCTGAACGTGGCCAAAGGCATACGCGTAACCGGCACGCGCGAGGAAGATTCGGAAAAGGTGACTCCGCCATCTAAGGCCGATCTAGCCGCCCTCCTCAAGGCCGCAGATCCGGACTTCAAAATTCGGGTACAATTCGCTGCGGCCAGTGGGTTGCGCGCGTCAGAGCAATGGGCGCTGCGGTGGAAAAACGTGGATCTCGAAACAGGCAAGGTAACCGTCGACAGCCGAGTCGACGCGTTTGGCGGCATTGACACTACGAAGAGTAAAGCCGGAAAGCGGACTGTCCCCATTGGCAAGTCGATGGTTGACGCGCTCGCCGCCTGGCGTGAACGTTCCAAATACAACAAGGACGGAGATTTCGTCTTCCCTGACGGACGCGGAAACTTCACTCGGCATACGAATATGACAAAGCGATTCTGGAACCCGCTCATCAAGGTAGCAGGTATCGATCCGATCGGCTGGCACGCGCTGCGGCACTTCGCCGTGAGCACATGGATCGAGGCGGGCCTCCAACCAAAGGCAGTTCAGACGCTCGCAGGCCACGCCTCTTACGCCATCACGATGAACCGCTACGGGCATCTTTTTCCGTCAGAAGACCACAAAGCCGCATTTGACAAAATCGCTGAGACTTTGGCATAGATGGCACATGGCGGTCACATGGCACGCTGCATAGCCTGAGGAATAAGGATTTACCACGCGACTTTTAATCAGTAGGTCCAGGGTTCGAATCCCTGCGCGCTCACCATATAATGGCAAATCATATCAACAGGTTGCGAACATTCCTTGCCATGCGATCCAGGCTGGAATTGCGATACTCACTGCAG
>Ga0209282_1000142_pt1 | contig 42299 bp, 35 predicted proteins | sample Mtrugardesep15_FD_187529 | JGI IMG/M metagenome (GOLD analysis project Ga0209282, IMG submission 187529) | Root nodule microbial communities of legume samples collected from California, USA - M. trunc garden sep15 (SPAdes) (version 2) | ecosystem: Host-associated > Plants > Roots > Nodule...
AGATGCTCTCCTACGCTCGCCGCTCACCTCAGGAATGGAACGACTTCCTCGACAGCTTTGTAGACGACGAAGAACTCATCGCTCGCGTCAAGGCGAAATCTCCGCGGTAGCAATCGGCCGGTTACGATGAAGCTGGTGTAGTCGAGACTCCCGTGCGCATAGAACGCCTCTCGGAGTTTGCCTGCATCGCGTACGGTAATCTGTGATGCCTGGTAAAGCAGATAAGCCGTGAGTTTTCGTAGTTGCCGCTCAAGCTTGATCCAAGCGAGGCAGAAACCGTCCACGGCGCGGGTTTGACATTCCGATCCAAGTATCAGATTAACCGTCGCAAACTCACCGTCGAAATCCCGGCTCATTGTCCACCCTTTCCACCGACCAGCGTTCATTCCCCTATCACAGGCGACGTCAGCGCGTCCCGACCATAAGCCGGGACCGCCTTCTTACTTTGTCCGTGACGCGACGATGTACGTCGAGCCATGTCCACTGCGAGCAACCGGGATCGAAAGACGAGCTAGCGCATTCGCCTGACGAGCAAGCGGCGCCGCAAAATCATGACGGATGTTTCCCACACCTGCTCGCCACGCGCCAAAACCTTGGTCAAAGACCAACGTCACCGTGACGCCGCCCTCGAACGTGACATCCATGTACCTTCCGTGTGGGATCTGGGCGAACTGAACAGCCAGGGTCAGTCCTTTCTCCTGTGCGTAGGCGCGAATTGACTGCTCCGCTTCCGGGCCGTCCCGCCAGTCATCGAAAACCCGATACTGTATGTTGTTACGAGGAGTGGGAGGCGAGGTAAGCAGCTCGATCGTCGGAGCTGACCCTTTCACCAAATCAGCCACGGTATCGATGAACAGCTTCGCGACCAGTGGCGACCGCACATACTGATCACTATACCTGATAGATGTAACTTTCTGACCCTTCGCGATGCCAAGGGGAGCAACGAGCCCGCGGATCCTGTTCGCCATCGCGGCGCCGAACAGGGATGCGGGACGGTCGAGTTCGTTCGTGATGGTCTCATATTTCGAACCCGGTGATGGAAGAAGCGCAGTTTCGTCCAGCGGTGTGGTGTTACGGGGAAGATCGAGCAAGCCCCTAACAATCGGCCGTTCCACTGGCGCACCCCACATCTCTCCCGGAAGCCATGATCTGTCGTCCCTGGAAGCCCATGCCATGCTGACACCATTGCTGCTCACAGCAACTCCTATCTTGCTGCCGTTGCCGGCGGCAGGAATTGGCCCCGCAGAGAGGGGGAACGGCGTGGCACTTGTGGCAAACCTCTTGCCCAAATCGTACAGAGCGAGCCGCCCGGCGGTGTCGCTGGACTTCATGAACTCGTCGGACACCACAAATCCAATGCTGTGGCCATGGAGTCGCCATCTATCTAGTACTGAGATGAGTGGCCATGCCGCTAACTCGCCGGCATCGGTTTCTGCAGGCACGTAGACCTGCAAGCTAGGCTTCTGGCCCTCCCTTAGCGCACGTTCTACCTCGTCGAGAACGGAGGTCGAGATCGTCGAGTCTTTCGAAATCCTATCCTCCTGGCTCAATTCCAAGTCGAATGAGAGGTGGTTTCGCACGAAGCGGAGCGCGCCGATCCTATCGAGCGAACCTGGTTCGAAAGGGGCGTCGCGAACCAGGACACAAGCTGCGCATCCACTTGTGCAGCCAGCATTGGAGCAGTCGAGGACCTCGGTTGCCTCATAAAGGACCCTCGAAAGATGTCCGGGAATTGAGGCCGCAAAACCTGCGCCACCCGCAGCCTTGTCGAACACCAATAATGATGCCGCCCGCCCGCCAAGGAAGCCCTCGGAAGTTTTGGTCGCGAAGCCCATCTCGTCGGCCTCGATGCCAAGGATGCGAGCGGTACCCTCACGGATTGCTATCGCCAATGCGGTGGCCGTCGCCTTGCTCAACGGAGCTGAAGGCTGGATTTCGAACACATCCGTCGTTATCTCATAGCCCAGTTCCATATTGCGGCGGACTGACCAAGCGTTGTTGTTACCCTCGCAAACGAGGGAGTTCTCGTCCTTCCTCCAACGCAGAGGTGCGTGTCCTGAAAGAGGCGATGGTGTGGTCTGGTCAACCTCTCCCGTGTCGAGAACTGGGTGGTCAGGCGCGGCTCTACCGCAGTGAAGGCAGAGAGCATATCCATTCCTCGTCGAGCCGCGATTGCTGTAATAGACAGCACCCTCGCGTGTGCTGCGAAGGCGGCCGAGTTCCGGAATGGGAAGCGAAACCCAAGGAGCGGCCCGAACCGAAACGCTCGGTTCCTCTGGAGCCACATAGGAGATCATGTCCGTCTCGGCATGGACCTTGTCGCGGATATCAACGGAGAAACCCGAAGGGCGGAGATACTGCCTGCTATTAATCGGCCCGGCGCACGCAGGGCACGCAGTCAGCCTTGTGCGACTGGAATCGCTTGTACCGCAACGTTTGCAGTTCCAATGGAACTTGAGGCTCTGAACATCGCGAATGTTCTCCTCTGTGGCTGGTCGTTTCCAGTTCAATAGAACGCCCGCGGATTTGTGCACCAAACCGTCCAGAACGATCTCTGACCCGGGTGCATAATCCCGGATGGCGAGATCGAGTGACCTCTGTGGGCCAGACAGCCTGGTGGTACGTCGGCCGTCACGTGGCTGATCCGACCTCGATCGATGGGGCAGGAACGTTACCACTCCTGTAGGGAAGCCATGTCCGGGAAGGAAGCCGCGGTCGGCGAGCGCACTGAGCAAGAATTCATCGCACAGTCTCTGAAGCTCCATCCCCATTCTGCTCTTGCCGGCCCCCTTGATGTCTTCACCCTTGGCAAGCGCCTGAAGACTGTCCCACTCATTCTGGAATGCCTCTTCGAGGTCAGCCACGGAGTGAAGGCAGGCTTCGATCATCACCTTTTCACCCTCGAGAACTGAATGCTTCACAAGTCGATCAAGTTCGGCCTCAACTAGGTCAACCGTGGTCGGTGCTTGTAGCCAGTCCTTGAAGTGCGCAACGGGGCGCTGTTCCAGAACAAGTCGTCGTTCGCCGACGCCAGTCGGAGAACCAAGAAACGAACCGATCGTCATGCGAATCGGATCTCCACCCCGTCCGATCATGAAGCGGCGAAGAAGAAAGGCATTTACGTGTCGCTGAACGATGGGACGACTGCTGAGGGCAACCCGCGGCGCTGCAAGTTTTCGATCGAGATAACTGATCGGCGAAACGAAGGCCTCCCTGTCCAACGGCCGATCACGGCAAAAAGTAAATGCAAGGGAGAAGGACTGACCGCGTCGACCAGCACGACCGACACGTTGCTTATAACTTGCCACGGACGGGGGCACGTTCGTCATCATGACGGTAGAGACAGATCCGATATCGACACCCATCTCCATCGTCGTGGAGCAATTGAGAATGTTGACTTCCCCGTCCTTGAACTTCTGCTCGTACGTCCGCAGAACTGAACTCTCTTGCTGCGCAGAGTGCTCTGCAGATCGCGCGTATTCAGCAAAAAGAGCGACGCGGTCGGAGATGTTGTTCCAAACGCCCAGTGCTCGAAGGCTTGTAACCTCCGCAGCTTCCTCAAGCCAGCAGCTAATTGTGCTCCGCGCCGCCACTGGATCTACATCCCCAAGCAGAGGTTTGGGATGGCGGGGCAACGAGATTCGTTCGACGGGACTAGGCTTCGAGCGTTGCGTTCCCTGCGCGAACGGGCTTGTGCCAAACGGGGCGATGTTGAGAACCCTGCGCGTCGTAGGGCACAAGAAACCTTCGACAACTGGGGCGATGAAGGATTTTCGCAAATCCAGTGCTGGCTTGCTCGGGTCATCACCGAGAACAGGCTGGAGATTGTGCCACGCCCTGTCGAAGCAATCCTCTATGTCTGCTCGGTGTTCGGCCAGAGAGATATCAAGGCTGAGGCCGTTCAGCAGTAGCGCCTGCGGCGTGGAGAGTACGGCAAGATTCCGGGGCACCCCAGGCCATGCGAGTTTTCGCCGATCACCCAGGGTCTTCGCCCCAGGACTCAACAGCCCTTTTGTCTTCGCGCGGGGGGTTATCCAGTGCAGGAGGTCTGTGTGAACCGCGACCGCTGCGTTACCTCGCATGAAAAACGTGGTGATCGCGTAAAGGAATGACCGCCAGTCATCGATCGTCTTCCCACGACGTGCAAACGGCGCCGGTAACGACTGCTGACCATCGATCGCCGCGAAACGCAGACGCGCCATCCCGAGTGTCTCTAGCGAGAGAGCCTTCCGTGGACGTCTGGCGAGTTCGCGAAGAAGCAGGAATTCAGCGAGTTCTACACTGCCACTGAACAACCTGGGCTCTCTGGGTGACCATACCTCCTTTACCCACCTGTCGACCTCCTCTCTTTCACTCAGGCGGCTGACCATCTCGTTCCAGGGCAGGCCCTCGAGACGCTCTGCGCCCGCAGCGGCTAGCTCGTTACGCTTGCTTGCGAGGATGTTCTGAACCGCCGGGATTGGCGTAGCGGCAAGGACAGCCTCCAATCCTGCAATCTCTTCCTTGAGTGCGGCAGTGTCGACTCGCGTAGACGTCGAGATCGAGTGCTGGACAGAGTGGTAGACGAAGGATCGGACAAAGTTTCGTTCGGCCTCTGCCTGCATTTTCGCCGACATTCTGGCGGTACCCTGTCGACTATCAGTGAATGACAGAAGTCTGCGCCCTTGCGATGGAACGGCTTTGTCCGTCGGTCCAGGATCGACACCTTCCAGGAGGATCGGGGCCGCATTGGCAATCATGAACGGTGCACCAAACCGAACCGGCCGAAGCAGACTATCAACCCCTCGAGTTGACGTCTTTCCACAGCATGGACAAAAGTCGGCCTTCTCATCGTAAGCGACAGTTACCGTGTTATCAGCCTTGACTGTTTGGGTTTGCCAGTCGGTGGTCGAGAGGTGAAGAGGCCGCAATCCAGGGGCACCTTCAGGCCGCAGGAGAATCGTCCTGCGTAGCTCAGGAAATGCGAGATCAATAGCCTCCTCCTCATCCTGGGCATCGTCACCTACTTCTGGGTCGTCCTGATCTCGGAGAGCCTCGAATTCAAACTCATCAGAATCGACACCGCGCCGCGTCGAACGAATCCTGTTGTTCGTGGTATCATCGTGAGCCTCCAGAACGACCTCGCCGCATTCCTGGCAGCTTATGATCTCAAGGACCGGTGCAGAACATGCAGGGCATTCGTCCCGAGGGTCTATGAACACTTCTCCGAACCCCCAACCCGTGGGCGAATTTTTGCAGGTGGGATTTACGCAACTCCAGATCCCAGGGACAGCGCGCTCGAATCCATGGATCCTCATTGGCGCACGATTTTCAGGCTCGCCAGTTTCCTGATTGGTTCGCTTGGCATTTGCCAGGAGGGTCATGAATCCTTCGGCATCGAGGCCGAGCCTCTTGGCGACGCTTTCCATTGCCGACAATGTCTGAGGGCGATCAAACAGCTTCTTCGCCACGAAGTCCCACGCCACCTCGTCGGCTGCCAGTGAATCGAATAGCTCGCTGCCATTCATCTGCTCAAGCCGCTCTGGCACTGGGAGTTTTGCCCGGGCTGCGGGCCTCACCGGAAGCTGCCTCGCCCCCTCGACAACATGGACGTTCGCATCAGCAATCCCGGCTACATCCGCAAGGAAGCGCCTTAGCTGGTTTTGAATGTCATCTCCGGATCCGATGGTCGCGGACGTCGCGACAAAGTGCACCTCCTCAGGCTTACAGTCGAATGCCAGAAGGACACGGCGAAGAAGAAGAGCGATTTCCGCAGCAGCGGCCCCTACGAGTGAGTGCGCTTCGTCGAGGACTATCCACTTGAGTTTGCCCTTCGACTTCTCAATGATTGGTTGGTCCTCGGCCCTTGCGAGCATGTATTCGAGCATCGTCACGTTCGTAACGAGGATCGGTGGAGGACTGGAACGAAGCTGCTCGCGATCGATCTGCTGTTCTGGCGTAACGCGCTGCAAGCTGCTTGGTTGAGAGTTTGGCAGATCGCCGTTGTACAGGCAGTATCGAATACTTCCACCGAAGGGACGTGTCCAAGCGGATAGGCGTTCCCGTTGGCTCTCGATCAAGGCGTTGAGCGGATAGAGCATTAGCGCCTGCACGCCCTCGATCCGGGCACCGACGTTCGCAGTTTGCGATACGAGATCACTTAGGATCGGAAACAGGAAGCATTCCGTTTTTCCAGAACCTGTGCCTGACGTAACGAGGACTGACTGCGGATTGCCTTGCTTGGTTAGGTGTTCCCAGGCCTCAAGCTGGTGCCTGAAGGGACGTCTTGTTTTCGGGAACCGATAGTCGCTGCCTTCCGCAAGACCATCGATTGCCTCAACGAAGCGCGGATGGAGAACATTCGATGGAACTCCCGCCATGTTGACCGAAGCCGGAATAAATGGGTGAGCGCCCTCAATGATCGGCTGCTGGAGCAGACCTCCTGCCTCGGCGGTTTCAGCATTAAAGACCTGACGCAAATGATCAACGAGATGCGTATCTCGGATGCCGGACTGGGAAATGATCGCTTCGGCGGATCGGCGGCGGATCTCGGATAGGGTGGCAAACGGCTTCAATGTGTGACCTCGAAATGGCGCACTATATGTGCGTATGCAAATGAAACGTACCTGCCGTGCTCGCGCAGAGCTTTTCGCAGCAAGATGTCGCTAGACGGGTTGATTTTGAGCATTCCTCGAGCCGCAGCCGCCAACGCGACCGGGGCAACCATTCCCTCGAATTCCTCAACGCTGAATTTCTGGAATTCTGTCGGTAGCTTTATCCCTGCGGACATGAGCTGCTCTAAGACCGGATTCCTTCGAATTGATGATGTCAGAATGTCGTCATCGAACATGCTCTGTTCCTGCACAAAGCTTTGCAGGATCTGGTCGAGCGTCGGCATCGCTGTCGCTGGGAAACCGGACTTCACGAACATCCGATCCAATCCAGGTTCCAACGCAAGAATGCTTGCCTGTATCAATTTAAGATGCTCGATGACGAGCCCTTGACGCATCTCCTCAGGTAGCGATGAAAGAGCGGCCTCAAGGTCATCACGGGTTGCGCCAAAGGCCGCCTCCCATATGGTGGAGGGTATGGTGAGCCACAGGAACGGCAGTTGCTCCTGCAGATTCCAGATCGCTTGGCGTTCGGTATCCGTGGCCGCCGACAACAGCAAACGAAGCATTGCCTGTGGATGTCGGCCCGCCTCCTTCAGCGCTTCGAACGCAGATGCCGGAAGTCCGTTCAGCGTAGTGATGAGGCCAATCAAGAACCTGATGTCTTCAACAGGCAGAATGCCAGATTCAAGCAGATGGACAGCCGTCCGTAGCTCTGTCTGAAGCAATGGGAAATCCTGCAAGGCGAGGGCGGACTGTAACGGTGTCCTTGGCTGCTGGTTAAGTTGTAGGTGGACGAGAAGGGGGCGAGAAACGACATCTGGACCGTCTCGAAGATAGATCAAGCACGGGCCGCTACACCAATCCGGAATTTCGTAGGTCCCGTCACCTGTTTCCCGAAGCAGGTGCTCTTTCTCTGGGTTCATGATCATTCGGGCCACAGGCTTCTCGGTGAAATCCGATGCAAATACTATGGCGCCGTTGCGCTGCTTTGGCCGCGGGTACCGATACTGCTTCAGGCAGATTGGTTTTCGTGAATCCCCTAGGAAATCAAGATCCAGAACTGCATCCTGATCCGCAATTTGGGCCATGAACTCCTCCATGACTCGCTTCAAAGCGGACAACGGGAACTCATCAGCGAACTTGAACTGCAGGGAATTTGATCTGGAAGTCCGAGGCGTGACCGTTAGTGTCGTATTATGCGGTGAGACTGCAATCGCACCGCGCAGTGCGGTGATGTCGATCTCTTGCCCAGCGTATGCGACCTTTCCGTCGCTGAGGATAATCGACGCCTCGCGACCCCTGAGCGTGACAGTGGCGCTCAGGGATTGCCCGCCGGGTGCTCGTAGCCTCACAGCCACCTTGTAGCGAGGCTTTCCACTGAAGGAAAAACGCAACTCCTCATCAGCACGTTCAATCAAGTTCATGTCTTCGGAGACGTCAATCGCCCATCCCGGAAGTCCTTCGTATGTGACGACACCCTCGGTCGCACTTGTCATGCGTCCTTGGATTTTGGCTCTGCTGGGAAGAACCGCTACACGTCGTCGTTCCAGTTGGATATCGGCCACAGGGTCACGCCATGAAACGTCGAAGAGACCATGCTCCGACAATTTGCTATCGGTAAGCGGCTTCCACACTTCTCCAAGTCGGCGATACAGGAGTTCGCCTCGTTTCAGCGACCGCGGGCCGACATTCGAAGCGATCTTGAAGCTGACAGATCCGTCGTAAAGTTCGAATTCATCTTCCGTATGGATCGAGGTCGAAACCGACGACAGCAATTCAAGGCTCTCTTGCCGCTCGTCCTTGCTCGCTTCAACACGATAGCGATCCCCGGTCGAAGCGCCAGGCTTCGCGAAATAGACGGTTCCTGACACAACGTGAAGGGTGTGACCGTTGCCAACCCTCCATGTTTTACCGAGGGTCGTCCCGTCTGCCGGGGTTGCCTGCCAGTCGCTCGGCACCAGAACGTAAAGCAGCGGAGGCGGCAAGCTGGCGGATCCAGTCTTTGCGAGCCTAAGCTTGCGAGGCTGCGAGGGATCCGACCCCTCCTCTGGAATGAATGTTGCTACTGGTGAGGTAACGGGTGCGCCACCCGGCCAGATCATGGAAACGGCCTCGGACCCACAGGTAAGATTCGCCGTCACGCTCTCCGTAAATTGAAAGCCGACAATCAGCTTCCCGAGTGACACCAGCGGACGCACTCTCCAAGGATGTGCAGCTTCGACCGGTGCCTCGAACAATGCAATTTGACTTGGCAAAAAGTTTGCCAAAGCTCCGGAGGGACTGGCCTTCCATCTTCCAACATGTGGAACCCCGTGCAGTCGTCCTGAAGGAATATCTCCCTCGGCATTCAGAAGCAGCGCATGCTGCCATTCCTTACCATCGAAACACAGATACCGTTCGGCACCGATCCCGCCGCTGGTTATTATGCCGATCTTCTCATTCAGAAGGCCGCCCAACAGCTTGCGGGCGATCTCCTCATGTTCGGAGGACATGTAAATCGGAAGGCTCTCCTTCCAATCCGGACTGTGAGCATCGAGATATCGAACTGGGTCTATGTTTGAAGGGGCCTGATCAATTGCCTTTCGCCATTTCACGAGCTCTGCGATGAGCTCGCAGCATAGATCTACGAATCCATCCTGACGGTATGAAAGTGGCACTTTCCATGACATATCGTGAGCGAATCCCTGAAGGTGATCGCGATCAACGCCTGCGAGTGCAAACCGCATTAAGGCTCGCAGATAATCGGCGAGCCATGTTGATCCACCATCAGCCAGCAAGTGCGCGGATATTCCACCCTCCAGCGCCAGCGTAAGGAGAAACTCTCGTCCACCATCCGATTTTAGAAGAGGCCTCCTCCAGTACTTGAGGCCAATCTCAGCAAGACTTGTCCTAACCTTGTAAGGCAGGGCTTGAAGTACGTCCGCAGCGACCGAATCCCATTTGAGAAAGAGCGTAGTCGCCTCGCGTCGAAACCATTCAGCGCAGAAGGCAACGAACATGCTTGCCGCCGCCCCATCCTCCTGCAGCAGCCTTCGCGTAGACAAGCGCAGACTCTCCCTGAGGTCGGCATATTCCTGGTCGTTCATCCGATATTGGTGGAGTGGCCTTCCATCCGGAGCGTGCAGGCCACGCTTGAGAAGGAACGCGGCGTTCCAGTGTTTATTCGGCTGCGGCGGAGATGTGGAACCCGAAGATTTTCTCAACCGCCTTAGCAGGCCGAGAACCTCCATGTGGAGTTCGATGGCGTCATCGGAAGTTCTGGGCTTCAATGCACCGCTGATTTCCTCGAGACGACCCTGGTCGTCGCGACTGCGATTGAACTCGGCGCGCAGGTCGTAATCGGATAGTTCTTTAAGACGCAACATTCCCCCTCCGTTGCATCAGGTACTAACACAACAATGGTTACCTCTAGTTGAATTCTTTCCGCAAGTTGAAATATGCGGATTCTCAACATATTGATGTTGCAGGCAGATGCCGCCGGCCGATACCCGGTCGGGCTTTTCAAGCGACGGCGAGGGTGATCCTGCGGTGCGAGAACACCATCGCGCACCACTCGATACGAATACGCTGACGCACTCCGGCTAGTCCGGTGCCGCCCTGTTCTGCGTTTCGTTTTCGAGGGATGCCATGAAGGTAGTCTCAGATGACCGAAGGGACGATGCCGTCCCGCACAAGGTCACGCTTTCACCCATTTACACACCGATGGCGACCATCAAGTCCGATGGCCGTGCACAATTCCGATCCCAGCAGGCAAGGGACTTCGCGTGCCTGCTCGATCTCGACCCCGACGTCGCTCGATGGAGCACGGCACCGCCGCTTCTCCGGAACGGCGACGACGAATACAAGCACGATTTCATCGTGCTGACAGTAGACGGATCCTTCCTGATCGATGTCGGGCTGGAGGAACCTCTGCCGCCGGTCTGGCTGTCCGCCGAGATCGAATCCATGGGTCACCGATACCGATCCGTGGCGATGATCGACTTCGCCGACAGCGTCCGCCTCCGCAATGCGAAGGATCTCCTCCGATACAGTTTCTATCGTCCGCCGCTTGGTGACAGGATTCGTCTGCTGGCCGGCCTCGAGGAAATGGGGTCGCTCACCATCGCGGAGTGCCTGTCGGCGATCCAGGAAGGACGGCCGATGCCAACACTGGCGTCGCTGATCGCCGGATACGAGGATGACGCAACGCGCCGATGAGCGCCGTCCGCATCATCTTCAATCTAGGATCACACAATGAAAAACGTACTTCGCGACCGGGCAGGGTCCTCGCTGCCGGAATTTCTCGCCTATGCAAGCATCAGCCGGGCCATCCGGCCATACAGACGCGTACCGCATTTCGCCATCGGACTCGTTCTCGAGAACTGGGAACGCAAGACCAGCTACGTGCAGGCGGCGGTCATGTTCATCGACAGGAAGTCTGACTACCGCTACCAGGAACACGTCAAGTTCTTCGATGAGACCCGGTCCAACGATCATATCGAAGCCGTGATGGACTTGCTGCAGCACAAGCAGACGATCATCTTCTTCCGATCCGCGGATACCATCCCGGAAGATCTTCGCTATGCCCTCGACATCGACGTCAAAGTCGAGCCGCCCGACATCCGCCAAGTGCGTGGGTCGTCAGGTGGGGGTACAAGACAACGGTCACCGAGGATCAGGGCGAAGCCCTGATCAACTGCGACTGGCGGCGGCTGAAGCTTGCGATGACGTGGGGCCGACCCATGCCTCGCGTACTTGGCATCATCGAGAAGATGGTGCGGGCAGGCGCACCAAGTGTACCAAGCGCACCAACTCGGTCTGGCGAGGTCCTTGCCGATGTCAGGCTCTAAAATATGGAGGGATACGGTGACGCCAAGGTCTGGGGCCTCGATCTCGCTCGGGATCTCGTGGACTGGCGGGCAGGGAAGATTACATGGGACGACGTCGACCGAGGTGTGATCCTTTCGGGGCAAGACGATCTTCGCGAAAGCCTTGGCCGCATCCTGTAATGCAAGTCTCGTAGTCGGCTCATATGCGAAATGGCAGGCGAAGGGCCACCTTAACGACTTTCTCAAGGCCATGCAGAGAAGTTTCCAGGAGGCGAGGAAGAATGCACCCGGTATCCTGTTCATCGACGAGATCGACGCTTTCGGATCGAGGGACAACGTCAGCACGCAGAATGAATCCTATGACACCAAAGCAATCAACGGACTGCTTGAGCAGCTCGATGGCCTTGAAGGACGTGAAGGGGTCATTGTCGTCGCCGCCACAAACAATCCGCACAAGATCGACGCCGCGATCCTACGCTCCGGCCGCCTTGATCGACACGTCAGGATTCCGCTTCCGGATCTTCGCGCTCGCGCCGCCATCTTCAGGATGCACCTGCGGGGCGCAGTCGAAGAAGGCCGCTGCGAGTCCTTTGCAGAGTTGTCAGAGGGAGCATCCGGTGCCGACATCCAGAAGATCGTCCGCAACGCTCGCCGCCGGGCAAGGGGGCTTCGAAGGCCAGTCACGGTGGCCGACGTCCTCCTGCAGCTTCCGATCCCGGCGCCGATCCCTCCGGACACGATGAGGGTGAATGCCGTACACAAGATCGGTCACGCCGTGGTCGGTGCCGTTCTCGGGATGGATCTCGTCAGCGTCGAGATTTCATCACGGATCCTTCTGACAACGCAGAACCAGCCCGTCGGCAAGGCGACATTCGGACGCCGTTCCTGGGCGCGTCGCACCAAGGCGCACTATCTCGATGCCATCGCCATGGGCCTTGGAGGCATGGCGGCGGAGCAGTTGCTGCTGGGGTGTCACGATGATGGCGTGGCGGGAGGCCGTGGATCGGATCTGTACGACGCGACCCGAACCGCAATCCTGCTGGACCGATCCTTCGGCATGGGCGACGGGCTGGCTTCGCTCGGCGACATCTCAGAAGCACCGCTAATCGACATCAGCCGAATGGATCGCAGTGTCCTCGTCAGGGCCGACAAAATCCTGCGGGCGCAGCTCGAGCGCGCGACGGAGATCTTGGAGCGGCATCGCCACGCCTGTGAGAGGCTGGTGGATGCCCTGGTGGCCGGGCTCGAACTGTCAAGGCAGGAGGTTCTGGATGCACTTTATGCCGATGGGCACGTCGAGCCACGGGCGGTTCGATCGGGCTAGCAGGAAGCAGCGTCAGCGTCCGAACAGCCAGCCAAATATTCCGCGTCGCTTCTTCTCGGGAGGCGACGCGGACGGTGAACTTTCCTCAGCGATCTCGCGGTATAGATTGCCGAATAGACGCACACTCCGCTCGTGCCGTTCCTGTTCCTCATCCGCTTTGATCCTCTCGATGTCTGCGGCCAGCATGTCGGTGTAGAGTTCAGAGGCGGTGGATTGGTCATCGGCCTCGCCCCACAGTTCACGCATCCATTTGCAATCGGTGACACCTAGAATAGATAGACGGTCACATCCAACACGGTCATAGGAGAGGTCGAGCGCAGCAAGACGGGCGTAACGAACTCGCTGGATGTAGCCATATCCGGCATAGCTGTTCATCGCCGCCAGGTGGTGGAGTTCCCGCAGATCGGCTTCGTATCCGGTCTTCTCCTTCCGTGCTTTCCTGATCTTCACGCGCAGAGAGACTGCCATCTCGCGCCAGGCTGCGGGTAGCGGAAGGTGGCGACGTGCCATCGCGTACCGTTTGTCGGGATCGTCCTTGATGCGGTTAAGCGCGTGGGACCAGAACTCGCCGCCTTCAGGAGCGGGCCCCGCGGCCTGGGCGACAAAGGTACCGTCGGGCTGCTCACAGCCGACCATCTCCCACATGCCTCGATCCAGGGCGCGAGCTTCCTCATCTGTCGTGGTGTCGACCCAGAGCATAGCCATCACTCGCTTCTCATGCTCTGAAGCCCAGCAATGCCCACCGTATCGCCAAGCCAAGCATCAAAAGGATGACCGGAGGCAGGACGGCGCCCCACAGAGCACCTTGCAGGGTCTCCAACCGGGCCTTCCTGATCTTCGCGTCCTGGAGTGCGGTGGCCTTGGGAATGTGGGCCTCGATGGCCTTGAGGTTATCCTCATGGAGCGAAGCGGCCGGGAAGAAGAATGCCGTCTCCCGGAGCGCAGTTTTGTCGTAGGCAATCTCGTACTCAACGAGCAACTTTCTCGACTTAAGTTCGCGCGCGGCGGAGATCTTCTCGCCGTATGGATCGAGATATTCGGGTTCTCCCTGGCCCATCTTGAAGCTACCCCAGGAGATGTAGGGGTTCGCCACGCTCTGCCACATGAAAAGCGTCACGACGATGATCCAGAGAATGGTCAGAACCACCCAGACCCTGAAAAGACCTCTGCTCCACGTCATCACAACTCCCCGCCCACACGCCGCCGGGATCATGCTCAAAACGACGTTGGTCGGCAATAGGCATGGATGCCTGTAACGGCTCTGGATTCCCATTGCGCCAGGCCCCATCTCTCTGAGTATCAGCTAGACAAGGGAGGTTGCGATGCCCGGATCCTCCGCGCGCGCCGTCGAACATCTTATCATGGAAATTCTCGAGCCTGTCCGGCGATCATCCAGACGTGCACTGGTCTGCGAGTGTTGTCGTCTTCCTCGAGAAGCGACCGATTTCGATAAGGACGGGTGCGGCATCTGCCTAACTTGCTTGGAGAGCGACGACATCCTCGTGACATTGGAGGTGGAACTGATGAGCCGTGGAACATAAGCAACCCTAAACCCGCCAGGTGGCTCTACAAGAAGGGTGCCCTGATGGGCTGGCTCGAACCATCGGGGCAACAGATTTCGTTGCAACTTCTTATGCGATGCCCGCCGCGTTATGGCGGGCATCGCAGCACGATAACCATTAGAATCGGTTGTAGCTCACGCGCCAGCCTTCCGTAGCATCGACGGGTGAAATCACCAGCTTATCGCCCGTGACCTCGAACTTGCGCTCAAGTCTCTGGCCGATCAGGTTGCGGACCAGGGAGGACTCCACTGTGATCGCGAAAATGTTCTTGGCATCGTCGATCTCAACCGGGCCGTAATAGGCCTCGTATGCTTTCGTGGTGTAAGGCGTGTCGGCGGCGTTCGCATCAGGGTTCATCGCCTGGACCGAAAGTGTGCCTCCTTGGGTGAAGACAAGCTGGCCGGAATACGGGATGGCCTGAAGATTGCCCGCGGCGCCGACCTCCAGTGCGGTCATGCGCCAGGCGCCGATGATCGGAGACCTTGCATCGCTGGCGAATGCCGGGGAGGTGAAGGCCAGTGCCAGTGCTGCAGCCATGATCTTGAGACTGTTCATCGAGGTGTCCCTTGTTGGGTGGCAGGAAGAGGTGGAGTGTGAGCGGGACATGGTGGTTCCGTCACACAGGCTGAGCGGTGGGACGGAAGAGGATTTCATTGATGTCGACGTCATCAGGTTCACTGATGGCGAACGCGACGCTCCGGGCGAAGGTGCCCGGTCCAATCGCAATCTTGCCGACGAACTCCTGGGTGCCTGCCTGGATATCTTTCTCGCTGATATGCTCAAGCAGCTCTGTGCTGACCGCGCCAGGCGAGATGATCGTTGTCCGGATGTTGTAGGGCTTCACCTCTTTGCGCAGCCCCTCGGACAAAACGCGGACGGCGTGTTTTGTGGCGCAATAGACGGTCGCACCCGGATCGACGACATGGCCGTAAACCGAGGACACGTTGATGATGTGTCCGGATTTCTGAACCTTCATGTGAGGCAGTGCGGCGGCAATACCGTAGAGCACGCCCTTAATGTTGACATCGATCATCCGGTCCCATTCGTCGATCTTGAGGCGCTCCAGTGGAGCAAGGGGCATGAGACCGGCGTTGTTCAGCATGACATCGATGCGACCGAACCTTTCGACAGCGATATCGACGAGGTTCCTGACCTGATCCCGGTCGGTCACGTCGGTCTCCACCGCGACGACCTTGCCGCCGTTTGCCGTCAACTCCGCAGCCAAAGACTCGATACGGTCGATGCGGCGCGCGCCGATGACCACGGTCGCGCCGCGCTCCACAAGATGACGTGCCGTCGCCTCGCCAAGACCACTGCTGGCCCCGGTGATGACAACGACCTTGTCTTCGATTCCCTGTGACATGATGGTCTCCAATCCTTGGGTGTGAGAGGTCAATTACGTGGACGGGCGAGGGCGGCCAGAACCGCTGACCCGACGAGCAGGATTGCGGAGAGGACAAAGGCACTCCACCATCCGACCACATCGAACAGGACACCGCCTACGGACGCGCCGCCTGCTATGGCGAGTTGGATCAGGGCGACCTGCAGCCCACCGCCTGCTTCGAGATCGTCCGGAATGATCCGTGTCATCCAGGTGTTCCAGGCGACCGGCACCGGTGTCGACACAACACCCCAGAGGACAAGCAGGGCCGCTGTCATCCATTGGAATGGTCCGGCTCCGATCAGGAGAATGGCGATGACGGCAAGGATAGCGGGCATGCCGACAAGGGCGACACGGAGATGCTTCCGAAGTACGGAACCAATTGCGAACAGTCCGGCCAGTCCGCCCGCACCCAGACCGAGCAACGCCATGGACAGCGTGTTGATATCGAGCCGGGTCACATGCTCGAGGAACGGCCTCAGGTAGATCGACAGCGAATTCATGCCGATGAACGTCGCGGCCGTCGCGGCCATTCCAATCGCAAAGGTGCGATTGCGGAGCAATCCGAACATCGTCCCGACGGAAGCGACCCTTGCGGGTGGCATGTTCGGCAGGACAGTCATTTGCCACCCTAGCGCCACGAGGCCAACCGGCACGGTAACGAGAAACGTGTTGCGCCAACCAATGAGGCTGCCGAGAAAACTGCCCAGCGGCGCAGCGGCAACGATCGCCATTGCCGTTCCGCCCTGAAGCAGCGCAATTGCCTTGGGAAGATCGGGGCCGGACGCGAGACGCGCGAGAATTGCGGTCGATAATGACCAGAAACCGCCGATCGCGATACCGACCATGGCCCGTCCGATAAGGAAGATGAAGTAGCTCGGAGCCAGCGCCACCGTAAGACTGGAGAGCGTCAGGAGCGAGGTGTAGAGAAGCACGACCGCTTTCCGGTCCATTTGACCGAGAATCCTGTTTCCGAACAGGCTGGTCACGACAGCAAAGAAACCCGAGACTGCGATCGCCAGTCCCGCCTGTCCTTCGGTGATCGTCAAAGCTTGGGCAATCGGTGTGAGTAGGCTGACCGGCATGAACTCCAGGCCCACCAGAAGGAACGTCAGAAGGGACAGGCAGGTAACGGCGCTCCATGGCGTTGTCTGCTGCTTGTCATCCAGGCCATGATCCACGGTCAATTCAGTCATGTCGTGCTCGCTCTCTTTGCGAGTTTAATAACGGCGTTGAAGTCGTGCTACTAGACGGTATAAATGGCACGTCGTGGTGAGAGAGATTCAACAATGCGCCGAGATGAATTTACCGAGATGCGGGCCTTTCTCGAGGTGGCAAGGGAACGGAGTTTCACACGGGCGGCATCAAAACTCGGGGTGACGCGCTCTGCGCTAAGTCACACCATCCGTACGCTGGAGGAGCGGCTCGGCGTGCGCCTTCTTGCGCGCACGACCCGTGATGTCGCGCCGACGGCCATGGGCCAGCGCTTGGTGCAGAGTGTCGAGCATCATTTCGAGGGGATCAGTGCCGAGATCGACGCGCTGAAAGCCCTCAACGACAGGCCCTCCGGCCATGTCCGGATTGTCTGTCCCGACGATGCCATCGAATTGGTATTTCGAAAAAGACTGAAGACGTTCCTACGCGAATATGCCGACATTCAGGTCGAACTCATCGTCGACAATGGATTCACTAACATCGTCGAGCGCCAGTTCGATGCCGGGGTGCGGCTAGGCGAGGCGATCGCGCGAGACATGGTCGCGGTTCGGGTTGGGCCTGATGTCAGCTACTCCGTCGTCGGATCGTCCGAATATTTCGAGCGTTATCCGGTGCCGGAGAGCCCGCAGGATCTTATGGAGCACAACTGCGTGAACCTGCGTTTGCCCACATCCGGAGGCCTCTACGCCTGGGAGTTTCAGAAAGATGGCCGGGAGTTCAGCGTCCGCGTCGAAGGCCAACTGGTTTACAGTAACATCGGCTCGGCGATCGACGCAGCCCTCGACGGGGTTGGCCTTGCCTACGCCCCGACGGATCTTGTGAGCCAACATGTCGATGATGGAAACCTTCGTGAGGTGATCAAGGACTGGTGCCCGACCTTCCAGGGCTACCACCTCTACTACCCCAACAAGCGGAATCATTCCCCAGCCTTCTCGACACTCGTCGAGGCGTTCAGGTTTCGCGCTGGAAGAAGTTGATGGCCAACTCTTGTCCTCGGCTAGACTCAGCCCGGCAGATCAATGGCCTTCAGCTCGTTGAGCCGCTGGTCGTAAACGGCGTTCAGGCATTTCGCGTCACCGCCGCAATCGTTTCGATCCTTGAGCCAACTGCGCTGAACCTCAAGGAGACGCTTGCGAACGGATTTCTCCACATTGTTGCGAACCCACATGTAAATGGAATTCATGGCGCGATCTTTGGCCCACAGTTCCGGCTGGCGGCACAACGACAGTTCGGTGGCCGTTGTGGCAGCGGCGCACGAAAAGCTCGGCCCATTAATGCCAGTCTCCTGACCTTGTCCGCGAAGGCTGGCCTCGGTCTCGATGCAGATCAGGAGTGCTCCCTTGTTATTCAGACCAGACTTCACGTCTTCAAGAAGCCGGGTCCACAAGTCGATCCACTTGTCGGAGCCGACGAGTTTGTTGCCCTCGGCAAAGACTTCCTCCTGAGAGCGTTTGACCGCTGCGGTGTCGGGCTGAAGAAATGGTGCGCACCTGGATTGAAGGAGGGAGAGCGAGACAAACCTATCCGCATAGACATCCACAGTGGGGGCGGCCGAGGGGGTAGTGATATTGGCTCCATCGATCTTGTATGTCTCGATGCCGAGCATGCGCGCTCGATCCGGCGTGAGTAGGAGAAAATCGTTCGGCCCGGCTGCGGTGAAGTATCGGATGGCTTCGATCCGCAAACCAAGGTGGGTCAGATAGGAGCCGATTTCCGCATTGGCAATGCCGCTCTCGCGATACTCCCCATTCTCTTCCCGATAGGCGGCATGAAATCCGATCTGAGAGGTATCTGACATATACCGCCGGACACCTGACACCCAAATAAGCCCGCATGCGGAGAAGCATTCCTTATCCGCAGGCACCATCGTCGCAAAACCCTCGATCCGGATCGTCGCGCCAATGTGCAGAGCCTCCTTTACCAGGCCGCCTGGGCTTTGAAGAATGACAGATGCCCGGTTCAACCCACGCACGACGGTCTCGAACTTCTCCCCGTCACCTGCTTCTATCGGACCTCGTATGCTGACGAATGGAACCGCGATGCCGGGGAGATCGAACTTCTCGATTTCGGCCGCGCTCGCAGGTTCAACGCCACAGAGAAGCATTGTTGCCGCGAGAGCCAGCCGTCCCATTCTGAACATTACTGACATCCCCATGCCATCCGTGTTGGATCCCGCCTCCATTATGAACATACGGCGAGACGTTTACGCTATTCGGCAGCAACTGCCACCAGACTTCGCTAGGATGACAGCCTAGTATTCATTCGCTTGTATCGAGTAACGAATGTTCGGTATTGAGGATGAATTAAAAAGCGTAAGCAGAGAGAAGTTGGCGATCATATTGAACGCCTGATGGCGGAGGCGCCAGCAAACCGCTACCGCCGCTCTGGTTCAGAGATCAACGCGGTTTTTGACCGTTGATCTCCTCAATCAAGTGCAAGCGTGGACGGGTGCGAGGCGTGAGCGTGTCATAAATTTCGGACATCGCGAGAGACGCGCCGATCTCCGGCATGTCGATCACGCTTTCGATGTCATCGTACTTCTCGGACCCCCACGCTCCTTCGCTGTCGCGTGTGTAGAGCTTGACGAGGACACTGCTCGGCTCGACGAACATGATGAGCCGGACCGCCGGATGTTCCCGGTATTCGTCAAGTTTGTCGGTGGTGTCCACTGAACTCGTGCCAGGAGACGAGAACTCAACCACAAGTGTGGGGCTTTCGGCAACCATCGCGTCCGGGTCGGGAGGACCGCAGTCCACGACAATGTCGGGGTACCGAATGGTGCTCGCCAGCGTCTGGACGGCTGTGTCGCTCGAAGTCGTTCGGCAGCCGCCAGCTTTCGACTGCGGCCCCAGCGAGGAAACGATGTTCGAAACGACGACGTTGTGGCCCTGCTTTGCACCAGCCATCATCTCGATGACATAACCATCAACCAGCTCGTATCGGCCCTCTTGGCTGAGAACCCACTCGAGGAAATCCTCCGCCGAGACACGATCGTGTTCCATAGCTTGCATGTCGCGCTCCCTTCTTCAGCTCATTATAGCATATCGTTGCCGTCATGTCGTGACTACGCCTCCCGGCTCAGTTGGTGGCGCCTGCTACCTAATTCCGGACGTTTACCAATGTGCCCCCTAATCAAGACACGGGAACCGCGTCCCGCATCGCTCCCCGTCCTCGCTGACCAGCCGTTCACATCCCATCGCCGCCATCCGGCGTAGTCTCGAGAACGTGATAGCGGCGCCGTGCTTCTTCACAACTGCGGCCTGGTCAAACGATCCACTGCGGCCGCACGCCCGGCATTCGACTTTGACGACTGGATCGCGCACCTGACGCAGCGTAGCCGTCAGGTCGAGTGAAGAAGATTTCCGGCTCATTGGCCAACCTCGTCATTTCCGACTTCGAAGCAACTGCTCTCGATTACGCCGTTCAGCAACACGCAGGCGGGCAATATTGGCTGGCTGAAAACACGCTTTCCGGAGAACCTCGGCAAGGGTCGGCTCCTTTGTGAAGAGCGAGGCGATACGCCGAAGGGTGGGAAACATGCTGCACCTCCCGGGATGGGGTTAGGGGACGGAAGTTCGCCCTGTCTTGAGGGGCACAATATCCTGACAAAAGACTGGTTCAAGGTCCTGATAGCCTTACTCCGCAACAGAAACCAAATTTTATTCAATGAAGCCGGTGACTTATCCGAGGTCTCTAGCGATCTGATTCAAAACGAAAATCACTGGATTCGCTAAATTGTTGAGATTGTATTCCTAATTTCAACTGCTTGACTCTGCTCTTATGAAGGAACAGAAGAGGAACATCAAGCATTCTAGGCGGCATGATGTCGTCAATTCGAACCCACGCGAACCGGAAGGATTCCGCGACTGATGACGGCTGTCCGCGCTCAAGTCCTTGCTGATCTGCGCGAACGCATCTCCTCGATCGAGGGCGAGGGCGGGAAGAAGGCAGGCTGTTTGCCGTTCGGGGTAGCCGAGATCGACGAGATTCTCCCAGGTGGCGGTCTGGCGCACGGAGCTCTCCATGAATTCGCAGGCGGGGGATCCGGCACTGTCGATGGGGCGGCCGCAGCATTGTTCGCCGCGGGGATCGCCGCTCGGACGAAGGGGCCGATCATATGGTGTCTGACGAGGCCGGATCTCTTCTTCCCAGCGCTGGCTCAGGTCGGCCTGCATCCTGACCGTGTCATCTTCGTCGAGTCCGACAAGGAGGAAGATGTCGGTGCGAACATGGAGGAAGCGATCTCATATGGAGGCTGTGGCGCCGTCGTGGGCGAGATGGTCCGGTTGCCGATGGTGGTGAGCAGAAGACTCCAGCTTGTCGCGGAGCGGACTGGAACCATCGCGCTGGCGGTGAGGAGATGGCGGCGGCAGACCGAGGCCAACGATTTCGGGCAGCCGACGGCTTCGACGACCAGGTGGAGGGTGAGCGTGCTCCCATCCGAGGAGCTTCCAGTGCCAGGGATCGGGCGGCCTCGATGGTTCCTCGAGTTGATGAGATCGCGTGCAGGAGAGTGCAAAGAGTTCTGCGTAGGAGCATGTGATGAGCAGGGTCGTATCCATTTATCTTCCGGACTTGCCCACGGACAGAATCAGACGGGACGATCCCGCCATTCCGTATGATCAGCCGATCGCCGTGATTGCCAAGTCTGGATCCAAGCGCTGGGTTTCCTCAGCAGATGCCGCCGCACGGAAGATCGGCGTCCGTGTCGGCATGCCCGCGGCAAAGGCTCAGGCGATATTCCGCGGCCTCATGCTTGTCGATGCCGATCCCGTCGCGGATGCCTTGGCGCTTGACCGCATCGGGCTCTGGGCGCTCGGGCACTATTCACCAATCGTCGCCGTCGACGGCATCGATGGCCTCGTCCTCGACACGGAAGGCGCTGATCACCTCCAAGGCGGCGAACTGCCGATGATCACCGGGATCGTGAACATGTTCACGTCAAGGAAGCTCACGGCGAGGGTAGCGATCGCCGACACCTGGGGCGCTGCGCACGCATGCGTCCGGGCCATTAACCGGGATACCGTCATCGTTCCCCGCGGCGAGATCGTCCGAGCCGTCGAACGGCTGCCGATTTCACTGCTCAGGCTGCCGGAGAAGGTCGTTCAGGATCTCAGGGTTCTCGGTTTCCAGTCGATCGGGGAACTTTCGAACACCCCACGAGCGCCAATCGCGCTGCGCTTCGGGCCAGAAGTCGGTCGCCGCCTCGACCAGATGTTCGGACGGACGAACGAGCCGATCGATCCAATCCGGACAGCCGACCTGGTAGAGGTGTCGCGATCTTTCCAGGAGCCTATCGGCGCGGCCGAGACGATCAACAAGTACGTTGGCAGGCTCGTCGTGCAGCTCGTTGCCGAACTGGAAAAACGTGGCCTCGGTGCCCGCAGGACCGATCTCATCGTGCACAAGGTCGACAACACGATCCAGGCGATCCGCGCGGGGACCGCAAAACCTGCGCGCGACGTCGCTTGGCTGACCAAGCTATTCCGCGACCGTACGGAAAAGATCGAACCAGGATTCGGCATCGAGAAGCTCGTCCTCGTGGCCGTGGCAGCCGAACCCTTGATGGAGGAGCAGAAAGCCTCATCGCTGATCGAAGAGAAAAGCGACGACATGACCCCGCTGATCGACATCTTCGGAAACCGAGGGCAACGGGTCTATCGTGTCGCTCCGCACGCGTCGGATGTGCCGGAGCGGAGCGTTCAGCGGATTTCGGCTGTCGCGGAAGAAGTTTCAGTTTCCTGGGTTGGCCATTGGCGCAGGCCCGTGCGACTCTTCGAGCGGCCGGAGCAGATACAGGCGATCGCACTGATGCCAGACTATCCGCCAGCAAGCATTACGTGGCGCGGCAAGCGGCATCGGGTGAAGCGTGCCGACGGCCCGGAACGTATTTTCGGCGAGTGGTGGAAGCGGCCCACAGAGCTGGAGGCCGTCCGCGATTATTTTGTCATCGAGAATGACGAGGGCGAACGCTACTGGATCTTCCGCTCCGGTGACGGCGTCGATCCCGAAACGGGTTCCCACAAATGGTTCATGCACGGGATCTTTGCCTGATGCGGTACGCCGAACTCCAGGTCACGACACATTTCTCCTTCCTGCGGGGCGCTTCCTCAGCCGACGAACTGTTTGCCACCGCGAAGGAACTGGGCATCGAGGCGGTCGGCGTTGTGGATCGGAACTCGCTGGCGGGGATCGTGCGGGCGCTAGAGGCTTCCCGGGCGACCGGGCTTCGCCTTGTTGTCGGCTGTCGGCTGGATCTGCAGGATGGCATGTCGATACTCGTCTACCCGACCGACAAGGCAGCCTACTCGCGGCTCACTCGTCTGCTCACTGTTGGGAAGAGCCGGGGCGGCAAGAACAACTGCATTCTTCATCTGGACGATGTGGCACTCTATTCGGAAGGCCTGATCGGCGTTCTCGTTCCCGACCTCCCGGATGAAGCGTGCGCCGTTCAACTCCGGAAGATGAAAGAGACATTCGGCGGCCGGGCCTATGTAGCTCTCAGCCTGAGACGGCGGCCGAACGACCAGATGAGGCTGCACGACCTGTCGAACATGGCGGCGAAGTTCAAGGTGAAGACGGTCGTCACCAACGATGTCCTTTTCCATGAGCCATCGCGTCGGCAGCTCCAGGATATCGTCACCTGTGTACGCACCGGCACCACCATCGAATCTGTCGGCTTCGACCGTGAACGCTTTTCCGACCGCTACCTCAAGCCCCCGGAGGAAATGGAACGCCTGTTTCCGCGCTACACGGAAGCTCTCGAGCGAACGATGGAGATCGTGAACCAGTGCAAGTTCTCCCTCGAAGAACTGACATACGAATACCCGGAAGAGGCACTGATCGAAGGCTTGGACGCGCAGCAGTCCCTCGAGCAGTGCGTCCGCGAGTGCATTCCGGATCGCTACCCCGAGGGTCTGCCTCAAAGCGTCCTGAAATCCGTCCGCCACGAACTCGATCTCATCAAGGAGATGGAATACGCGCCATACTTCCTGACCGTCTACAGCATCGTCCGTTTCGCGCGCAGCCAAGGCATTCTGTGCCAAGGCCGGGGATCGGCCGCGAACAGCGCGATCTGCTACATCCTGGGCATCACGTCGATCGATCCTGAAACGAACGACCTCTTGTTCGAGCGCTTCGTATCCAGGGAGCGCAACGAGCCGCCGGACATTGACGTCGACTTCGAGCACCAACGGCGCGAAGAGGTCATCCAATGGATTTACAAGACGTACGGCCGTGACCGGGCGGCCCTCGTCTGCACGGTGACGCGATACCGTGCGAAGGGTGCGATCAAGGATGTTGGGAAGGCTATGGGCCTGCCGGAGGACGTGACCAAGGCGCTGTCCTCTGGTCTGTGGTCATGGTCGGAGGAGATCACCGAGCGGAACGTCCGCGAACTCAACCTGAACCCTGACGACTACCGCCTCGTCATGACTCTGCGGCTCGCCCGGGAACTGATGGGTGCGCCACGGCATCTCGGACAGCATGTCGGCGGCTTCATCCTCACCCGGAGCCGTCTGGATGACCTTGTTCCCATAGAACCCGCCGCGATGCAGGATCGGCAAGTGATCGAATGGGATAAGGACGACGTCGAGGCGCTCAAGATGATGAAGGTCGATGTGCTTGCCCTCGGCATGCTCACCTGCATGCAGAAAGCTTTCGATCTCATCCGGGAGCACAAGAACGAGGATCTCGATCTCGCGAAGGTCCGGCAGGAGGATCAGGCGACCTACGCGATGATCCGAAAGGCTGACACGCTCGGAACTTTTCAGGTAGAGAGCCGGGCGCAGATGGCCATGCTACCGCGGCTGAAACCTCGGACATTTTACGACCTTGTCGTGCAGGTGGCGATTGTTCGGCCGGGGCCTATCCAGGGAGACATGGTGCACCCGTATCTTCGCCGTCGCGAGGGCAAGGAGCCTGTAGAGTACCCGACTCCGGAACTGGAGGCGGTACTTGGAAAGACCCTGGGTGTGCCGCTATTTCAAGAGAGCGCGATGAGGGTGGCCATGGTCTGCGCTGGGTTCACCGGCGGGGAGGCGGATCAGCTCCGCAAGAGCATGGCGACCTTCAAATTCACCGGAGGGGTCAGTCGGTTTAAGGACAAACTCGTCAGCGGCATGGTGCGGAACGGATACACACCGGAATTTGCGGAGAAGACGTTCTCGCAGCTTGAGGGATTCGGATCCTATGGATTTCCGGAAAGTCACGCCGCCTCCTTCGCTCTGATCGCCTACGCATCCTGCTTCATCAAGTGCCACTATCCGGATGCATTCGCCGCGGCGCTTATGAACAGTCTCCCCATGGGCTTCTATGCTCCCGCGCAGATCATCGGCGATGCGCAGAAGCACGGCGTCGAGGTCCGACCGATCTCAGTCAAGCATTCGCGGTGGGACTGCACACTGGAACAGATACCTGGCACCGACCGACACGCGATCCGGCTCGGCATGAGGCAAGTGTCGGGGCTAGCCGTAGCAGACGCCGCGAGAATTATCGCCGCCCGGATCGAGCGCCCGTTCGAATCCATCGATGACGTTTGGAGGCGATCGGAGGTTCCGACGGAGTCGCTTGTCCAACTCGCAGAGGCCGATGCCTTCCGGCCAGCCTTCGGTCTCGAACGCCGGGACGCATTGTGGGCGATCAAAGCACTGCGTGACGAACCGCTTCCCCTCTTCGTGGCGGCGGCCGAGCGGGAGATGAAGGTCATCGCCGAGCAGCAGGAGCCGGAGGTAGCCCTCAGGCAGATGACGGAAGGACACAACGTCGTTGAGGACTACGCCCACGTTGGCCTGACACTCCGCGCGCACCCGATATCGTTCTTGCGTCGGGATCTGACCGCGCGCCGTATCGTCACCTGTTCCGACGCGATGAACGCGCGCGACAAGAGCTGGCTATGTGTCGCCGGGCTGGTGCTTGTCCGCCAGAAGCCCGGCAGCGCGAAGGGTGTCATGTTCATTACGATCGAGGATGAAACCGGGCCTGCCAACATCGTGGTCTGGCCGTCATTGTTCGAGAAGCGCCGCCGCGTTGTGCTGGGAGCAGCCATGATGGCGATCCAAGGCAAGATCCAGCGAGAGGGTGATGTCGTCCATCTGATCGCACGGCAGCTCGATGATCTGTCTGGAGATCTCGCCGCGCTTGCTGACCGCGATACCGAGTTCCGGAACCCCAGCGGGCGTGGCGACGAGTTCGCGCACGGCTCGCATGGGGGCGGGGATGCGCGGGATCGACCGAAGCCGATCCCGGAGGCGAGAGACATCTACGTCAGGGATTTGCACATCGACACACTGAAGGTGAAGGCGAGGAATTTTCATTAATGTCCCGTTCCAGACACAAATAGGTCCGCCTCCGGTGCGCACTATCTCCGAGACCCGCTGGCGGTACTGCCTGGTGTTTTGCGACTCACCGATGCTTAGGGTTAGTTACCGGATGATGGGACCCACGGGTCCGAGCTGGAGAAGAAGCATGTTCACCCACGTGATGATTGGTACCAACGACCTCGAGCAGGCCAGACGCTTTTATGATGCCACGTTCGCTGCATTGGGAGGAAAACCCGGCGAGATGGATCAGAGAGGCAGACTGATCTACCTCCATGACGGCGGTCGGCTGATGATCACAAAGCCAATCGACGGCAAGCCAGCCACCGTTGCGAACGGTGGGACCATCGGTATCTCGGCCGCCACCCAGGTTCACGTTCTAGCGTGGCATGTCGCCGGAACCGAAAATGGCGGTAGCGCGATCGAAAGTCCTCCGTCAGAGCGTCCAAACGGGTCATTTGTCGCCTACCTCCGTGATCCGGACGGAAACAAACTGACCGCGCGGACCCAGCCGATGAAATGAGCCAACTGCCACTACCGCTCCGGCCCGCTGCGGTGTTCCAAAGCCCGATTATGGCTGGATTTGATTGCGGCCTCGTCCATCGTGGTCGTCACGACCTTCTGACCACGACCGAGCACACTGCGGATGCGCGGTTGGCCGATCATTTCCGTATTGTTCGTGAGCACGGACTTCTCACCATCCGTGACGGCCTCGTCCCCGGACATCACGCACTTGAGCGCCTCGTCGCTGCAAGAAACGCGGGCGTTCAGGCGATCTGGGATCTGTCCCACTATCATCGCAATCAGGATCCAGTGCGTTGCGCTCGCATCGCGTCCGAGGCAGGCGTTGCGGTAAATGGGGATGATAAGCTGTGGCTCTGTCCTGTGAACGAGCCTTCACTCTATCCGATGATGTCCGGAATGGCGCGCCACGCGGCTGTCGAGATGGCAGTCCTGATGGCCAAAGCCGCTCGCGACCATCACCCTGATGTGGGCATTCTCACCAACGATCCAATCACTGGAGTGGGGGAGCGCCAGTTCGAGGCTACGGACGCGATCGTCGCAGCAGTCGATGTGGACGTCGTCGGGGTGAACTATTACCCGCACACGGCGCGAACCTCGCTTGTGAAGGTCTTGCTCGCGACATGGCGGCGGTACCGCAAGCCGACATGGTGTCGGAGACAAGCTGGCACGACGGCCACCCCGTCCACCACAGCCGCTATCCTGGCTTTAACAAGGGTGGCTGGCTCCGACACGTGCTCAAGCAGGTCGATATCGCTGCGTTTCATGGTGCTGTCATAGCAGGGATTTGCTGGTATCCCATCGTCGATTGCCCACCGTGGCATCGACCAGGCTCCGGAGACCGCTGGAGCCACGGTCTCATTCGCTCTGACCTGTCAGTTGACCCCATTCTCTCGGCTGAGCTTGCCTCGCTACGCTTTCCCACCGCGGCATAATCTGGCCTGAAACCCGACCGGGCCGACGAGCGTTACCATCCCCATGAGCAAGGAAGCTGAGCCAGACGACGTCGAACCAACAACTGAAGCCGACATCAGGCTCGGAGCCGATGTCAGCTTTCCGTTCGACAGGATGACTGTGGAGCAGTTCCGGAAACGTTTTCCCCATGCCCGGTGGAGTGACACTCGTCAAGCTTGGTTTGTTCCGGGCAGCACTGCCTCCCGTCGGTTCACTCGATGGCTGGCAGAACTGGAGGCGGAAGCCGACGCATTCGCTGACGCGAAGGGCAGGGACGCTTTCGAATTTGATCCGATCAACAGTGTCTACCTCGAGCTGGGACGAGCGGGCTTCCGGATCAACACTCCCTATTCGAGGACGGTCGTCGACAGACTTCGCGAGGTTCCATACTCCCGATGGGATAGCGACCTCAAGCTATGGCACGTTCCGTTTCGGTCGTATCAAGACCTCCGGGATCGATGGCCGGAGATCGAGGAGGCAGCACGCCGGAACGAACCAGAAGAACGGCGACGCCGCGCCGATGAGAGAAAGGGCACCGAGCAGGAAGCGAAGTCGAAAGCCCGGACGACAGAGCGGAGACGCCGACGCTATCCATTGAACAGCGACGACCTGCCGCCCGTCGGACGCGTCGTTGCAATCCTGTACGGACTCGTTGTCTTTGAAGAGGTAACCGGGGAACTCGTTGATCCCGAAGTCGTCGGTGAATTCTACCCCGGTGTCACCGACGACCATGTCTGGGGACTTTGGCGAAAACCTACGTTTGAAGAACTCGTGCAGGCGTGGCCGTCCAAGACGCCTCCGGTCGAGGGGGCGGAATGGCGGCAGCCGACGATCGAGGAACTCCGGCCAGCGAGGCGGGCGGCAAGCCGGAAGAGGGCGCTGAAGGCGGCGCTGTAATTTCACCCGGTCGATCAGATGGCGCTATCGTCGGCGTTTGAGAATTGCCAAATCCCGCTCCAGATCGCGGTTGACTATCATACCAATCATCAGGTGATCAGCCAGTTCCACCAAGGCGGCAGCCACCTCTTCCGGGTTCCATCCAGCCTCCACTGCAGACAGTGCAATCTCTGTGAACGGATCTGCCATGGCCTCCTGGCAACGAAGAAACCGATCGGGATGGTTGGCAGTCGGCGGCGGGGTTAATTGCTTCATTAGAGGGAGGTATTGTTCAATCTCGCACCTTCAAGGTGCCGATCGGCGAAGATCACGGTAACCCCGGCTGACAGCATAGGAACAACTGAATCCTCGTCGCGTTTAGGGGCAATGCCGAACCGGAGGAAAACCGATGACCGAAACACCAAGAGGACGGGCTCAGGACCGTAAACGTGTCGCAGGCGGCCAGGATCATGAAGTACGCGACGAGGCAAAGAAAGAGGGTGTTGCCAAGGATGCGGTAAAGAAGTCCGTCAAGAAGGTCGGAACTCCCGGACCAAGGTCGAGGCAGATTTGGAGAAGAAGGTATGAAGCAGGGGGAAGAGGTCGTTGCCATTCAGGGACATATCAAGGGTGGAAACCCAGCATTTCTCAGCGACCGCCAGCGGGCTGAGGTCTCACTTGCCGTAACGAAGGATTCGGGTCTCAGCGCGAAAGCGGAGATATCCAACGGGGGGCTGCTATCGATCGCGGTGCCAGTATCCAGAATTCTCCTGTCAACCGCAGTACTCGTGCATGTCGCCACGCGTGATACAGCCCGCCGAAGGCATCGGTGAGTCCGCGCGAACCGAGGGTAAAGATGCCGCCCTGCGCGGTCACCGCAGAAGTCCGTCAACATCAAAATCATCCCAGCCACGTAGCTCGGTGGCCGCTTCATCAGTCGGTGCTCCGCGCTTTTCTGGCGTGTTGGCAGCCTTCCTGAGCGAGCGGGTGAGTTTCGTCCTGTATGTTGCCTGACGCCTGTTTTCGGCCCTTGCGGCTATATCCTCCTCGCGCCACTCATCGACGATGCCCCGGTCAAGAAGGTCTTCGACAACGCGGGGATCGAAGACGTGGAACGTTATTTGTCTTGCACGTCCACTCAACCTCACCGTCCGCGTCCCGGCGCTTGGAAGACGTCCGTCCTTCAGCCAGCGATGGCGCTCGCCTGCTGAAATGCCCAGGATGTCCTGAATTTCCCTCGGAATTACTGGGAGGCTCTCAATACCCTCCAGTGCCTTGGTGATGGCAGACGAGGTCGAGGCGAACTCGTCCTCGCAGTCCTCCGCCATTCCGAGGTTTAGCGTCATGCCGTCAATCTCGAGAGACTTCCGCATGGCTAGCGGCAGGCCCGCCCGGACCTCCAGGAGGATGCCTTTGGCGCGCACGGCCGATCCGAACGATGCCGTCGGCGACAGCGTCCACGTCTGAACGAATGATGGGGGAATGATGATCTTTTTCTTCGGCATCTTGCGTAGATGGGTCGCGGGCGGTCAAGCTTCAACACTGGGGCAGGAGGCGTTTCGGCGCCAGTGATCTGGAACAATTTTAGTGGCGGTTCGTTCGTTGTTTCCCACACCAAAACGGAGAAGAATTCATGGTCACCATGGTCGGAAACGAAGGCAACATCGAGAAACTCGTCAAGGATTTGCTATATTTGGAACACGACGCCATTGCCGCATACGATTCCTGCATTGAGCGGTTGGATGACAAGACCCTCAGCGCGAAGATCGCCGAGTTCAAACAGGACCACCTGCAGCATGTTACCGTCCTCAACGAGATGGCACGAGACCTCGGTATCGAGGCGCCGACCGAGGGCGACATGAAGCAGATGCTGACTACTGGCAAAATTGCTCTCGCCGATCTCATGGGAGATTCGGCTATCCTCAAGGCAATGAAGACGAACGAGGACGACACTGTTACGGCCTACGAACGCGCTTCCCGGCATGAGGATGCGATCCCGCAGTCGAAGACTTTCTTCATGAAAGCCCACGAGGACGAGCTTCGACACCGCGCCTGGATGGAAACTACTGCGAAGTCAATGTGACCTTGAAATACAGGTGAGCGATCCTCATCTAGGGATCACCACCCCCATTGCCGACGGCCTGCAGCGACCATGACGGTTGCGCGTTCGCTGTCGCGGGTGACGAGGGCGCTCCCCATCATGGGTCGAGCGCCCTCGGTATGTTCCTACGTCCGAGCTCACATGTCCGCATCGCACCTCATCATCTTCTTCCACGGCATCGGCGCGTCCGGCCAACAGCTCGCGCCTCTCGCATCAACTTGGCGTGCTCAATTGCCCAGCACAGCTTTCGCAACGCCGGATGCTCCCTATCGCAATGGGTACGGGGGCCACCAATGGTTCAAGGTTGACGGCATGCAACTTGATCCGGGCCGAATCCGGGAAGCACGTGAAGGGTTCGACCGTAAGATCCGCGATGTCATCACACAGGAAGGCTTTGATGACAGACTTGATGAAGTTGGGTTCGTGGGCGTGTCGCAGGGCGCCATAGTCGCCTTGGATGGTGTCGCGACCGGCCGTTGGGGAGTAGGCGCTTTAGTCGCGTTCTCCGGACTTCTGCCTCCGACAGTCGTCGCTAAGCAAACAACCGTACTCCCGTGCTCCTCGTGCATGGAGCCGATGACCGCACGATTCCTTCTATAGCTTATACGGTCGCAGCCGGACAGTTGCGTGCCGCCGGGTTCCCCGTAGAGCTGGAGATCGAACCGCGGGTGGGGCACACGATCTCCCTCACTGGCGCGGACAGAGCGGTACGGTTCCTGTAGAAGGCTCACACGGGCAACGACAGAAGATTGAACGTCCCTTACAGTTCGAAACTACGACTAAGGTCAGCGCAAGCCTGCTTGCCCAGCATCGTAGATTGGGCATCGGGGCATCGACCATTCTCCGGAGACCGCTGAAGCCATGGTATCATTCGCTCTGACCTATCAGTTGACTATGCCCCGATAGGATAGGACTCGCGCACAATTCAAGCAACTGCCCGACGTAGGGCACTCAGGAAGCGGTCGCCGTAACGGTCGAGCTTGATCTGGCCAATCCCCGAAATCTCGAGCATCTCATCTATTTTGTTGGGCCGCTGTTTGGCGATCGAGATAAGTGTTGTATCAGGAAAGACAACATAGGGGGCGACACCTAGCTCCCTGGATATATCAAGGCGTTCTTGGCGAAGAATCTCAAAAACTTCGCGGTCATCTGCAGACAGTCCGCCTCGGGTTTCCCCCTTCTCTCGGTCTTTAGCGCTTCGCGAAGTCCGAGAGACTGAATGGTCGCGGCGAAGAATAATCTGTCGCTCCCTTCTGAATACGGCGGTAGCCGACTCTTGGAGTTTCATCGCACCGTATTCTTCATGCTCGATCCTGGTGAGGCCGAGCGTCAGGAGTTGCCTGTACACTGATTGCCAAGCGGAGGAGCTGATATCCTTTCCGGCGCCGAAGACCGGAAGATCAACGTGTCCAAACTGCTTAGTCTTTTCCGTTATCTTACCGGTGAGAACATCGATTACATGGGCGACGCCGAAGCGCTCGCCAGTTCGATAGATGGCAGCTAGTGCCTTAATAGCCGCTTCTGTGCCGTCCCAGCTTTCCACGGGTTTATTGCACGTGTCGCAATTTCCGCATTTTCCAGGGTGCTTCTCACCGAAATAGCTTAGAATGGACTGCCGACGGCAGGAAGTTGTTTCGCAAATCCCGAGAAGAGAACTAAGCTTCGCACGCTCGACCCGCTTCACCTGATCCGAAGAATCCCCGTCGTCTATCATACGTCCGCGCTGAACGATGTCCTGCATGCCGTAGACCATAAAGGCCTCTGACGGCAATCCATCGCGCCCAGCTCGTCCAGTCTCCTGATAGTAAGCCTCGACCGATCCGGGCAGATCAATATGTGCAACGTAACGGACGTTAGGTTTATTTATTCCCATGCCAAAGGCGATGGTGGCAACAAGACAGAGGCCTTCTTCCAACCGGAACGCGTCGTGGTTGGCCACCTTCACTGCAGGGTCGAGCTTCGCGTGGTAGTGCTTCGCTCGAATACCTTGATCATTTAGCCACTCTACTGTTTCCTCTACCTTCTTCCTGGAAAGGCAATACACGATTCCGCTCTCGCCCACGTGCCGCTTCAAGAAGTCGAGGAGTTGGCTTCGCGCGTTTGAGCGCAGTGCGATCTCATACTTGATGTTTTGACGGTCGAAGCTATCAATAAAAACTGCCGGGTCTTGCAGATTCAGTAGCTTCAGAATGTCTTTCTGGGTGTGAGGATCCGCTGTTGCGGTCAGTGCGATGATTGGGACGCCAGGGAAGATTTCCTTTAGTCGCCCGAGCGCCAAGTAATCCTTGCGGAAATTGTTTCCCCACACGCTGATGCAATGTGCTTCATCGACGGCAATCAATGAAACGCCGTTGCGTCCCAGCGTAGTGTGAAGGCCACCTGCAGCGATCCGTTCTGGCGTAACGTACAGGAGTTTAAGATCGCCCGATATCAGCCGCTGTTTCACGTCGAAGGCTTCTGACTGATCTTGCCCAGACCAAAGCCCTCCTGCGGCCACTCCAAGTTCTTTCAGTTCCTCCACCTGATCCCGCATTAAAGCTACCAGCGGGGAAACGACAATCCCGACTCCAGGCATGCACAGGGCGGGTAGCTGGAAGCACAGAGATTTACCTTTGCCTGTCGGGAAGAGCACCAGTGTATCTTTTCCAGCAATGATCCCGTCGATCGCCTCACGCTGCATGCCGCGAAAATCCGGATAGCCCCAGACTCGCTTCAAGACTTCAGATGGGTTCGTGTCATTCGAGATACTGTTGAGAGAGTGGATCATGCTGCCCGTCTGTTCCGTCCCCGCTCATCCGGAGAATCATTTCTGCCGTGAAATCTATCACGCCGGGAGTTGATTGATTGAGGAAACTACTACGGTGCTTGGCCGCTGGCCACCAGGCGTCGGTCTAAATCGAACCTTTCCTCCTTGGATTCATCTCATCGCTGGAATGAGTAAATCCTGTGAAGGACACGTCCGGCAACATTTGCATGCTGGTGAGAAAGAGAGCTCGAATCTTGCGTTGAGCCCTACAATGCGCATTGAGTCTTATCCAAATCGCCACTGTTCCTACGATGCAAGGATTCACGTATAGGATGTCTCCTGTGCCTTTGACTGAAAGTGAATCCTTGCCCGTCGGCAGCCCTCAAATTGTTGACAATAAGCGCTTTTCTATCAGTCATTTAGATAAAAATATCGTCCCCATTTTTTTTGTATATTGAGGTGGTTTTCTGTTGACGCTTCCAGAAAAATAGGCAGGCTATTTGATCGTGATCAACAATCGGAGATGGTACTTATGGAAATCGGTGAGGGTGTTTTAGTGAAGCCTAAATGATGGTCGGGGGCGATACAGACGAAGTGAATGGCGTCTACTGCGGACCCAGTTGGACCGCAGGCGGCGTTCCATGAGCGGCAGAGGCCGTACGGGAAGTCATTATTGTAGACAGGAAAGTTAACCATGCGCCAAAAGGAAGCGGTCCCCGATAGTGGTAGCAATGAACTATGGATGGTTCATTTCGTGAACCCCCGAAACCCCACTGATCGCGGATACTACGAGCATCAAGTGGATATCGCGCTTCCGGCTGATGGAGAGCTAACCCGGGAAGCGGATGAGTTCGAAGTGCTGGCAAAGCAACTGGAGCTGGGCGGCCTCATCCCAGGCTTCCCTGACGCAATTCAACGCCACTATTCCCCGCGCCCAGCTATCATCGCTCAAGATGTGCCAAGGGTCGATTTCTCGAAGCGACTTTCCCTGTGTGGGGTCATTTTTCGCCGCAGCGAGTTCGAGGAGGCGGGTGCCTTCAAAATGGTCATCCACGGACGGCCCGATTTACAGTTTGAAGACCTTCTCGCGTGGGATAGCGACAATGTGTCCGCAGAATACATCGCCTTTCGCAATGCAGATTTCGACATGGATCGGGTGTTGGGTCTGTCCTTGCATATTCCAAGATCACCGTTCTCTTCCTTGGGTGTCATGGTGGACGATGACGAACAAGCTGCCATCATCAGCAGCATTCTGACGAAGCGGTATCTGGCGCTCAGGCAGTACATGCCATCGTTTAGATATGTTCGCTCTCAATTAAAGCGGATCTTTATTGTTGTGAAACGGTGCTCTGAACGAGCTCCCTCACACAGACCGGATATCCTGGGCCTGCAAGATTTTGAGCGCCGGGCCGCTGTGAGTCCTCAAGCCGATCTTCTCCGTTGCAAAGTAGCCGTTGACAGTGCGATTGCAGATGCGCGTTGGGCGGCTAGAAAATATATGGACCGGTCGGACGGCACATTGTGGCCAGATCATTGTTACCGCACGATGTTTATCGACTTCGTGCTCGGCACCGATCCTGTTTCCAGATTTCTGGAATTCACCAACGGCGTGACGTCGGTTGACGATGGAGTTGCCCCGGGACGATTTCGTTTCGAACTCGATATCGACGATTGGTGCAGTCCAGCGGATCAGCGCTTCATGTTCGAAGAAGCATGTGCGGCGTTGGAAGCTCGGCTTGGCCTCGGATTTTTTGTGCGTACCTACGCCGAATGAAGCAGCGAGGTTCACAAGGGAAGAGTGTCGGCGGGACAATTAATCCGGGAAGCGAGCGGACTCGGCCTGCGAGAACCCTGGCCGTCACGGAGGAAGAGTTCGAGATAGAATACCGCGTCTTTGCCGCTGATGTCGAAGAGTACCTGGGCAGAATAAGGGACGCGGCAAAGCGATCGAAATATGGATTGTCTATCCGCTTGTTCGTCAGATTTGTTACAATCAAACCTGAATGCGCAAGGGTTTCAAGTTTCTTGCGAGCACTAGAGACGGAGAACAGCCCGTCCGAGTTGAAAGCCGAAGTCGTAGCGGCGTTGCCGGAGTTTCACGACTATCTGCGTTTGGTGGGTCTTTATAGCTCGAAGAGTAGCCTTGATCATGCGCGTGCCGCGTCGAGGATTTTTCGTTGGCTGGGAGGTAGGCGCCCTAACCGATATCCGTCGGTTCCTAGGATTAAGTGGCGTGCCTCCAACTCTGGCGACACGCGCAAGAACCGGTCAGTAGCCGTGCTAGTGCAGCCATTGGAACACAGAGAGATCAAGGCCAAATTTGGTCGCGACTTTGCAACCGACGTCGAGTGCTATCGGATAGCGAACGGGTACAAATCAGTGCTCGGATTTCGAAAAGTCCTAGCATGGCTTATCGATCATTACCCTAACGGAGGTCGATCGGTGATTGAAAGCCTGCGGTCGGCGGGGCGTATCTCCTGCGATGTAGCGGCGATCAAAGACGTTCTCGATCAGTGGGACAGGGCAACCACTGCTTCGAAAGCCTATTCGCCACGAACCCTATCTGGCGAAAAGCATGCAGCCGCCAAATTGTTCGAGCATTTAGGCGCACTTCCAGACAGAAATTATGCTCACTTCCTGACCACCTACGTAAAATCGAGATACACGAGTATTGATAGCGACAGTGTTGCAGACATTGACTTCGCTGAGACGCAAGGCCTTGAAGGAGCAGCCCGCTTACGAAAAAGCCTCGCCATAATTTCACTCGCGGCGTTTGATGTTCTAGCGGATGAGTGCGCAATTTTTGAAAGTCTTGCTCAAGCTCGTAGTGGGATGATCACGGAATCAACGTCTGCAACAAAGAAGGCTGCGTTGGAAACGATTAAGGTCGTTATGCAAGCTGAACTGCATAGCCTTCGAGTGACGGGAAAAAGCCAGTTCTCAACATCCGGCGTTCGCACGAACGCCGCCCAGGTCGATAAAGCCGTACAAAGCTTGGCCATGCCGACGGTATGGTATCAAGCTGGCGTCCCAGAGGGTGCGCTGGGTGAAAACCTGCTAACTCTCCAGGCAATACGTCAAATCCTCTCGCGGGGAATAGGTGCATCGCGGTCGGCATGTCTTGCAGCGAAACTCATCATAGTTTGCGACAAGGGTTGGAACCGCCAGCCTATCGAAAGCATACCTGCAGAAGTATTCGCCTTTCGAATTTTTGACGAATACGGCATCTGCAGCGCCAGTTTCCTACAGGTTTTCAAGAATCGAGCCGGGCACGACGTTCTCGCACTCATCGAGCACGGGAGCGCCGAAAGCACTGGCAGGCGTGAAAAGATTTTAGCAGCGTGGGAGAGTACTGAGGCCGCCGCTGAATGGGCAGAGCATGACGAGAGATCGCTTCTGAAAGCAACCGATCCATCTTTCATAGCAATCGAAATGCTCAGGCCGCTCGTCGAAGCATTGCGCGACTGCCGTGACGATGCCGGCGCTGGCAAGTTATTTTTCAGATTCCTTAGCTGGTCTGGTGGTCTTTCTACGAACGATCGCGATGTACGAGCATCGTTTCGCGGAGGCATCCTTGGGACGGTGGGCGTTACATTTCCCGCCATCAGGAAAGCAGTTCTCCGACTGAGACTTCGACAAATCGGCTCGATCGGCGGCGTGCGGCCTCATGCGGGCCATATCGGACCGAATGTCCTCCTTGCAAACTACTTCAACTCCCCAGACACCATCAGAGAGCTTTGGCAGTCCACCCGGTTTTTTCAAAATGCCGTTCAGGCACTTGTTATGGACCAGGTCGGAACAGCCTTGAATCTCAATGTCACAGACGAGCATCACAACTGGTTTCTAAGGCTCGCAAACGCCTCGGGCGTGGCAAGCGCCGTCGGATTTGGGGTTTCAATCCCGATATCCGGCCCCCGTAGTTTCAGATTTGACCCGACGCCCGACCGTATCCGTGGACTGATCTCGGTCCACGTTGCATTGGTTATTGAGCGCCGTTCGATGCCTCGGACGAGATGGGCGCTGATGGGGATACCGTTGCTTGGCTTCGTTATAGCTATGCGACGCAAACTCAAAGAAGCAGGGTTGTCAACTTTGCTCCGTCAGGTATCCCGGCAGTTCATGAGCGACCTCCGCTTGGGTAGTGTCTTGCCGACTAGACTGGAGCCGACCGTGAGCAGACACAATGGATAGGATGTCTTATGAGGCCGTGTTGGCACAAAAGTTCATTCCGGCAAGTGTTCTTGCTACCAGACCATCAACGCCAATAAGGCGCTCAAGGCTCGGATGGCAACACGGAGAGAGGCGTGACCTACGCCATAACTGTTGGCTCATCCGAACATCTGATCCATCCAAAAAGCGTGGTGATGATCAGATTGTCTCGTTCGACCCGCGCATCGATTTTCCTATGCGTTTTCTATCTGATGCAGAATTTACATCCGACCGACTAAGCAAGAAATTGCTGATTCTTTCCTGTCTGACCATCGGTCCACGCGATTACGGCGACTTATCAGGAAAGTATGTCAGTCAAATCGCCTTGAAATACGACTGGTTGGTGAGACACAGGCAGGCAGAGGGCATCCACAGCTTCGGCTGTCTTCCGCCGGGATTTGCTAAGAATGTGGCTAGTCGATTGTCGCTGAGAGGGGGTGCTTTGTCGCTAATCCCAATCGAAGAACGCATACAGCAACTAGCCGAAGCAGCGCGCGAAGGGCGATGGGTGTTACCGCTTAAGAAGAAGGGCGAAATCGACTGGTTGAAGCTCGCTGACGCGCTCGGAGCAACGGTTCAATCGCTCGCCGGAAGTATTGATGTGAAGACAGCTCTCATTGACTTGTTTCCGGACTTGCCCGAGAGAGCGCTGTCGCGATTGGCTCATACGAATACGAGAATGTCAGGTATAGCAACCGAGGAGCCACATGATAGCGATATAGACATTCCATCAAGTGATGATGGCTCGACCGAAATAACGCCCAAACAAAAGATAAAGGCCATGGCGCTAAAGTCGTACATGGATACGTTGGAACTCCTGTACAGAGTACTGTCAAAGCCGTCCTCCCACGATGTGATGCAACTGTACCCCTTTGAGATCACCTCAGCCGAAGCACTTATTGATCGGTATGGGAAGGATATTGAACGGACACCGACCATCCTGCCGCAAGAGATGCTTCGACTAATGACGGAGGCTTCGCGTTGGGTTGGAGTTTACGGGGACTACATCGCTTCAGCGCTAGACGAATATAAGCGAGCGGAAGCAATCGGGACGCAGCCTTGTTCAGATGCAGTTGCTGGTCAACGCCCGATTGGGGCGCCGAAAGTACACCTCCAGTGGACACATGCTTCCCGTCCAATTGATGCAGGGGAACTGGCACTAGATACTGCGGTAAAGTACCTTCTTGCGTCATGTGCCATCCTTATTGCCTCGTTTGCCGCAAGACGCAACGTCGGCGTCGAAAGTGTACATTTCGGATGCCTCATTCTCCATGCGAATGGGTTGATAGAAATGACGCTTTATATCGGTAAGACCCGCCGGGATTACGTGAACATCCCAGTGCCGGATATTATCCGGAAAGTTGTGCGAGTGCTCGAACGGCTTTCAGCTCATGCTCGGGTGGCCACGGGGAGGCATTGGTTATTCGAAGTTGCATTCAACGATGCAAATCCATCTCGGCTGATATCATTGGCGTTCAACGCTTCGATCAAGGAATTCTTGGACTATTCGATCCCGCCTCCCGAGGGACATGACCGTTGGGAGGTAGCCATGCATCAGCTCCGCCGCGGGTACGGAATCTGGTATTACTATGGTCTTGAGGGCGCCACAGGCGACGCGTTGTCACTAATGTACATGCATAATGACCCACGCATGGCTCGCATCTACGTGACGATGGAGCTTCCGGGTCAAATCAACGAACTGCGGAAGGATCTCGAAGCAAAGCGTCGAGTGGCAGCAGAAAACCGAACTCCGGACGAAAATGCGTGGATCGAGGACGTTCAGCAGCGCCTTTCATATTTGAATGAACACGCCAGCACATTCAACGACGTTCGCTGCGAGTTCTTTGTGCAGAAGATGATTGCGATTTGGAAGGGCGTGGAGTCTGTCATCGGCCTGGGCGGAAAAGCATTGTACGCAGACCTCCAAGGGATCGTGGCGAAGGCGATGACCACGATCCGGATTGGATCGGCCTCCAACGATCCGGCGGCTTTGGACGATCTCCTGGTTGATCAGTTTTGGAAGTACGCCTCGACGAACTTTCTTGAGCCCGTGATAGGCACGAACTTGTGGTGCCGAGCGACGCCAACCGATGAGAATGATCTTGCACAGGCGAATTGCCTGATTTTAAAAGGTCGCGTTTTGGAGGCGCCGTGGGATCGAAACGATTTCCAGTTACAGGATCTGCTCCCGGACTTCGATTTCGCCGGGAATAGGGTTTGCATCGGCTGCCATCATTGTGTTGCCTTTTCAAAAGGACAACAGGCTTTACAGGGGCAGCTCGACAATGACCGCGCGTACGCAGAGCGAGCTGCCACTCGGGCGATACGAGAGGAGGCGGAGTTCCTGCTGGACGAGTTGGAGCGGGCCATTCTGAACGCAGGTCCTCCGTTGACCGGAACGTCGCATGAGCGATGAGGAGATTTGGGACCGTGATCTCTCCCCTGCCGCCTGGAACAAGATCAAAAATAAGCACGGCCCGGCAAGGATCGAGGCCTCACTTAGACGTAAAGTTGAGATCCTCGAGAAATGGTCTGTCCAAGGCGTGCAGTCGACGATGGAATGGAAGAAATTCGCAGGATCGCGCACCAAGCTTCGTGCATGGCATGATCCAACGCTGCGACTGTGGAAGTGGTCGGATGACGAGGCTGAGAAGCGACCGAATTGCATGCTTCTGCTGGACCGTTGGCGCGCCGTAAAGGAGATACTGAAGAGCGCGAAGCCTCTGCCGCCAGAACATGAGTTGGAGCTTCTTAAAAAGAAAATAACCTCGCTGGAGCTGCAGATCGTACGTCTGATAGCTGATAAGGCCTGGCTAGAAGAAGAACTTTTGGCGACGCACCATGCGTTTGGCCAGTCGAGGCTGAGATGAGCACTCAAACAACCGGGATCTCCTCTGATGCGTCAAAGATCGCGGTCTCATCCAAAAATTTTAAGACTTCATATGCAGTCCAGGGATTTAAATGGTGCGAAGAGGATATGCAGGACATTCCAGTGGTAAAAACACCGGATGGCACGATCTTCGAGCCGCTCATGCGTTATTTTGCTTACGGTTGGCTCCATCGCCGCTTCAAGTCCAAAACATCGATGCGTCCCGTCATGTACTCACTGCGCGACTGGTTTTCATTCCTTATGACCCGCGGCGTAGACTGGTTCGACGTGACGGATGCGACTTTACGCGAGTACAGGATTTCACTTGTCGGTCAAGCAGAGGCGGGCTGCTTTTCCAGAGTGCGTATCCCGTTGAAGCTTGAACACGTGTTCGACTTTTATGCAGTCATCCCTCGAGCCATGCCATTTTTAAATCGCGTACGGATGAAGGTTTTTGCTGACGTTATTGGGAAGTTTGCACCAATCACTGCCGTGGATTCCAAGAGGGGGTTAAAATGGTCTGGGGCCGAGGCCATTCGGGCCGCCACCCCTAAAAGACCAACCCCAGATTCGCAGGATGTCGAGAGGATCGAAGGACACCTTCGCTCACATGTTTTTGGACGTATCGGTCATAGCTGGCCGGAGATGCGCGCAATACTACTCAGAGAAAGAAACTGGCTCATCGCGCGGTGCCAGGCTCGAGCGGGCCTGCGAAGGGCTGAGGTTGCGAACCTTTCACTGGAACAGATCTCGGCTGCCCTCGCAAAACAAGGTATCATCTCCCTCCCAGCAGACAAAAGTAAGTGCATAAATCCAATCGCCTCCGCTTGCGGTGATCAGGAAATGCAATGCAAGATCTTGGAGAGGATCGATGCTTACAGGAACAAAGGGTACACCACGCTCAATGTTGTGGTTAGAAAAAAGGGCGGTGGAGACAGGTCAGTCGAATTTCCAATCGACTTAATAGTGGACATATTGGAGATTTCAGTCTGGTCTTTCCGAAATAAACTGTCCGAGCGTTTCCAAAGCGCAGCAATCAACTATGATAGACATACGCTTTTCTTCTCTTTCGGCAATATTGGAAGCCCGCTGAAAGAAGGCAGTATCGGCGATATTGTCAACGATGCGTTCAAGGAACTCGGTATTGCTGGTAGTGGCCATCGTTTGCGAGCCTACTATCTCACTCAGATGGCGTGGCTTTTATGGAACCAGAATCTTGCGCTGAACGGATACCGGAACGATGCCTCGGTCGAAAATCAGACGCTGAATCGATTGGCTGATCTCGCCGGCCACGCCCAACCTGGAACGGTGGAGAGGCACTACCTGGATATAGCACAATTGCTTCATGCTTCCAGGCAGAACAAGCCAAAACTCGACGCTGCTTCGGAAGTGCTAAATGCGCTTCGGCTTGCTTGTCCAGTGCTTCCAGCGGACGACCTTCGTAGGATTGAACGATTAATTTCGGCGCTGAGTACCGAGGACGATCGGCTGCTTCGCGCGATGCTTGACGGAGTGGTTGAGCGGTACGCGCCACGGCCCAAAACGGCTGTTACTCGAGTAACCGACCAACTCCGCATTATTGATGGCGATAAGACCTAGGCATACCTCTGTTGAGAGGTATCTGGGTGACCCATAAGATCAAGAAATGTTTGGCTTTTTCTTTCCTCTCGAAAAACGTTCCCGTGAAAATCATCCCGTTTCGCAATGGGGACATGACTTTCGCCCGGAATATCGCGGCCTCGGCTGCCTCGCCGAACGCTTCCCGAACGTACCGCGCATCGCGCTCACGGCCACCGCGGATCCGCACACACGCGCCGACCTG
>Ga0209282_1000144_pt1 | contig 41703 bp, 45 predicted proteins | sample Mtrugardesep15_FD_187529 | JGI IMG/M metagenome (GOLD analysis project Ga0209282, IMG submission 187529) | Root nodule microbial communities of legume samples collected from California, USA - M. trunc garden sep15 (SPAdes) (version 2) | ecosystem: Host-associated > Plants > Roots > Nodule...
ACTTTTGAAGGAGAGAAACATGCAATTTGAAATGCAAACGAGGAAGTCTCAGGCGTTGAAGCTCGCAGCCACGCTCGGCATCGTGGCGGCTTTCCAGGTCGCGGGCGCTGATGTTGCTCTCGCGCAGAGTGCAGGCGGCGCCTTCGGGCCACTGCAGACGGCGGTACAGATGATCGTCGATTTCATCACCGGCCCGTTCGGTCGGCTGCTCGCGATCATAGCCGTTATCGGCCTTGGCTTTCTGGCATTCGCCGGTCGCTTGTCCTGGTTCACGGCCGGCGCGGTCGTGATGGGAATCGGTCTGGTGTTTGGCGCACCGGCCATCGTCGACGAGATGATCTCGGCGGTCGGCCAGTGACCGATGAGTGAGTTTCAGGACGAAAAACCAGCTCTGACGCCGTTGGTGATCGGGTTAACCCGGTCCCCAACGCTTTGGGGCGTGCCCTACATGGCGGTGGTGCTGATCGTCGGCGTCACCATTATCGGCTGGCTTGCTACGAACGACCTCCTGGCGTTGCTCATCGCCCCGGTTGCTTACCTCGTCCTGTTCTCGCTCTGCACCTGGGACAACAGGATCCTCGATGTGATGCAGGTGACGTCCCGCAAGACGCCCCGCACGCCCAACAAGCGCTTTTGGGGCACCAACTCTTACGGACCGTGACCATGCTGAAAGTCGTCAAAGAAGAGCTTGGATTCGGCCGGGTCGCCAGCAATGAGCGGCCCATGTCGACTCATATTCCGTATCTGCGACACGTCTCCGATACAGTGATCGGGCTGGAAAACGGATCGCTTCTAAGCGTCATCAAACTCGATGGACTGTTCTTCCAGACGGAGGACCAGGCTGAGCTCAACATGCGGTCGGTCGTCCAGAACACGATGATCCGTGCCTTGGGGTCGAGCCGCTATTCTCTTTGGTCGACTGTGATCCGGAGAGAGGTCGAAACGCAGATCGGTGGCGCATTCAACGAACCATTCTGCGACCTGTTGAACAAGCGCTACATGGGGCAACTGCACCACAAGCGCATGTTTACAAACGAAATATACTTGACGGTCGTGCGGTCTGGGATGCGGGGCGCGCTCGGCGTTGGCGACTCGTTGAAGAGGCTCTTTGACAGGGCCAACAAAGACGCTCGGGTCCAGCAAACGCGCGAAGATGTTACGGAGCTCGAGGAGCTGATCGGCAACATCGTCCGCGATCTGCACAAGTATGGAGCCCGGGCGCTCGGAATTACCTATCGTCGCCGGAATGACGACGAGGCCAAGATTGAAGGGCGTGAAGAGAAGGAGAAAGGCGAGCCCTACTCCGAACCCTGCGAGTTCTTCAATGCGGTCCTGAGCTGCGGTGTGCCGCGCAAGATGCGCCTGCCCCGCATGGGCATTCGCAATTATGTCGGAACGTCGCGACTGCATTTCAGCAAGCGGACGATGCAAGCTCAAGCGGCTGTCGATGAAGACACCCGCTTTGGGGCGCTGCTGTCCATCAAGGAATATCCGCCCTTCACCGGGCCGGGAATGCTGGACGGCCTGCTGCAGGTGAACCACGAATTCATTCTGACGCAATCCTTCACCATCGCAGACAAGCCGATCGCTCAAGAACGTATTAGTCGATTGCAGAGGCAGATCAGCGCCTCGGACGAGTCCGGTAGCTCAGTCGAACAGGATATCGACTATGCGCTCAATAGCCTGATGAACCAGGAAGCCGTCTTCGGTTTCCACCATCTTTCGCTCCTATGCCTCTCCCGCGATCTCCCAGGCCTTAGCCGCACCGTTTCCGAACTTGGCGCCTGCCTCACCGATATGAATCTCACCTGGCTTCGCGAGGATCTGAACCTCGAAGCGGGATTTTGGGCGCAACTGCCCGGCAATCACAGCTACATTGCTCGCAAAGCGATGCTGTCGAGCGCAAATTTTTCCGGCCTGTCCTCCATGCACAATTTCGCGACGGGCCAGGCCGATCGCACTCATTGGGGACTGCCGATCACGATCCTCGAAACCACGTCTCAGACGCCGTACTGGTTCAACTTCCATCGCCGCGACATCGGGCACTTCCTCGTCACGGGACCAACCGGCTCCGGTAAAACTGTCGCTTTGACTTTCCTGCTCGCACAAGCGATGCGCGTTTCACCGACGCCGAAAGCCGTGTTCTTCGACAAGGATTGCGGCGCGGAAATCTTCGTAAGGGCGATTGGCGGTTCATATGAGGTGCTGTCACCGGGAACGCCGACCGGCTTTAACCCGCTGCAGCTCGAAAATACCGGCCCAAACCGCGAATTCCTCCTTCGCCTCTTGAAGGCAATGCTGCGCTCCGGTGATCGCAGTGACTTCACTCAGGAAAACGAGGATACGCTTGAGCGGGCGATCGTCCGCCTGATGCAGGAACCTGCGGCGGAACGAAACCTAGCGAACCTGGCCGCCCTCCTTGTGGGCCGGTCGCGAGCGGATGCCAATGACCTTCACTCTCGCCTTCGTCCTTGGATCGAAGGTGAAAAGGCGTGGCTCTTCAACGCCCAGCACGACGTCCTCTCTTTCTCGGGTCGGTGCGTCTTCGGGTTCGATATGACGAACATCCTCGGCAACGAGGATCTCCGCACGCCGGCGCTGATGTACCTCTATCATCGCCTCGACGAGCTGCTCGACGGAAACCCCGTTATGTTCTTCATGGACGAGGGCTGGCAACTCCTTATGGACGAGACCTTTTCGGCGTTCATCGTCGACAAGATGAAAACCATCCGCAAGCTGAACGGCATTGTTGGCTTCGGCACCCAGTCCGCGGCGGATATCGCCAAGGCAAAAGCCTCGCATACGCTGATCGAGCAGTCGGCGACGAACATCCACTTTCCGAACCCGCGGGCCGACGAAGAGAGCTACATCAAGCGCTTTGGCCTGACGGTGAAGGAATTCAACTTCATCAAGAACACTCCGCCCGAAAAGCGAACTTTCCTGATCAAGCACGGCAATGACTCGGTCATCGCTCGGCTCGATCTCTCCGCCATGCCCGATCTCGTGAAGGTGCTTTCCGGCCGCAAGGAGACCGTCGAGGAGTGCGCGGCACTTCGGGAACAATATGGCGACGAACCTGAAAATTGGCTGGCTGAATTTTGCGGATGGGAGAAGGCCGAATGAGGATGGGTCCTGCTTTGTGGGTGATTTCTGCGCTGTGGCTTGGTGCCTTCGGAACGGCGCACTCTCAGGTGCCGGTGCTTGACCGCAAGGTGCTCGAGACCGACACCAAACGCGACCAGACGACGACGGAAATCGAGAAGACGGACAGTGACCGTCATACGGTCAGCAAAAGCGTGACCTGCTCAATGTATCGTCCAGGTCGCAGCGGTGACGCCGCTTCCGCTGCAACGGCCAACCCGGAAATCACCGGCCTCGTGAAGCGAGTGGCCCAGGAAGAAGGCGTCGACGAAAGCCTCTTCATGGCGCTCGTCTATCAGGAAAGCCGGTTCAATCCGTGTGCGAAATCGCCAGTCGGCGCCATTGGGCTGTCTCAGCTTATGCCGGGTACGGCAAAGGATCTCGGGGTCAATCCTTATGACATGGAAGACAACCTCCGGGGCGGCGCGCGCTATCTGAAGCAGCAGCTACGCCGTTTCAACGGCAACACCAATCTGGCGTTGGCCGCCTATAACGCGGGTCCTGGCAACGTCCAGAAGTGGGGCGGGATTCCTCCTTTCAAGGAAACGCAGGGGTATGTGGCGAACATCACCCAAAAGTGGCTTCCTGCTTTTGGCGGCTCCGAAGTTGCGAATATTCCGGCGAATTATGGCGGCGGTTCTACCGCCTTCACCGGGATGCGGGACTCCACAATTAATTCGATGGCGACATCCCAGGCGATCGGGGAAAGCAGCGGAAACGTAGCCTCCTGGCTGCAGCAGTTGGGCGCAATGTCCAGCGGCACGATCCAAGACAGTTGGGACCACAATACCGGCGCGCGTAATGCCAATCTCGAAATGATGAACCAGGTTATCCGGCTCGGCACGACGATGGCGGATCTCATGAATTCTCGCAATGCGGTTGATGTCGGCACTCTATCCGGCGCATCGCGTACCAGCGACTTCAAGGAAGATGGCGACGAGGAGGATCGCGAAACGACCGGCGTTTGCGATCCCCGCGAGGAGCTTGAATGGAGCCCGACAGAAAAGGCTTGCGTCCAGAAGCGGGAGCGCGAAGCCAACATAGATCTGATGTTGACCGCTCAATGAGGAGAACTGCCATGAAACGTTTGATTTTAACGGCGTGCTCGGTGGCCCTTGCGTCTGCAGCTTCCGCGCAAGTCCCGGTCATCGACGCTGCCAATCTTGAGATTGCGCAGAGAACGTCGAAAACCACTGACGACATTCTCGGGACAAACAAGGAAGTCCTGAAAACGGTGCAGGAGACCCTAGAGGCGGTAACTGGCGATCGCGGTAGCGACGCCAATCAGATGCAGAACCTTGCCGTCGGCAATGGCTTCAGCGTCTCTCAAATGCCGTCCTTCGATAGCCTGATGTCTGGCGGCGTTCCGAACTTCGGAAGCATGGGCGGCGATGTTGCCAAGGTCGCAACGACCTTCATCAACGGGCTGCAACTGGTGAAGAACCTGTCCGGTCAGGCGGGCAGCTCTTTTTCAGGCGACAAGTCTTACGAAGAGATGGTCAACACCGTTCTCGGTGTCGCGGCGCTCGTGACTGGCTCCCAGCAAGCCGTCCAGACTCGCCGCACCTCTTTCGAGCAGGCGGGGGCAAACATCGGCCAGGCCAAGGACATCAAGGGCTCGATCGATCAGAACACACAGCTTCAGGTCCAGGCAGGCCTGACCATCAACGAGCTGATCGGCGTCATGAACGGCGCCGTGTCTTCGCTCCAGGCCGATAACCAGCGGCGCCTGACGGACATTTCCAACTCGAAGAAGGCGCTCAGCTACAGTGACCAGTAAAATCACCATGACGGCAAAGGTTCTGTTTTCAGTCCTAATCGCGGCCGACCTCGCCGGCTGCGGTACGGCAGCCAAGGAGAAGACCGCACCCTGCAAGAGACCTGCCAATCTAACTTCTTACGCGCCGGATCCTCGCCAGGAATGCGGACCGATGATGAGCGTCAACGGTGACGCAGCGGCCGCCTTGGCGGCAATCGAGGCGATCGCGGCTGAATAAGGAAAATTTGCAACGATGCACGATTTCTTGGGCGATCTGCTGGACAGAATTGAACAGACAGGCGCGGATTTCTCTGAGCAAGCCTACGGGATTGTCGGCGATGAGATCGTGCCGCTGCTCACCATCATGTTCATCGCATATGTGGGCTACTACGGCCTCCAACTCTTCATGGGAACGGCCCGCATCAGCATCAGCGAGATCATTGGTCGCGTGGCCCGTATGTTGATCATTCTGGCGCTGGTCAGGGAGTGGGACTACTTCAACACTCTTTTCTATTCCTGGCTGAATAACACTCCGGAAGATGTGGGCCGGGCGATCCTGACCGCCACCGGGACAGGCATCACAGAGCCGACAAACGGCCTTTCGATGATCTGGAAAACGGCAAACGAGGCCGCTTCTGCCTTTGCGGAACAGTCTGGTTATTTTGCCGTGCTGCCGTCCATGATCGGTTTTTTGATCATGTTTGCAGTGGCGGTCTTCATTGCAGTGGCTCTGGCGATCCTGCTCCTCGCCAAGGTGATGATGTGGGTGCTGATCGGGACCGCACCGATCTTCATCGGCTGCATGCTCTTCCAACAGACAAGAGGCATGGGCGTCGCCTGGTTCCAGCAGGTGCTGATGTATGCTCTGATCCCACTATTCGTCTACGTCGTGGCTGCATTCCTGATCTCAGCGATGGACCCGGAACTGACAAAGGTCACGAGCGCTGCAAACCAGCGGGAACTTCAGCTTAGCGACATTTCCGCTTTCCTGCTGCTTTGCGCCGCGGGCGCATTTGTACTCTTCAACATTCAGGTTCTCGCGCAGGGCATTACCGGTGGCGTGGCCGCCGGCATTGGCAATGTAGCGCGCGCCGTCGGCCGATTTGCAGGCATATCGGGGCCAATATCCACCCTGTCGGGCGGACAACGACTGGCGGGGTCAATTGGCAACGCCGGCATGCAAGCCAGGGCACGTACCCAGGAAGGCATGAGAACCAATATTCGCAACGCCGCTGCGGAGGCGATGCAGAACCGCATTAGCAGCAACAGCATGCCTCGCTGAGGACGCGAATTTAAGGGCTAGATGTAAGGGCTAGATCGAATGGCAGAAACGAATGACGCAGCTCTTCGGAGCTACTTTCAGGACGGCGATCGTTGGGAACAGGAGATCGTCAAAAAGGCCAAGCGATCGCGCTCGCTCGCATGGTTCGTCACATTGATTTTCGGCGCAATTACCCTGCTGTCGCTGACCGCATTGGTGATGCTCGTTCCGCTGAAGAGCTTTGAGCCCTACATCGTCGAGGTCGATAAGAACACCGGCTATATGGAGGTAAAAACCGGTCTAACCAGGTCTGCCAAGCTGACTGACCAACAGGCGGTCACGCAGGCGAACGTCGTACGCTATATCCGATCACGCGAAGGTTACGATCCCTTTGCGATTGAGCAGAATTTCGGCATTGCCGCCCTACTCTCCACTGACGATGCGGCCCGCGAGCTGCAGGAGCTTTACAGCGCCGCAAATCCCAACAATCCCGCAAAAGTCCTCGGCAAGAACAAAAAGGTCACGGTCGACATCAAGTCCGTCACCTTCTCCAATGCGAGCACGGCCTTGGTCCGTTTTTCCACGACCGAGAAATCGGACACGGATTCGATCGTGCGTCACTACATTTCAGTCGTTCGCTATCGCTATACGGACACGCCGGCGACCAACGAATGGCGTTTTGAGAACCCCTTGGGCTTTCAGGTCTACAACTACCGTCGCGATCAAGAAACGGTTACGCCTGGAGGTGAAGAATGATCAAACGCCTCCTGCTTTCCGCGGCCTGCGCGGCCGCGATGATGACTCACGCGCATGCTGCGCAGGCACCTCGCCCGGGCAACCTCGATTCGCGCGTAACCAGCGTCGTCTATCAGTCCAATAACGTGGTGAAGGTCGCTGCCACCTACGGCATCTCCACCATGATCATCTTTGATGAGGACGAAAAGTTCGAAACGATCTCACTTGGCGACACCGACAGTTGGCAGGTTGCCCCTTCCGAGAAGGGCAACATTCTGTTCGTGAAGCCGATCGCAAAGAACGTCGCCACCAACATGAATGTTGTGACCAGCAAGAGGATCTATTTCCTCGAGCTCAACGACCATGCTCCGTCCGATGGCAAGCAGGTGTTCGGAATCCGTTTCGTCTATCCGGAGAAGGATCTAAATGCCGCGCTTCGCAAGGAAGCTGAGTACCGGGCGGCAAACCCGAACATGTCGAATGTCGATAAGGCCAACATCAACATCGACTATTCGTTTTCCGGTGATCCGGCGTTGAAGCCCTTGGTGATCTTCGACGACGGGAAAAAGACCTTCTTCAAGTTCGGCAGCCGGGTCCCGGCGATTTTTGCCGTCCAGGCCGACTTTTCCGAGACGCTGCGCAATTTCCGAAAGGAGGGCGAATACATCGTCGTCGATGGTGTCGCGACGCAATACACGCTGCGCGAGGGCAATCAATGGACCTGCATCTTTAACCTTCGCAAGCCCGACTTCGGCGCTCCGGATCCTGCCATTCTCGGTCCGGCTCCTGATGCCAAGGCGACGAAACGTAGGAGGAGCGGCAACTAATGAAGCGCAGCCCTGAACTTAAAGCCATGACGGCGGCCGATGAGACGGCCGTCAGCAACAGAAACGCTGGACGCAATCAAACCATCGGTATGGCCGCCCTGCTCCTGGGGGGCGCTGTCGCCGCCTATTTCGTGCTTGCCACGGCAGGAGAAAAGCCGCGTGATGTCGTCGATAGCGACGAAGAGTTTCAGACCACGACCTTTCGGCCGCCGTCATACGTGCGTGAGCAAGAAGAGCCGAAGCCGGAAATAGAACCTGCAGTCATAAATCTGCCGCCACCTCCTGAGCCGATTCAAGAAACACCCGTCGATACGACCCAATTCAATGTCCCGCCTCCGCCAGAGATCATCGAGACAACGCCTGAGGCTGCGCCCGTCGAAGAGTTTCCCGAACGCTATATGTCGGGCCTGATTTCGCTTGATCAGAAAGCGAATGGCAACGGCAACGGGGGTTTTCCAGGCGAGGACGATTCCGGGCTGAGTGTCGCTGGCGAGGACCGCAACAGCAAGTACCTGGCTGCGGCCTCGAGTCTCGCCGATCGGAGCGCAAAGGCGCGGCAAATCGAACGCATCGATGCCCTGATACCGGAGGGGACGTTGATCCCCGGTATCCTCGAGACCGCGATCAACAGCGATCTCCCCGGCCAGATTCGTGCGATCACGTCGCAGGACGTCTATTCCTTCGACGGGCGGCGCATCCTCATTCCGACTGGAACGCGCCTCATTGGCGAATACCAGTCCGAGATCACCCGCGGGCAAAAACGGATCTTTGTTATCTGGACCCGCCTCATTCGCGACGACGGCGTGTCGGTGCGCCTCAACTCCATCGGCACGGATAGCTTGGGGCGCTCGGGCTTGACCGGCCATGTCGATAACAAGTGGCGCGAGCGGTTCGGCTCCGCAATCATGCTTTCGGTCGTCGGCGCAGGTGCCAGCTTCCTGACCGGCTACGGAAGCGACGAGGCGTTTGGCGACAACAACAGCGAGGCACAACGTGGCGAGGAGCTCGCCCGCGAAACCATCGCCGAGACGTTCTCGGATATGGCGAACCAAGCCCTGAGCGAAAACCTGCGTATTCCTCCCACCATCAGCGTCAGCCAGGGCGAGCGGATCTTTGTCTACGTACGCCAGGACCTCGATTTCAGCGCCATGCATGACGACCCGGTCACCGAAGCGATGAAGGAGATTCAACGTGAACGTCGCCGCAGGTAACACCACTACGATCAGACACGATCCCCATTATTTCCTCAACCGCGCTCTCGAACCGATCAGGGAATTTATCGACGATCCGAGGGTGGTGGAAATCGCCGTCAACAAACCGGGCCATGTCTATGTGGAGCGGTTTGGCGCCGATTACATGGAGCATCATCTAATCAACGCCCTGACGGGTGATGAAATCCAGAACATCGGCGAGCGTGTTGCGGCTGCCACGAACCAGTTCATCAGCCGCTCGAAGCCAATCCTCAGCGCCGCGCTTCCGACCGGCGAGCGTATCCAGATCGTCTTGCCGCCGGCGGCACCCGAAGGTGGCTCGATCTCGATCCGGAAGCAGGTGGTCAATAACTTCACGCTCGAGGAGTTTCGCGACAACGGTTCGCTCGATAAGGTCTCTGTGGCTGTCGGCGGCCTCAGCGACATTGATCGCGAGCTGATAAGGCATCTGCGCGCCAATCGGATTTACGATTTCATCCATACCGCCATCACCAAGCGGGTCTCTATCCTGATCAGTGGCGGCACTTCCTCCGGCAAAACGACCTTCCTCAATGCCTGCCTGAAGAGCGTCGATCCGCATGAGCGGATCATCACGCTCGAGGACACGCGTGAGCTCTTCCCACCGCAAGCAAATGCCGTTCATCTGATCGCGTCGAAGGGCGACCAGGGCACAGCGGACGTGACCATTCAAAGCCTACTCGAGTCATCGCTACGCATGCGGCCGGATCGCCTGTTCGTCGGTGAAATTCGGGGTGCAGAGGCTTTTTCCTTCCTCCGGGCAATCAACACCGGCCATCCCGGCAGCATGTCGACGGTTCACGCCGATACGCCGATGGGTGCTTATGAACAGCTCGCCATGATGATGCAGCAAGCCGGCATGTCGGCGGGTTTTTCGAAGCAGGATCTGATGTCGTATATTCAGATGGTCATCCCGATCGTCATCCAGCTCCGCCGTGAAGGCGGCAAGCGCGGCGTCTCTGAGATCTTCTTCGCCCGGGATGAGTCATGACGAAGCAGCTCCAGGCGTTCTACCTGCTCTTTTGCGTCGGGATAGCGTTCGTTGTCTGGATGCTCGGGTACGGCCTGGGGCTTCAGCTCTTCTATAAGGACGGTCGGATCCTCGAAACGACGATCACGAGCAATCCCTTCGCTCCGATTCAACAGTTCTGGCACTACAAAACCAGCCCTGCCCTGCAGAAGGTCGCGCTTGGTTCGCTGGTACCGGCGATGCTGGTGGCGGGCCTTGTCGCATACATCGGACTGAAGCCGACGAGCAACCCATTGGGGGATGCCGCGTTTCAGGACATAGCTTCGCTTCGGCGCGTGAAATGGTTCCGCAAACAAGGCCATATCTTCGGGCGGATGGGACGGAACATTCTCCGCACCAAGGACGATCGGCATCATCTGATCATCGGCCCGACGCGCTCCGGTAAAGGTGCGGGCTATGTGATCCCCAATGCGCTTATGCACGAAGGCTCAATGATCGTCACCGATCTCAAGGGCGAAGTGTTCAAGGCCACGGCGGGTTATCGCCGGCAGAACGGCAGCCAAGTCTTCCTATTCGCGCCCGGCTCCGAAAAGACCAACAGCTATAACCCGCTGGACTTTATCCGGCCCGAGCGCGGCAATCGCACGACCGACATTCAAAACATCGCCAGCATTCTTGTGCCCGAGAACACGGAATCTGAAAATTCCGTCTGGCAAGCGACCGCCCAACAGGTCCTTGCCGGCGTGATCAGCTACATCACGGAAAGCCCCTTTTACAAAGACCGGCGCAACCTCGCCGAGGTCAATTCCTTTTTTAACAGTGGCGTCGACCTCCAGGCGCTCATGAAATACATCAAAGAGAAGGAGCCCTACCTTTCGAAGTTCACCGTCGAGAGCTTCAATTCCTACATCGCCCTATCGGAACGCGCCGCCGCGTCTGCTCTCTTGGACATTCAAAAGGCGATGCGGCCTTTCAAGAACGAGCGGATCGTTGCCGCAACCAATGTCACTGACATGGATCTTCGGGCAATGAAGCGCCGGCCGATCTCGATTTACCTGGCGCCGAACATCACCGACATCACCCTGCTGCGCCCCCTCCTGACCCTGTTCGTGCAGCAGGTGATGGATATTCTCACGCTTGAGCACGATCCCAATTCCCTCCCCGTCTACTTCTTGCTCGACGAGTTCCGGCAGTTGAAGCGAATGGACGAGATCATGACCAAGCTGCCCTATGTGGCTGGCTATAATATCAAGCTCGCCTTCATCATCCAGGATCTGAAGAACCTCGATGAGATCTATGGCGAAACCTCCCGGCATTCCCTGCTCGGCAATTGTGGCTATCAGCTCGTCCTCGGCGCTAACGATCAGGCCACAGCCGAGTACGCATCCCGCGCGCTCGGGAAGCGCACAATCCGCTACCAGTCGGAGTCCCGTACGATCGAACTGATGGGCCTGCCTCGCCGCACGAAGGTAGAGCAGATACGCGAACGCGATCTGATGATGCCGCAGGAGGTCCGGCAAATGCCGGAAAACAAGATGATCCTGCTCATCGAAGGACAACGGCCGATCTTCGGTGAAAAGCTTCGCTTCTTCCAAACACAGCCCTTCAAATCAGCCGAGGCGTTTTCTCAGGTCAACATTCCGCAAGTGCCGGAAGTCGACTATCTGTCACCGAAACCCGTGCCGGCGACAACCCCGGAATATGCCAAAGGGGGAGATCCTTCCGTCGAAATTCCCTCGCCGGCGCCAGCGGCCGAGGAGAAGCCTTTAACGGCCGCCGCGGCGGAGGCAGCTCCGGTCAAGGCAGAACCTGCGGCAGACGAGAAAGCTGCAGCACCTGCCAAACGCACCGTCAATAAAAAGGCGCTGCGCCCGAAGTCTAAGCCGACTGCTGCAAACACGGGTGGTGCGGAAGCATCTGCAAGCCTTGATGCAATGGAAGCCCGGATAAGGGCCATCGAGGAAGGCCTCAAACCAAAGGCCGCGCAGCTCAAGGAAGTGGTCGAGACGATAGCTGAGAAGCTTGGCGACAAGTCTTCAACCACACGCCGCAACGTCACGGAGATATTCAATGCTACTGTGCCTGACCCCGCCGAAGTTGGTGTCGCGGCCGAATAATGATCAAGCTCTCGTTGCTGCAGAGAACGATTCGCTTCCGTTAGTCTAGCTCCCGGTCAATGCGGTTCTGTGACCGCGCCAGTGGGATAATAGTGCTGAACGAGATTGGTCGAAGCCGCGTATTCCTGCGGTGACGACGGCCTTGCTTGAGCACCGGCGTCGGCCCTAGGGCCGGGTGCACCGCCCTGGAGTTCCTGCAGCTCGCCGGGACATCGATGGTGCTTTTGGCCACGGATATCAACGACCGCAGGAAATACGGCTACGAGTTCAACTGAGTTGTCTGGCTCTGGGTATAGCATCGGTTATGTATTAAAGTTGCTCAGGAGGGCCATCGGCTTGGAGGTGATCCTCTTTGATCCGGTGGCGATCACAAGTCCGGAATTTCGTTACTACAGGACGCACAATGGCTCGTCCGCGACGAACACGGCACTCGGTCCCACTTGTCCGCGGTAAATCGAGCCTTAAGCTCGACCCGCGCCTAGCTTACCTCGCCCAGCTTCCGATCAGCGCGTTGCGCAGGTTGAGAGACGCCGAGGATAGGTCATTACACGCAGTTGCGAGGCGAATTGGCGAGCTGAAACGATCCCCCGACGAAGCTGGCGCACGTCGCTTTGCCAATGAGCTTCGCAAGCTTGACGCCCAGCTCTTCGCTCCGCTAAGCGCCGGCGTGCATCTGCCGTACGACATCGACTCGCGGTTCAACGAGCCGTTCTTCTCCGTGTTCGTCCAAGGCGACGCGAGCGCAAGCAGGCTCAATCGCCTTGGCGCGATGGTCCGCTTCCAGTCACGCGATATCTTCACAGCCTTCCTGCCGCGCTCTGCGTTGCAGGCGCTCCAGCGATCGCCAACAATTCGTTTTATTGAGCTTGCCCGGCCTTGGTTCTACGACTTAAACACCGCTATCCCATTCACCCAGATCAATACATTACATGCGGCCCCCTCTCCCGTGAACGGCACAAATGTGATCGTTGGCGTGATAGATAGTCCGTTAGACATCTACCACCCGGATTTCCGCACTGGGAACGGACAATCGCGACTGCTGTTCCTCTGGGATCAGACTCTGATCCCCCAGGCCGGAGAATCCGGCCCTCCGGTCGCACCAGCGCTACCCGGCTTCATGCCAAGGGGCGGGGCTACTTACGGCGTAGAGTACAACCAGGCGGAGATAAATGCAGAGCTGGATGCTTTCGCGCCCCCCGACCACCCAGCCTATCAAATAGTGCGGCACCAGCCGCAGGCACCGCTGATCGGGTTCCCGATCAGTCACCTCCAGGGGCACGGGACCTTCGTGACGGGCTGCGCAGCCGGGAACGGCCTAGGGGGTGGAGGATTCGTCGGCGGTGCACCGGCGAGCACGATTATTTTCGTCAACCCACTCCCAGCCGCCAGTGTTCAGCTCGCAGCTGACAGTGTCGCTGTGCTTGATGCTTGCGCGTACATTTTTGCACGCGCCGAGCAAGCCGGGCTCCCCTGTGTGATCAACCTGAGCGCTAGTGACAATCAGGGTCCGCACGACGGCACAACCCTCGGCGAGCAGTTCCTAGACGGACTGCTCACAGTCCCCGGTCGCGCGATCACGCTCTCAGCAGGCAACTCGACTGGCAGTAAATCGCACGCCGCCGGCACGGTGGCGCAGGGTGAAACGGCGAACCTCAGTCTACAGTATCGGAACCCAACTTTTAGCGAATCGCACCAGAGTGACGATGTCGAAATCTGGTACGACGGCCATGACCGCTTCTCCGTTACGGTGACCGCTCCAACTGTGCCGCCGACCGTTGTCGGCACGATCTTCCCGGGAGAAAGCTCGCATCCAATTCCTGTGGGCGGCCACGGAACAACTGTTGCAGTCAGTTCGATACTCAATGACCCGCGGAATGGGGACAACTTAATCAGCGTCATCATCACCGTGCCAGATGGCCAGATAATCCCGGCGGGGGACTGGACCATAGCCCTCACCGGAATAAAAGTCGTCAACGGCGCCTTCAATGCGTGGGTCGATCGCAACAACCGTGGGTCCTCGGCTTGGCAGCCGCCGTTCTTACAAGAGACACAGCTCACGCTTGGTGTTCCCTCGACTGCGCGGCGGCCGGTCACAGTCGGCAATCACGACAAGACCGCACCCACACCGAATTTGGCCCCGAACAGCGGCCTCGGCCCGACACGGGACGGCCGCATCAAACCAGAGATCGCAACAATTGGGACTAACGTGACTGCCCCGAGCCCGCGAAACATGAACGCCGCGCCCAATCGGCAGCCACTCTACCAGTCGGTGAGCGGCACAAGCTTTTCGGCTCCCATTGTCGCCGGTGCTTGCGCCCTTCTCTTACAGTGTCGCCCGGACGCTACGTGGATCGATCTAAAGCGAATCCTCACTGACGCGGCCGGCTCGGAAGGACTTGTCACTCCAAATAACGGCTTCGGTTTTGGCTTTCTGCAAATTGGAGAAGTTTGCGCAGCGCCTGCGAACAAGATGGCGCGGGAGCCCTGGCTCACGAAGCTTGACCCCCGCTTGCAAGCACGGCTGGATAGCGCAACAGCGGCAGACTTGACGGAGGTCGTACACCTTTTGGTGCTTGTGCGCGGTCCCATCGAAGACCTTGAATCGCTCGACTTTAAGCCCGGCACGCAAGTGGGTGAGGTCGTGCTTGGCCACGCACCTATAGGCGCGATTACCAAGATGGCGCAGCATTCCTCTATCGCCTACATTGAGCTCTCACGATCGCTTGACTACGATCGATAGATAAATGCGTCGCCAGTATTCGAGGAAGCCGCCTGCTCGTTCGCGCTTCAACGATTTGAATGTCGGTAGCGGCAACCAAGCCGCGCCGACAGGTTTATTAGCAATTCGGATGATTGTCGCCTACCAATGCCGCGGCGAGTTCTTTGAGTTGGCGGGCATTCGTCGCTCCCAATATAACTGTCTTGATCGAACTTTCACGGCGAATTGGCTCTAATATGCCCATTAGGTCGGGGGTGAACGCCCCCTTCGTTAGCCCATCTAAGCCGACCATAGCTCCGGTGAGGCCAAGGTGTGCAAGCCACTGCTGGGCGTAAAGGTGCGGCCTCCCTCCTCGTCCAAGCACACCCCCGCATAGGATGCCATAGACTGCAACCGGGACACCAATCGCTCGATAGATGTCGAATTCAGAGTGGAGTGACTCCGCCACCACTGAATTGTAAAACGTATGTATCCCAAAACAGCCCCGACCCGTGCACCTCGAAGCTGCTAGCGCTGTCATGAGGAGCGGCCACGACGGACGATTCAAGGCAACCCCCGAGATCACTCCGGTGTTCAACAGAATGTATATACATTCCATGAGCCAACTGGGATCGAGGGCGACGTCTGCCGTTTCGATTAGCACAGTGGTTGCGCTGGAGATGCTGAGTCGTTCTATGCTTCTCAACACAGAAGCACGTGCGTGTTGGAGTGCCTTCTGGTGAGACAACGCTGGAAGCAACTCATGAGTATATATCTTCGTTGTTATTTCAATTTCCCTAATACATGAAGCTGAAATCCACTTGCCGAGCGCCGACTCGCTCCTACCCTCACAATACCGCGGAGATGTATCAAACGCAGCAATCCCAAGCTCCGCGGCCCCGTCATAAACGCGCCTCATCTCGTCGGAACTGATGTTCCGACCCCCAAACCATGTTCCAAGGCACAGCTGCTGATTATGTCCCGAATTCACGGCACCAGTCCTTACTTACGCCTCGCGCGGATCCACTTCTGGTAGGCTGATCTCGTCCTGCGGGTCTCGCGCCCCGCTTCTCTGTGCATGTCAAAGGCAAAGTCCCGGTAGCAGATCCACTCCGCTCTTAGCTCCGGGTGCGATCGTATATCAGATATTGTCGGCCCCTCACGTTGGAGTGCCGTCTCGTCAATTGGAATGATCTGCGCAATAGGCTCAGTCTTCCGCAGTAAAAATGAACATTCGCCCTGTTTCAATTGAAGATTTATCGTAAAGGGAACTCGAAAAACATCGGTCTCGACAAGCCCGGCTTGCGTGTGAAAAAGGTCATTTGCTCTATTCAGTGGGTTGAGTACTAGCACTTTTGTTCCAGGGGCTGTGGATATGAGAAAACCGGTATCGATCTGGAACACGCCGCGAATCTTCGAGCACCACCATGGGGTGGCCGATCCATGCAGCTCACGCGCGACTTCGCTCCAAAGGCGTTCGCGCAAGGGGTCATCGGTTGTGACACGAAACTCAGATTCGCTAGTATGGACAACTTCGGCTTCAAATGGCGGAAACAAGAAATATCCGAGCGTCGATGCTGCGACGAAAGGGCCACAGTGAACGGCGGCAGGATCGCTGATTTGGGCTGGGTCCAGCCCCATAGCTCGCGGATTGACGACCGCCGCCTGATATCGGACGAACTCGATCTGCCCTCGAGCCAATGTAGTCATGGCAGCTTCTTCAAAAATCTTTCGAGCGGACTCTCGAACGCCACATCAAGCCATTGTCGCGACCGTCGTCTTGGGTCATCACGCGTTTCTCCTCTCGGCCTGAGCGCGGGGACGACTAATGTCGCGCTTGGCTGAATGGGGTATTTACCCAGCTCCATGGCCTTGAGAGTAACGACTCCAGCCGACATCAGAGCGTTTTGCGAGAATGCAACTACGTGAACAGGATGTTCCTCAGAAAAGGTTTTCACGAGCTCCCTAGCTAGGTCTGTGATCGCCGGTGGTTTTGGCCTGTAATCCTTGGTGTGTAGATCTGTTGTCGACGAGCATGCTTGTAGTATGATGGCGGGTACCGAATTTTGAATCTTAGCGCCGCCCTCAACGATATTCCGCGCGTTCCAGACCGAGAAGCTGCCCTCGGCGAAGTATTGTGGGAATAAGACAAGGCAGTAATCTATAGTGGCAATTCCCGGAACAATAACTACTTCGCAATCCTGTCTGGCACCCATAAGATAGCTCGTGACGCCGCAAATGAGTCCCGGATGCCCACGTGTGAGCCACCCCACAACAGACACAGCAGACAGCTCGTCCAGAATCCTTCCCCCAATTCTCTGATAAGCGACTTCTCGAGGAGTGCCAAACTCGAACAGATCACTGAGATCGATGCAATGCCTCGTAGTCGCCCCAACGGTGTCAAAGACGTCCTTACACTCGGACGAGAAAAAAAGAGTGGAGCACCGCTCAATCGCTTCGACGGCCTCGCGTGTCAAATCTGAGAACGGTGAGAACCCCGTCCCAATACAGAACACTGTGCGACCTGAGCTATGCATTGCCTGCGACGAACTGTTCACAGGTCCGCGAAATTAGCCGTTCCAGTGTAGGGCCGGCAAACGACCCCGCACGTTGGCGGAACTCCTCCACCGGATAGTCGGAACACTCGGGATGAGGGTAGTCTGTCGAGAACATAATTCTCTCCGAGCCCAATTCCCGCACGACTTCTTCCAGATTCTCCTTATCGAGAGCTGTAAACCAAACGTGCTTCCGGATCAGCTGAGACGGCCTCTCTCCCGCAAGCGTCGGACGCGCGAAGCCTCGAGCGATTAGCAAATCCCATACGGAATCGAACTGTTCTAGCCATGGCCTCGCCCAAGCCGCTCCGTGCTCTACCGAGGCCAATCTGAGATTGCGGTATTGGTCAAATAGCCCATCACGGACCATTGCTGTCAAAGTAAGCATCATCGGAACGTGTGCCGCGACGCTCCAGATCACGCCATTGTGCTGGCCTTTGTTCTCGCCGAGATACCAACCCGCCTCGAAGAAATCCTGTGCTCCGGTGCCCATGCCGGAGACATGGAAATACACCGCGATGTTGAGATCGTTCAGCGTCGCCCATAGTCTGTCAAAGTCTGGGTGGCTCAACGTCTTTCCGCCATACAGTACCGGACGCATGGCCACGACGTTTACGCCCTGCCGCGCCAGTGCCCCCAACTCCCCTAACGACCAATCAAGGTGGGCCGGTGAGATTTGGCCGACTGGAAATAGCCGACGTCGGTCTGAGCCGCAGAACTCCAAGATCCATCGATTGTAGGCTTCCATGTTCGCCGCGATTGCATCTGGCGTATCGTGGAGATACCGCTCCCACATCGCACCCCAGGTAGGGGTGATTAACGCCTTTTCGATCGAGCACCTGTCCATCCACAGCAGTCGCGCTCCAGGATCATAGCCCGCTTTTGGCGTTTGCTCCTCATAGCTAAAGAGACTGTCGCGGACGTTTAGAAGACGAGATCGCGCGGCGGCGTAAACCCCACTTCGGTCCGCTTGCCCAGCAAGAGCCTCAATCGCAGCGATTCCGATCGGCGTGCTCCCGCAAACTTGGAATAGCTGACTTCCTTTAAACGTCATGTAAGAACGCCGCGCCAGCAGCCCGCCTGACTCCTCATTTTGGTCATCGATCGATAGGCACAAATCTCGCCGTTTTGGGTCAATGTACTTCAGCCAAAGATCTCGTGGCTCCAGAATGTGACTGTCCGCGTCGAAAGCATGTACGGTCATTGAAGCGGTCTCCCCTATGGAATGGCCTGGAGGCTTCCCCAGTGGCGCGATACACCGCCATCAACTACTAAGGTCTGGCCGGTAATCCATCCGGCCGCCTCAGATAGCAGGAACTCAACCATTGGTACGACGTCAGCCGGATGTGCCAAACGCTTGGCAGTGAGATGTCTTTCCTCCAGCCCACTGAGAAATCCTGGAAACGCATGAAAAACACCGTCTTCGCGATGTACCGGGCCGGGGGCAACAGCATTCACCCGGAGGAATGGACTAAATTCCCTGCAAGCGCATGCCACTAGGCAATCGATCGCTGCTTTCGAGATGCAGTACGAGGCGAAACCGGGTACCGGAATCGTCGCGTTGATTGAGGACAGTATCACCGCGCAGCCGTAGCGTTCCTCCAAGCAAAGAATCCGGCCAAAATGTGCGATTATGTTATAAGCAATACAGATATTTCGAGATATGAGAGCAGTCTCATCTGCGACTGACGTTCCCATCGGACAGTATTGACTCTCTGACGCGAAAATTGCAGCGAAGTCTATTCTCTCTGGTATCAGCGTATTGAAAAATACCTCAACTGCTCTGCAATCAGCCAGATCTATTTGCGAAAATTTCGAACCGGCGGCATAATCTGGGCTATTCTTATCGCAGCAGAATAATTCAAGCCCCGGATTGCGCGCGATAAAGGCTTGAGCCAGCCGAGACCCCGAGCCCGCTACAACGCCGCGACGTTTGTGAGCTTGAGGTCGCACCTGTCAGGTTCCAGTGACGGGGATTGCTCCGCTCGAGCCTGAGCGTTGTGCAAGAGCGGTGTTCAAGGCATCCCTTGTCCCTTGATTCAGCTCGCCAATATTGTTGGATAACAACTGCCAAGCGCCAACATAAGGAGCATCGAGAAGTGCCTCTACGCTCGATGGCGGTATGCAGGTAGAGAGAGCCTTAAACTCCTCATCAGTGAGACCGCCTCTGTACCCCGCAAGAGCCGCATCGGGATCGGCAATAACGGCCTTGGCAAAGGCTTGGTCTGTCAGCATTCTAAGGAGGACTATTCCGACTGTCTCAGTCGACATTGCGCACCCCTCCGATGTAGCAACCTATATTCTCTAAAATACCTGGCTACTGTCAAGCTCTTTGATTGCAAAGGGCAATGGTCACAGCATATAGTAGCGAAGGACCTCTTATGCGAACGAAGCCACTATCGGAAAAACGGCCTGCCAGGCGCCGACCAGCGCATACCGGCGATCGCACAGTAGCGTCGCTGCATGGCCCAGCAGACTCTGCTCGCACTTCCTCGGATTTGTTTCCTATCGAGGAGGTTTTCAACGCAGACTATTTGTATTTCATTCAGAATGCGATCGCGGAGGAAAGATCAAACGAAGATGCACAGCTTATTTCCAGACTGTTAGGGCTTAAGTCCGGTGATCGCCTTCTCGACCTAGGGTGCGGCGATGGTCGCATTGCTGTACGTTTGGCCGAGATGGGAGCACAAGTGGTCGGGGTTGACATTATCCCGTTATTTCTGCAGGAGGCTAGGCGCAGCGCCCGGGAAAGGGGCGTATCCGTTCGATTCCTCGAAGGAGATATGCGTCGACTGCCAGTGCGATGGACCGGTACGTTCGATGCTGTAATCTTATGGTATACAGCCTTCGGCTATTTTGATGAATCGACCAATTCCCGCGTACTGGAGGAAATCTATCGCATCCTCAAGAAAGGGGGTCGCGTAGTCATCGACCAGGCACATCGGAATGCAATTGTACGCCGCGAGTTTCCTGTTCAAGAAGTCACTGACGCTGGTCAAGACATCATGTTCACGACGAGCGACTATGACCCAAGAACGGATCGTGTGTACGTCAGGCGATCGACGATCAAGGATGGTGTGCGCCGCGACGTGGATTACTCACTGAGGATCTATTCTTTCGTTGAAATGAAGGAGCTTCTTGCAAGAATTGGATTCTCCTCAGTGGATGGGCTAGGCGAAGCAGGAACGCCATTAACTCTCTCTAGTCCGCGCATTTTATGCCTGGCGGAACGCTAGTTCATTGATCCACTTTGACAAGCGCCCGATTTGACTGAACTAGCGAAGTGCTGACGAAAAACGCCAACGTAGCCGCCTCAGCACCGGGTGCTCGAAAAGCTTTAACCCTCAGGACAGCAACTTGCCGTTCCCCAGAGGCATGGGCGTATCGGTCGCTGCTGATCCCGACAGGTAAGCTGAGCCTTCAAAAAGGCCAGAAGCTTGCAAAGTAAGCCGCGGTATCATTCAGCCAAACCATCGTGTCGCGATACCAGGCCATGACCGAGTCAAAGACTTCCTGGACGAAGGCTAGAAACATGGCGACGACGAAGATGAAGGCAAACACCTTCCCCAGGCCATCCTCTTTGGTGGAATCGGTCTGGATGACGTACTGTTGACGGTTATCGTTGAGCATTGTGTCTTAACGATCCCGCTCGTCGCGGTCGCGTTCCCTCTGTTCCATCTGTTCCCGCTCCAGCTCCTCGAGGCGAGGAATACGCTGTTGCGCGGGGTCTGTCCGTGTCGTTTCTCCGCTGCGCTGAGCGCCTTCCTTATCCTTGTTTAGACGATCTTGTAGGCGATTTGTAGCATCGACGGTGGACGCTAACTCGTGAGCCTCGCGCGTGTCGTCGAGGTCGGGCTCTGCTTCGGCAAATTCTTTCGCTAGCTCGTCCATATAGGCGTCGAAATCCTTTTGGGACGGCGGCGCTGCAATCTTGAAGTCCGTGTCGATCGTGACGCCATGAGCTCTCAGTTGCTCCAACTGCGGAGCAACACTGTCGATGTGACTTTCGTGCTCTCGCCGATCCTTCTCGATCGATGGAACGTAATCGACGCCACTCTCCCGAGCGGATGCGGCTTCCTCTTCATCATAGCCGTAGTCGGTTTCCGTCCGCGAGAGATCGAGAATATCCCTTGATCCAAGCTTGTCGAGTTGCCCGTTCATATCCGCGAGGAATTGCCGTTCGGCAGATACCTCGTTTCGGGTCGCATAGCTGTCCTCTGCAATGTCGCTCAAACGCTCATTCAGGCGGTCAATCCGCTCGGCTATGACCGTCTGCACTGCCTTAATGACGTCTGGGCGCCCGTCATCCTGTCGGTCCTGCACTTCAGTTTGTTTTTCCGCGCGATCGATAGCCTGCCGCAAATCCTGGTCCTGCTCGGCAACGTCTCTGAGGTAGCTGTTTCCTTCGGCAGCCAACTGCGCGGCCCTTTCCATCGCCTGCTGAAGGCCGGCTTGCATCCCGTCTTTGCGGTCGGCCGAAAACTCGCCGGCCTCGATCCGATCAAGTCCCTCTCGGTAGTGTTCGATTTCTATCATGGCCTCGTTGCCGGCCTCGACAATAGCCTCGCCGTGCTTGGCGACCGCAGCGTCCCACTCGTCGTTCGCTGAATCGTCGCGGCGAGGCGCCTCGGCGCCTTGCTCCGCCAATGCCTCTTTGCGCTGCTCGTAGAGGTCCACCAGCTCACGCTTCTGATTGACGAAATCTCGGGCCAAGCCGGCTACCTCGTCAAAGTCCGCCCGATCATCTGCCGAGACCGACCGCTCCAACTTGAACAAGGCCGTCTCGACCTTCTTCTCGTAGGTCTCAAACTCTGCTCGTGACATTTCGCGCAATTCCTGACCCTCCAAAACCGTCTCCTGCAATGTAGCCAAATTGATGCGGAAGTTCGATCCAAAATCTGCGCGAAGGACAGTTCCGCTCGTCTCCGTTTGCGCTCTCGAAAGCCCGGCTTCTAAGTATTCTCGATGCTGCGTGGCATAGGCCACGGTCTGACGATCACCACCCGCCAGAGCGACCTTCTGCCACGATTTCTGCGCCTTTATGATGTATTGCTGGCTCCGATCGCTCCTCGCGACCATGCGTCGGCCGCTACGCTTGGCGTCGTATCGTGCCTGCGCCGCCTCGCTCGTCCCGACATGCTCTGTGCGGCCTTCGCGGCTCACCGGCCGGACCTGGGTGCGCGTGAATGCCGGCGGGGCGGCAAACTCGCGCCGGTCGGTCATTTCCATCTCAATGCCGTGCTCCCGCGCCTTCTCTGCCATGACGGATCGCCATTCGCGAAACACGGCAGGCGTCGTCTCGATGCGATCACCGGAATCCGATTTCATCGCCACGATGGCATGGGCATGCACATGCGGACGCTTTCCCCCCTCCCCCACCTCTTTCGGATCGCTGGCCGGATCGTGCATCGCGAAGACATACCGATGCCCGGCAAACTGATGCGCCAGGAAGTCGCGTACCGCGCCTTCGAATGCGGCAACGTCGGTTCCGGCCCGAGCCGACATGATGACGTGCATCACGTCGCGGCTCTTGCGGCTGTGGAGCTCGGCGCGCCATTCCTTCTGCACCAGGTCGCCCGCGACCTTCTCATTCGCTATCGACTGGCCGCGCTCGTCGCGAACGTCGTCATGCCGATCGACCAGCCCGCGCAAGCGGCTGGCGCCGAACTCGACGCCATTTCCGTAGCCATGAAAGGAGAACTTCGCCGCAGCCTCGCCCGCGGCCGCGCCGGCGTCATATCGGCCCTGGATGATGCTGGCCGCCTTCGGGTCGCCCGTCAGCCGCTCCCCCTGCTCGCTTCGCAAGACGACAAGTCCCTGAACGGTCACCGAGCCGCCGTCATTTTTCGCGATCGCATAGGCATAGCGCCGGTCGCCAAAGCCGCTCGTCAGGGTGCTCCTCACCTGCTCGTGCAATGCCTCGTCCGATGCAATGCCGGACGCCGCGATTTCGACGGAAAAGCTCCCAATGTCGCGGCTTTCTGCGCGATTCTGAAAAAGGTGATCCCAATCGCCACGAATGCGGGCCAGCTCCTCTCGACCATCGAGGATCCTGCCGTTCTCGTTCTCCACTTTCAGCTCGCCGGAACGCGACACGTAATTCAGCATCGCTCCAACTCGAGCGCCGCCGCCATAGGAGGCCAGTTTGACGACGGCCGGCTGGCTTCCCTTTGCGACTGCCGCTAGCCGCGCCTCCATTCGTCGCGCGACCGATGTCACCTGCGCTCGAGGAGCCCCCCTGCCCTTCGATGCGGATCCACGACTACCGGGTGCGCCGCGTGAGCCTCCGCCGCCACCTGCAGCGCCGAGTTGAGCCAACTGCTTCAGGCGCTTTCGCATCTCTTCTTCGGCCGAAGCGCCGCGTCCGCTAGACGACATTTCGTGCAGCAACGCTGCGCGCCGCTGCTCCCATTCGCTGGTGAATGCGCCGAAGAAGATTTCCAAAGGCTACTTCTCCCCTCGACGCTGATAACCAGCTCGCCGCGTCAGGGCACGCAATTCGCTCATCACGGCCGCTTGAACCCGCTGCACGTTCTCAAGGTTAATGTCCAATTCGCTTGGGTGGACACCACGGCCGCTGTTGAGCGCCCTCGCAACCTGGTTCAGGTTGATCCCGATCATCCGCATGTCTTCGAGCAGAGCCGCCATGACCATGCGGTCATCGCCGGTCAAGATTGGCCGAACGCCCGCTCCCTCCAAATTCAAGGACCGAAAAAAGCTGGACACCGTCATGCCGGCTTCCTCGGCGGCCTTCTCAATCGCCGCGTGTTCCTCAGCCGTGACGCGGACATGCACAGTGCGATCTTTCTTCGTTGGCACGAGAAGAGCTTTGAATTTTGCCTCATCCATTCGGCCGTTGGCCCCTACTGGCGCTTGCGACAGATGATCGAGGGCTCGTCCCTCGATTGCAGGAAAGTGGCGTAGCACATCTTTCCGTATCCTGCCCCTCCGAATTGTAAGGGGAAATTCAACTAAACAACCTCGAGCTGCCCTCGCTGCGCTCGGCCTCCGCTTTGCGGACCGGGACTTCACCCCGGTCATAGAACGAGGGAACGCTCACCAGGGTTCACTTCCGAAGGTCGCTTCCGACGGCCGTTGTCTGCTCCTCGTACTCAGCCGCACGCTCGTCGTACTCAGCCGCAAGGGACGCTCCGCTCTTCGCCCTTGCGGCTTCCGTGCGAGCGTCAATGCGGGCCTTAGGCGGCTCCGGGGTTCACTGAGCTAGCTGCGAGTTGTTATTGACGCGAGCGCCGACGAGGGCGGCCAGAGTGCCAATGTCGTGTTGATGTTTCACACGAGTTCGCAGCACGATATGTGCACATCATGTGTTTGTTCGTCGATTGTGAACAGGTTTCATGCCGTGGGGGAAATTGTTCACATCGTGTAGGTGTGGTTTAGTCGGCTCGATTGACTGCACGGTGGGGTAGTGCCATGATTCCACACCTATGAGCAATCGTTCGCATCGCGTGCAAGCGCGACGTGGAGACTTCGTGCAAGTGTGCGGCGAACTGCCAGAATGACCTTGAGCCAGCAAAGGGAGTTGCGACGCTTGCCAAAGTTTATTTCTGCCGTGAGCGGCAAAGGTGGGGCTGGGAAGACAACCGCCGTCATCTTGATCGCCGGGGAATATGCGCTGCGGGGAAAGCGTGTGCTTCTCATCGACGCAGACGGACGCCAAAATCTGCAGGAATGGTGGAAGCGCTGTGAGGCAAAGGACAACCTGCCTGACAACATCGAGCTTATAACCGCGGCCCGTCAAACGACCGTTCAGCAACTCCTGGAGAACGAGGCGAGCAAGTTCGATGTCGTTTTGATGGATTCGCCCGGCCAGGATACGGTTCTGAGGGACACGATCATCGCCGGATCGGATATCGTGCTGACGCCGATCCAGCCGAACCAGGACGAGATCAAGGCGGCAGGACAGGCGGCGGCCGACACGGCCGATATTTCCGACAAGGTAGGGCGGGAAATTCCTCACGCCAACTTCGTCACCAGGATCACCATGCCGGCGAAATTGCTGGAGGCCTACCGCCTGATCAGGCCGTTCGTGCAGAACCTGCAGGAAGGGGGCTACGACTCCTATCTACTCCAAACGGAGCTTATGGAGCGAAATTGCTACCGCGAAATTCGAAACGGCTATGGCACCGTGCAAATGCTCGATCTCACGCAGTCGGTGAAAAAAGCGAGGGCGGAAGTTATGAGCCTGGTTCGGGACATCGAAGCACTTTTGGCAGGCAAGAAAGAGGTAGCAGCGAATGGCTAAGGGTCAAACGACAGTTTCTGACTTCGCAGTCGCGCCCCGTCGCAGCCGTCCGGTGGAGCAATCCGTTACGCAGCCAACCTCCGAAACCAACGCGGCTGAGCTGCCGACGGAATTGAGGAATGCAGATCAGGCTCAAGACGCTGCGCCTCCCAGGGCTGAGGTTGATAAGCCCGTCAACCGTCTGATCGCCCCGACAGAAGAAGCTCGGCGCGAACGGGCCATCACGAGAGCATTGCAGCGCGAGGATTCGAGAATTCGCTTGCGCGACCTGAAAAGGGCGCGCGATCGAGAATCCAAGCACTACGTCAATTGCCCGCTGGATTACGACACGAAGACGCGGCTGCAGAAGGCTGCCCTCGAGAACGAAGTGAAGATGACGGTCATCATGAAGGCCGCGATTGATCAGTTCCTCAAAGATAACGGCTATTGATCGATGTTAGGCCGCGGCTTTCTTCTTGGCGTGGCCGTTGGCTGCGTTCTCGGCGTGTATGTTGCTCCTCATCTCGGCCGCCCGACGGACGGGATGGGAAACATTTCTGAAAGCATTTTGCCTCAAGTGAATATAGCGATAGCCGTACCCGCAAAGGGTACGTGGCCGACAGACGATCAGGCCAAGACCCAACTATTCGCACTATCCAAATGGGACCTAAATAAGCATGGCAACGGATCCAAGGTCAGCGTCAATCATTGCATTCGAATTGCAGATCAGGGGATCGCTTGCGAGCTTTCCGCGCAGCTCAAGTGGATCGACGGCGACACCGGAATTGAGGCGGTTTTTCAATGGAAAGACGGCGACTGGAAGATGATAGCGGCAAAGAATCGCTAATTGCTTTTCTCGCCTGCTTCGCGATTAGAGGGTCGAGTTTGTTGCCCGACTGCTCGGGCGGGTGCTGAAGCATTTTGATCCACCGCCTCAAAGGAGCTCGCGATCAGAATATCACCCAAATAGGTAAGGAAAATCGCTGTGATTCTTCGGAGAAGGCGTGCTCCAAATTGCTTCAATTTGGTGCATAGTAACCGCTGAGGGGCGGTATCAACAAAAGGGGAAGGTCGGTGACTGATGCAATCAGCTTAATGAGCGCACGAGGTTTGGTTGAAATAACCGATCCGGAATTTCCCAGGCCGGTCTTCCGCCAGTCGGGTTTCGACGGCATCCTTACCGCAAAAGAAATGGATGAAAAGATTTCGGCCTGGCTCAAGAAAACGCGCGAGGCCAAAGGCATCTCCCGCGCCGATTTAGCGCATTTGCTAGGACTCTCGGTATCTGTTTACGCCCGGTACGAGCGAGGCTCAGAAGCTCGGATGTCGATCCCGCGCCTGATTCATCTCTGTGAGATCATGGGCTTTATGCCTCTCGATATGATCTTTGACACAGCGCCGCACCTGTGGGGCAAGACGCCCGAAGAAGCAGAGGAGCGCCGGACGCTGACGAGACTTATTGAACGCCTGCCGGCTGACACTATGCGCGATTTGATTCGGCTCCTGAAGCGCATGACGCCAGGTGAAGAAGGGGCCGAGGCTTTGGCTAATATTAGCGAAGGCGGCTAAGCGGCCTTGCTCTGCTCCTGCGCTTGAGTCTGTAAATGCGGCTCAGTTTTGCCGGGCATTGAACCTTCGGCTGACGCTGGACTTGTTCAATCCGAGAATCTTCGCGGCTTGTCCGATGCTGATTTCGCCGCTGGCGATCCGCGGCCGGATCGCAGACCACTGGTCGTCCGTCACCTTGAATTTGGGTCCAGCCTTCTTGCCTGCCGCCTGTGCGGCCGCCAGACCTTCGAGAGTGCGCTGCTGAATTACGTCGCGCTCGAACTGGGCGAAGGCACCTGCGATCGAGAAGAACAGCCGGCCATTGGGCGTGGTGGTATCGATGAGTTCCGTGATGGAGTGGAGACCGATCTCTTCCATGTGCAAGCGCTCGGCGAGCGCGAGCAGGTCATGCAGGGATCGCGAAAGGCGATCGAGACGCCAGATGCACAGCGTATCGCCGGCGCGAAGATAGCGAAGCGCGTCCTCAAGCCCGGGCTTTATCACAGCGCCCCCGCTGATCCTGTCGGTGAATATCCTCGTGCATCCCGCCGCTTGGAGGGCGCGCAGTTGCAAATCGAGGTTCTGTTCGACGGTAGAAACCCTTGCGTATCCGATCTTCTCGCCCATCATACACCCGTTGCGTAATTCGCAACCAATTCACCTGCGAAAGACGGGCAGCGGGCCCGTTTTCGGCTGGTCGGCGCAGCGATAGTCGCAACGATCTCGAAATCAACGGAATCAGAACCGCCGCCATCCGATTGAGCCAGAGTGATTTCGAAGCAGGTCTTTACCTCATAGGAGAGTTTTGCTTTCGCCATGGCTGTGTCAAAGTCCCGGCAAAACAGAGGAGTGAGCTGTGGCGAAAGCGCTGGGCATCAAAGAAACAGAGATAATGGCGTTCTTGCATGAGCGGGTGTTCGATCCGATCCTGCAATCTCCCGAAGCGTCCGATCGCCTGAAACGAGGCATCCGCTATACCAAAATGAGAATGGAGGAGAGAGACGCCCGCGGCATGATCCAGTATTACTGGTCGGCGATCGTCGGAACTGACCCGAGCATCCATTTCTCGGCCCAAATGCGCAGTGAAGGCTTCGCCCGGTTTGAAGAGGCTCTCGAAGAATTCCGCATTAGATTTGACGATGCCTATCTCCGTCGTCCAACAAGCTAAGCGGCTTGCAAACGGCAAGTGCCGCAGGCATGCGCGATCTTCGCCTTAGCGATCTCTTCCATGTGCGAGCGCTCGGCGAGCGCGAGCGGCTCGCCGCCATGCACTTGCCGAGTCCTAAAATCTTCTCAATAATCCGCGCGTTGAGCGTTTCCGAGTTCCTGTTGGCCATGATCTTTTACCGCCGCGTTGTTCAGGCAGAGCTGCATAGATTACGTAAGCATTTAGATGGCTACGTCGTGGATCGATTGGTCAGGCGGCTCAATGCACCCGACCGTGATCGGCTCGCTGCGATGTGGGAGGTGGTGGTCCTATCGGCTCTTTGCGAACTCGGCGAAGTCGTTGTGGAGGCCCCGACAAGGGCTGGTCGTCGGCCCGATGTGCTCTTTAACGGTTCACCCAATTTCATAGCAGATATAACCAGCATATCGGATCAAGGTCTGGAAGATCGCAATCCCGTCGACGAATTGAGCGTCGAGATCGAGCGCGGGAAGGCGGCCTTGGGCTTACCCGTTGGTGGGCTCGATCTACGAATTGGTTCGTACCGGCGACGCCTCGGAACCGGTCAGCAGGTCGATCTTCGAATACCGCATCGCCGCGATATACCTGAATTCGTACAGAGGAGGATCATCCCCGAGATTAAATTGCGTATGGACGCGGGCGAGCTTCCAATGCGGATCGAAATCAAGGACGATGAGGCAGAACTGACCGTTTTGATCGATCCATCGAAAGGCCCCTTCAACAGTGGCGGATATGCATCCTACAATGTGAGCGAGGCCATCGATCGGAATCCTTTGGCGAATGCCCTGGAGCGTAAAGCGGAGCAGTTGCTGGACGCTGAAGGGCTTCGCGGCATTTTCGTCTGCGACACGGGCAGTGCGTCAATCCAGGACCGGAGGTTCAGCACCTACGGCTATAGCCCGAAGGATATCATCCGTCATTTTCTCCGGTGCCATAGCCATATTGATTTTGTGGTCACACTGGCCGTTTGGGAGCGGCAATTTGGCACCTTAGACGCAAGGGAACGGGAGCGACGGGTCGATGTCACCTTATACGCTAGACAGGGGGTGGAATGTGAAGCGGAACTTAAGTCGCTGGTGGACGCCTTGGTCAGGCGCTTTCCAAAACCTCGTGCGACCGGCGAAAATGGAAGGCGTCAAGCGGGTGACATTATCTACCGATGGGGATTTCATGGCGGTCATTCTATGACGGGACGGTCGGTGAAGATCAGCGTTCGCGAGATAGCAGAGCTTCTCGCGGGGAAATGCACAGTCGAGGATCTGAACCAGCGCCACCAGTGGAATGAGCGCGATGGCCGCCACATTCCCAATCCGTTCGAGCGTCTCTTGAACCAGGGCCGGCTTCCCATTGGGGTGACCATAGAATCAGGCGCCCCCGCCGATGACGATTGGATCGAGTTCAGCTTCGGAGAACCGGACCCGGCGATCTCAAAGTTCCGCTGATACGGGAACACCCTTTCTCTAATCTGCAGCAGCGCATGTGGATGCGACCGGGTTACAGCACGATCAGCGAGACAGACTTTCGGCACCCACACCTGAAGATGTGTGTATGACTGAGCCAATGATATTGCGTGTAAAAACCGCAAAGCGCACAAATGGCGGTTATGTCGAAGACAAGAAACAATCACTATGTTCCGCAATGGTATCAAGAAGGTTTCTTCGAACAAGGACGCAATACACTTGCCTATCTAGACCTGACGCCCCCTCGGAGAGTTCTCGATGACGGCCGAGTGATCACCGAAAGAGCCAAGTTCGACGCCCCCACTTCGCGCTCCTTTCGCCAGATGGACCTATACTCGACATTCTTCGGTGCATCCGTAAACGACGAGATTGAGCGTCGCCTGTTTGGTGACATCGATGCCAGGGGGGCGAACGCCGTCAGATCTTTTGCAGGAACTGATGTCCGCAAATGGCATCACCATTTCCAAACCCTTTTCGAATTCATCGACATTCAGAAAATCCGTACCCCTAAGGGACTGGACTGGCTCAAGGCTCAATACCCCACGCTCACGCAGAACGAGTTGATGCGCGAAATGCAGGGCATCCGCATGATGCACTGCACGATCTGGACTGAAGGGGTGCGGGAGATTGTCTCGGCCGAAGATGCTAACGTGAAGTTCATAATCAGCGACCACCCGGTGACGATCTACAATCATGCGGCGCCGCCGGAGGTGCGGATATGCGCCTATCCGCACGAGCCGGCGATCGCCTTAAAGGCTTCGCAGACAATCTTTCCCTTGAGCAACACCTTTTGTCTAATTCTTACAAATCTTGAGTACGCTCGGGACCAATCGACCAGCCCGCTCGATAAGCGAACCTTTGCGCGCAATTACCGGAATTCGATGGTTCGAACCGACGCCTTTATCCGTAGCCGGAAGCTATCGGATCAGGAAGTGGCACAGATAAACCATATCATTAAGGCCCGTGCGCGTCGCTTTATCGCCGCTGGCCGCAAAGAATGGCTCTATCCCGAAAAGGTTGTCTCCGAATCGTGGAGTGAGCTACGCGAAACGCTTTTGCCGCCTAAAGATGAACTTTGGCACTTCGGCGGCGAGATGTATGCCCAATTCAACGACGGCTATGTTCATTACCAGGACGAATTCGGTAGAACCGAAAAGCAACGCGACTTCTTGAAGAAGACCTCGCCAGCAAGATCGCTGCGTCCCGGCGACCCATGCGGCTGCGGATCCGGACTGCGCTTCAAGGCTTGCTGTAAGCAGAAGCCCAGTGCTCTGCGTCCAACATGGAACGAGCTCAGTATCCGCGAACGAAACCTCTTGCTGTACAACGGCATTGTGAAGGTCCTAGGGGTCGAACAGGGCAAGGATTGGGTAAGCATCCGACGCGAGCTAACCGATGAAAAGATCAGCCGGATCTATCTGCTTTACGAATCCTTGTGGCCGCTCGAAACCGATCTGCTTCATCTGCTACCAAAAGCCGATGGGGCCGCTCGAGCGGTCTATAGCGGGTTGATCCACCCTTCGGCGATCACTGAGTTCGCCTTGGGCGCATCGCTCTATTTCGGCGAGTTGATTATTCAGCATCCTTTTATCCACGCTGGAACATTTAAAAAGGAGTTCAGCCCGGTTGAAAATCCTCGAGCTTATCGAGGGGAATTTCTGAAGACCGTTATCTTCTTCCTCACCGTAGCGCCACTCGTGGAGCGCGGTCTGGTAAACCTGATCCCTGATCCTTGTACCTTCGATGCCCATCTGCGCGACCAGATGATTCGGATGGCGGAGATACGCACGGCCGGTTTTGACGTGAGGTTGCGTCAGGATGCCCGTGTCGAAAAGCTCATGAAGCAGGATTTCCAGCGAAGTCTCCTCTCGCTCCCGCCAGTCCCCCTGCGGTCGCAACTCCTGAAATCCTCGCCGGGATTGGATGACGCAAGCTTGAAGGAGGCTCTGCAGTACATCGAGCAGCTCAAAGAACGTGATCCTCTGGCGGTTCTGCGGGAGGATTCCTTCGAGAAAGGCGAAAAAGGCGGGCAATTCGACCTTGTAAAGCTTGCTCCGAATTTCGAGCTGGCAATGTATTTGGCGCAGGCGACAGGTTCATGCATTGTCACCGATAGCCCGCTTCGATGGAAAGAGATTACTGTTTCTATGTATCAACGGGTGAGGTCGTCAGATACCGCTCTTTCTGCGCTCGCCCGCAGCATCAGAAGCTCGCGATTTGCTTTCCCGCAAGGTACGGCCAATGTCGGCGCATTTGCTTCCGACAAGAGCTTCGCTAAGTACCCCGCGTTGATGCGCGATACCTTTCATTATCTTTTGAATCTTGGCGCTCGCCCGCCCAAGCCGAATTTTGAGGCACAGCTTACCGCCCGTTTCGCTCATATTCACTCGTCAGCTCAGACCATCATCAAAAAGGCGTGTGTTCCAGTTCAGGAAGCGAGAATTTCTTGTGCCTTTCCGTGCGGGGGCATCCGGGATAACACCGTTAACCGTCTCCTTCTAATGTCGAGTTCCGAAAGGCATCTGCCAAGTGTCCCGATGGCGTTCTTCATAGGAGGTCAAGCTTGACAGTTTGCCGACCCAGCATACGGGTGGCTGCAGAAACAGCCGCCCCCTCCTCGCTGTCGATACTCGCCAGGTAACGCCACTTGCCGCAGATCTTGACGTAAGTCTCGTCGATCCTAACTGAACCACAATGCAGGCGCCGAAAATGGCGCAGCCGCTTCTCGATCATCGGAGCATAGGCAAGTACCCAGCAGTTATCGTGCTGTGGTCCACTTCGAAGCCGCGCTCTTGTCTCCTCACGCTCTCGGTAGCTGAGCGGATACCGCAACTACCAGGCCACCGCCTGTACGATGAGCCACGCCTCGAAATGCTGCCCTTTGAATCATCTTTCGACCGGCGCTTCAGTTTCTCGGCAATGATATTCAGATTCACACGCTCGCTCTACAAATGCGAAGCCAGAATTTCTCCGGCGAGCGCCAACAGACGGTTAACTAAGAAAATTGGCGACAGGCCCCTTCCACAGGTTTCCCACAGGGAGCCGATGGCTTGAAGACGAGCAGCACCTGCCGACCGACCTTAGCCTCAGCGAGCGTATAGCCCGGCAGCGGCTGTCGACGGATGATATCGCGCAACTCGAAGGCGAAGCGTTTGAACGGCGACAGGCTGCCGGACTTCTGATGCAGGTGGCGAAAATCAAAGCGCCATCCCCCGCGCTGCTTGCCCCCATGTTTGCGCACGATCCGGTAGAGCCAGCGTTCCAGCCCGCCCGTCAGGTCAAAATAGGCCCGGTCGATGGTGAGCACGCCACTATCGTCGAGCGCGGCTCGGTAGAGCCAGTCGTGCAAGATCATCTCGATGCCTTGGGGCCGGCCGTTGCGGTCGGTGAGTTCCTTCCATTCGTTGATCCACGAGAATCGGTGGCTACCCCCTTCGAGAGGCTGGCGGATGGTGGTTGAGATCGTCGTGGACTGGAGCCGGTCCAGGGCAGCTTTCAGGCGCTGGTAATCCCGCGAACTGGTGCCGCGGCCAATGAACTTGAGGATTTGATAAGGGGTGGCGGTTATCCGCCGCGAGGTGCGAAGTCCGGCGTCGCGGGCTTCGACGATCTGGCTTGTCACCCATATCAGGAGGTCGGCGTCCCACATGCTTGCCATGCCATGAACGGGCGCGGCCTCGACGAGGATCGAGCTCTTGTCGTCGGAAAAGTCGATTGGCGTGACGCGAGGGGATTTGGAGAGGGAGAAAAAAGGTTTAGCCATGAGATCCTGTATGTCTCGGGCTGCGAAGTTGCCGGAGAGCGCTCGAAACGGGTAGAGCTGTCCGCGCGGCGAAGAAGATTGATGCCGTGCCGCCATTCGGGAATCGCGATTAGCGTGCGTCGCGGCGGCGTTTCGGCACGGCCGGCGGCGCATGGCTCTTGGCCGGATGAACGGAACCACGCGGATCGGACGTCGAGGTAACGGCGCCTCGCGCGGCCCAGGCTTCAAGATCGTTAACAGCATAAACGACACGGCCGCCCAGCTTGCGGTAGGCCGGGCCGGTCCCATAGGTGCGGTGCTTCTCCAGCGTGCGAGCGGAGAGGCTAAGAAACTCGGCGGCTTCCTTGGTGCGCAGGAAGCGCGGCGGTAGAGGGGCAAAATCGGATCGCATTGGTAGGGCCTCCGTCGGGTTCAGGGCCGCCGCTGCGGATCAGCGGCGGCCCGCTGCCAAATGCCAGAGGAAAGTCTTCAGGGGGGATGGGGAATTAAGGGGATCTAAAATTCCCCCCCTTGTGCCAGTCCGATCCACTAGGATCGGCGGCGCTTACGAAGGAGAAGGACATAGTCGCCGGCGATCAGCTCGGAGGAGCCTTTGACCAACCCTATCCCCCTGTCACGCCGCTGCGCATGCCCGCCATCCGCGGCATGGGCTTCGACGTACTCTACTTGCTCCCATTCAACCGATCGACTCGACCACCCGGAAGGGGCGCAATAACAGCCTGGAGGCTGCTCCCGGCCATCCCGGGAGCCCCTATGCGATCGGTTCCGAGGAGGGTGGCCACCATTCCATCCATCCCGAGCTCGGCGATTCGAGGATTTCGGCCGGCTGGTCGAGGAGGCGGGCCGGCACGGGCTAGAGATCGCTCTCGACCTTGCGATCGAAGACGTCTGGGGATCGCCCCTGGCTGAAGGAACATCCCGGCCGGTTCGACTGGCTCATGCGGATGCCCCAAATATTTCAGCCTTGATCTCGGCAACCGTCTTCCGGGTTTGGCCTTGGCGACCGCCTGGGCGGCCTTTTTCGTTGAAACTCCCGGTCGACCTTCTGACGCGTGGCATGGACACGCCTTTGCGCCTGCGTTGCCGATCGCAGCGCGTTGAGACCACCTTCACCGGCATTGCCGCTCGAAGACCAGGGACTTGATTGCCTCGGCCGCGATAAGGTGCGATGGTCGGAAGCCTTTGCAATGAACTTTTCAGCGATTGTCGCGGCGATCTCGCGCGTCTGGTTAAGACGGCTCGACAAGGCCGCCAGCTGAATGCTGTAGCGATTGAAGGCCGAGAAGCTCGGAATGCGAAAATCTAGCTCGCCACGAAACCCGCGCTGCAGCGCTTCCATGTCCTGTCGCGATCCTGCGATTCCCGCGCAGCCCAAGCGACGATCTCCGAGCATTCCTCGGCTAGCAGCTCAATCCCAGAGAGGCGGCTTCGTTCCATGTCAGGCTCCGATCGTTGGGCGCTTGGCGCGTTCGAGTACGACGTGGTCGGCGCCGAGGCGGGTAATCGCCGCGATCATGATCGCACCGACCTCGGTGATCTTCACCGCACCGAGGTCAGCGGGGTGGCGGAGCTGCTGGCGAATCCATTCCCGGCTGCGGTGGTGGGCATAGACGTCGAGAACCTGCGAGAGCAGGCTTTCATTCAAGCGGCCGTCCGACTGCTCGCTCATGACGCGCAGATGAACAGCCGCGCATCCTGCGTCAGAAATTCGTTGAAGTTCGTCATGCTGCACCCTTCATCAGGAATTCCTGCACCTGCAGGACCGTCCTGGACATTCCGAGCTGGTTTTCTTCAATGCGGCCGAGCCGGCCGGCGAGCTTCTCTATTGCGAGCTGCAGCTCCATAACCGAGCGGGAATCGGGCAGATGCTTGATGTCGCTTTCGAGGGATTGCGTCCTGGTCGTGAGGGCCTGGAGGGAATCCCGCAGGGCCTTCTTTTCAACCGCATCCTGCTTCTTGAAGTCTGACAGATCGGTTGCCGTGCGCTTCGATGCGGAAGACATGAACATCCAGATCGTCGAGCCCACAGAGATGATCAGCGAGGCGAACGACAGCCAAGACTTTGCAGTTTCCATTTCCATTAGCGGCGCTTCCCTTTCTCGGCTCGTAGTGCCGTTGGTACGCAATACAGCGGCGGGCAGACGGCACGGCTTCACGCCCCGCCGCTTCGATTTCATTCGGGCGGTCCTGACAAATCGAAGGTGCCTTCGACTGCCAGAGCCAACCGGGCACGCCGGATCGCAGCCTCACGCTGGCGCTCGGCTATCTTCTCGGCAAGATCGAAATCCTTCTCGTCAGCGCCGCTCACGGGTGTGCTCGATTGGCAGCGTCGATCGCGGCAACAGCCGCAGCGCGCCGACGATCGCAAGATTTGATCTCGTAGCGATCGGTCGCCGACATATCGAAAACCTGATCTTCCGGAGCCCTATTCGTCGCAGGATTAACCGCCGGCTTAGGCGCGGTGACACACGGACGTCGCGCATCGGGCGGCACGACGATTGGCGGCGCAGCAGGCGTCGGCACGACGTCCTGGCGCTTAGTCTGGGAGCAAGCCGACGTGGTCACCGCTGAGACCACAATTGCCACCCTTGCCGTCTCCCTTAGAAAGCTGCGCATTCTTCACCCTCAACTCTGCAAGTGCCTCTTGCTCGGACCGGCTCTTCTCCGTCAGGTCAGCTTGAATTTTCACGACTGCGTCGGCCTGCTCGGCAGCACGCTTGTTGGCGTCGGCGTTGGATTTCTCGATCTTGGCGGTCCAGTAGGCATCACGCTCGTTCGCCTTCATCTGGACCGCTTCGGCGACCATCGAGCGGATCTCGCGAATACCGAGGACGCCGATTCCGAGAACGGCGATCACCAGGACCGCCGCGATGATGAAATAAGCTGGAAGTTTCCCCGTCACTGGATTTCCCCCTGCCGATCGGCGCGAGCATCGTCCGGAGCAAGGTCGGGGCCAAGGACGATCGAAGAGCGATAGTCCATTGCACCGGCAAAGCGGTGAATGCCGAGCATCGCCGCAATCAGCATGATCATGCTCGGGATGACGATCGGCGCGAATTCGACGGCCGAGGGCGCACCCATGAGGCCGCACGCGACAATCGCGCCGATCGTCAGCCATGCCAGCCAGAAGGAAAACCAAAGCTGGCGGCGGGAAAGGGTGTAGCCGGGCTTTGCGGCAGATAACCTATGCCTCATTGCGGAGAGGCCTCCGGCGGGGGTAGAATTCACTCGGCCGCCGATCTGCGCGCCGCCGGTCTTCGGCCACCGGATGCCGATGCAGCGCCTCTTCTCGACGTTGGAGAGCTTGACGCTGTTGCCCTGGTTGCCGCCGAGGACAACATAACTGTCGTCGTTCTCGCCAGCATAGAAGCCGACGTGACCGCCACCGTTGCGCCGGAACACCAGCACCGCGCCAATCACCGGCTCGCACTGGATACCGAAGTCCGCCCAGGCAAGAGCGGAGAGATAGTTTGTCGGGAGCTTTTCGGCCGGCAAGGTCAGGCCGATGCAATGCGCTGCAAAGAGCCCGCACCAGGGCGTGTCGTCATCCTTGTAGAAGTTGGCGACCCAGCCGCCGAGAGCTTTTGCCCAGCCGAGGATGGTCGGGTTGGACTTCGAACCGGGAACCTCAAGGATGCCCATCTGCCGCCGCGCCTCTCGCATCCAGATCGGATCAGCAGGCGTTGCCGGTCCACGCTGAAACTGCGACGGCCCCGAGGTTTTAACGATCAATACCCGAACTCCGATCATGCGTCGGCGCATTACAGTCGTGGCTTGCGCGAGGGTCTTATACGGATGCAGATGCAGGCTGAGGGGCGGATAAAATCGATTGAAAAGCTCAATCGGTCCCTCAAACTTTGATAGTTTCATTACTGGCCCCTCACGCTCTTGCCAGATCGATCGTGATGGCGCGCCAGTCATCCTTCGGCGTGTCTCGCTCATACGAGCGGACATATCCTTTGGAACCGGTCAACGTGGTCGTATTGCGGTCGCGTCCATCGGGCGAAGCCAGCGGAAAGCTCGCATTACCCAGCGCGGATCTCGTCACGCTTCCTTCGGACCGCTCCATGATGCAGCCGTCGATCAACGACTTGGCGATCTGTAGCTGCGGGCCGGAGCTGATCTGATCATTCGCTGGAGTACGTTGCCGCTGCACTGCCGGGCACTGTAGCATGTTCCCCTTTAGCCGATCATCCCTTCGAGGGTTGCCGCGTGGGCCTGCCTTCCGACTCGGCGCCTTCCATGGTGCCGGCCAACCATCTCAGTCCGGCGACCGCTGGTAACAGCAGAAACATAGACGCCGTCGCGCCGCGGCGTGCGAAGGCACGGGCGAGCTTCTTCACTTCCGGTGGGATCTGCGGTCCATCGACTTTGAGAAAGCCAATCCGAGAATGATCGGTACCGCTGTAGGCATGCGCCAGAAGCGGCTCGAGACCACCGGCCGCGCTGATCATGTTAATCGGATCGTGATCGAGCTTCGCGACGTCTTTGAGTAGCCACGTGATCTCCGCACCGGAGAAGCCAATCCCCCGCCCCCATGCACTTAGCGCGGCCACGCCGTCCGGGTCCGCGGTGAGGTGAGCTAGAAAAGCGTGGACCGCCGGCGGCAATTTGCCCGCAGCTTCGAACACACTGCGGATGTCCTGCACAAGGCCAGCCGGAAGCACCGTGGGCGCCGTGTCGTCATCGGATTCGAGGGCAGCGGGTGCCGCCCGCCCTGCTGCCGTGAGCAGATTGGAGCGGATCGCATGGCGGCGCGAAACGTTCAGCTTCAGCATGCCGTGAACCACGGCATCGCCGCAGCGCGCCACCGTCTTCCAGTCGCCCGCGCTCTCGCCCTGCGCCCAGGCTGCCGCGGCAGTCACTGCGGGACTTTCTTCTAGGAGGTCGTCCAACGGATCGTTCATGGCGAGTTCCTTCAGTTCTTGATGTCCTAGTTGCGATGCGGATCAGTAATCGGTCCAAACCTTGATGTCGTTGAAGCCTTGGTTGCTGACGGTAACCAGCGCGCCACGACCTTCACTGATCGATGTCTGCCACGGTTGGCCGGCCTGAAGCGGCTGCTTGTTAAGACGCTTGCAGCAAAGCTCGAAGTGCCAGCCCAGGACTGAATCGCCCTTGTCGCTGCACTGCGCGAACAGGGTGGTTCCAAGGCCGGCCGGGCGCGTGCTATAGAGTTCGTATTCGCCCGGTTTGAGGGTTATCTGTTCTGCCATTTCGACTTCCTTTCGTCGGGCGGGTCCGCAACGCACCGCGATCCTAATTCGCGCGTGCACTGGCACCGTTGTTTGCCGCCGTGCTTCACCCCATTGCGAATGGCTGCACGTAAAACTTCCCGGTGCGCGACACGACCCTGTTGATGAACGCGCGGGACGCGATCACTTCACTGTCGGCCTGCTGCTGTGTGATCCGATAAAGGAGAACCTCGTTGCAGATTTGCCAGTAAAGATACTGCCTATCCGGTAGGAACTTCGTTTCTATCGAATGTGTTTCTGTCTCGCGATACGTCATTTCGTCAGTTTCCGTGAACTCGAGCGTATGCGAGAATTCATAGTGGAATTTCGAACTCAAACTCGACTTGACCTCGGGAGCCGCAACCTCGGGAGCCGCACGAAAAATGTTGCCAGCAAGATCCAGACCGAGAGTAACCGCGAAGCGGGACGTCGTCGATTCATGGTGCACTTCTTTATGGGAATAAGTTGTACCCTGTTCAATGGTGACCTTAGCTACAGTCTCCGCTCCATACATGCGCCGGTCGAATAGCGCCCAGTACTGTTCCCGGATCACCACGTAGTGATCAACTTCGCGCTTCTGCGCTTCCTGCAGATCTTTCCCGCGCTGCCACTGGCTCGGTGAGGCGTGCCGCATTCCGACCCACGGGTATTCCTGATCATGAACGCGGAAGAAGTCCTTCTGCTGGATCCTGAACGGTTGGCCGATCCGAGCTGACGCACTACGCTTCGGAGGGAAAACGTTCGGGTCGGTCATCAATGGAGGATGTGCTTGGTTGAAGGCGGGATACATTTAAGTTGCTTTCCTGGTGGGACTTGGAACGGCCAAGGCCGCCATCGATTTCATTGATTATCTACAAGTTGTCTTAGGTGGAACCACGGCGAGTTGCCGTGGGGTGGCTGCCCCCACTCGTCGCGCCAGCATCAAACCTCCTGCAATTCCTCCACCACTCAGCAGAAGTTTGCGCCGCGAAGACGGCTTTCATCTACAGATTTTTGATCTTCCCTTTGCCCGCCATTCGGCATGAGCATTTTCCTCCGCAGTAACTTTGCTGGAACGCCGGCGACCATATGATGCGAGTGGGGAGACAGTCCAATTCAACTTCGTTTGGTCAGCCCTGCAAATCGAGATGTCCAACATCGTTGGACTTTTCCATCGCGCTTTGATGGGTCGTTGACTTACGGCGCTATTTCTGCCTGGTAAAAACAGTGCCCTAGCCCGGACAGGCTGTTCCGCGGGTTTCTCCGACTTATGAATGGCCGAGTAGCTTCACATCGAGGTGAAGGCCACGGTTCCGCAGAATGTCCGGGCCAATTATGGGATTTGACTCATATTTGATGATTTCGCGCTCGAAACTGGCGCGGTTATCAGAAAGAATCAGCACCATGGCGACCAAGTTTCGTCTGTCGTCCCTGATCCCGGCCGGATTGATTGTTGAGGGTTCCGACGAGAGCAACGGGGTGATCATTGTTTCAGCGCGGGCTGTCGCCGATCGACGTTCCTGCCCGCTATGCAACCGAATGTCAGATCGTGTTCATAGCTGCTACGTTCGGATAATTGCTGATTTGCCTTGTGCTGGCACCAAGGTCCAACTGCGATTATCGGCAAGGCGCTTTATCTGTGAGATACATCCTGCCGTCGCCGGAACTCCATCGAAAGGTTTGGAGAGCTTGTTCCGGAGCGCAGCCGTCGGACCGCTCGGCTTGATACCGTCGTACATCATCTTGGGCTGGCTCTGGGAGGGGGCCTGCAGCAGCCTTTGTCAAACGCTTGATGATCCAAGTTAGCAATGACACGCTCATCCGTGCGGTGAGAAGAAAATCCATGACGCCTGATGATGCTCTAAACTTCGTCGGCGTTGACGATTGAGCTTTCCGCCGCAACCACCACTATGGCGCCGTCGTATGTGATCTTTTGATCGGGTGCTGTGACCCAGATAACTCCTCCATCTGATGCTAGAGTTCGGCCCATTTTGAAGGACCGGACGATGAAGCGATCGAAGTTTACGGAAGAGCAAATCATTTCGATCCTGCGCGAGCGGGGGCAGGGGCAAAGACCGCGGAGCTTTGCCGCAAGCATGGCATGTCGGCAGCGACCTTCTATGCCTGGAAGGCCAAGTTCGGCGGCATGGATGCTTCCGATGCGAAGCGGCTGAAGGAGGCGATGCTGGATCAGGCGGCGTTGAAGGACCTTTTGTCCCGAAAGTGGTGACGCCCGTCGCGAGGCGAGAGGCCATCGCGATCCTCATGGATGTCCATGAGATAAGCGAGCGGCGGGCGTGCAAGATCAGCGGAGCAGATCGATCATCGGTGCGCTATCGACACCGTCGCCGGGACGATGCGGAGTTGCGGGTGCGTCTTCGCACGCTTGCTGGCGAACGGCGTCGATTCGAATATCGCAGGCTGCATGTCCTGCTACGGCGGGAGGGCTACGTGCTCAATCGCAAAAAGACACAGCGCCTCTATCGCGAGGAGGGCCTTTCCGTACGCAAGCGCAAGGGACGCAAGAAGGCAACGGGCACGCGTGCCCCGCTACTGACGATCGCCCGGCCGAATGCCCGCTGGTTGGTCGATTTCGTTCATGACCAATTTGCGCATGGCCGCCGGTTCCGCGTCTTCAACGTGATCGACGTGACCAAGGAATGCCTGGCCGCGATCGTCGACACGTCGATTTCTGGTCGCAGGGTAGCCCGAGAACTGAGCCTGGTCATCGCCCGGCGCGGCAAGCCCGACCTGATCGTCAGTGATCATGGCACGGAGTTCACCTCGAACGCCATGCTGGCCTGGAGCGGCGTCGCCTGGCACTTCATCGCTCCCGGCAAGGCCATGCAAAACGGCATCTGTGAAGCCTTTAATTCGAAGATGAGGGACGAACTCCTGAACGAGACACTGTTTTTCGGCCTCGATCACGCACGGTCAGCCGTGTCCCGGTGGGTTGCCGACTATAATGCGGCCCGTCCACACTCAGCCCTCGGCTATCA